>ENA-ORCS01000465-ORCS01000465.1-marine-metagenome-genome-assembly--contig:-NODE-465-length-28299-cov-3.725888_pt1 | contig 28299 bp, 26 predicted proteins | sample MGYA00237781_ERZ508513 | MGnify/ENA primary metagenome ERZ508513 (study PRJEB26184, sample SAMN06268793) | marine metagenome | isolation source: Eden Landing Ponds, San Francisco, CA, USA | place...
CCTACGACATCGTCAACAGCGCGGTGGCGGTGTTGTTAGTGGGGGCGTTGCTGTTCGCGGTCAGCGGCGTGTGGCCGCCGATGGTCGCCGTCGAGAGCCCGAGCATGACCCCCCACATGAAGACCGGCGACCTCGTGTTCGTGATGGAGGAGACGCGCTTCCCCGGCGAGGGTGCCCAGGGCGAGACCGGCGTCGTCACCCACCAGACCGGCGCGACCACCGACGCCGACTACCGGAAGTTCAAGCGCCAGGGCGACGTCATCGTCTACCAGCCCGACGGGAACGGCGATACGACACCGATCATCCACCGGGCGATGTTCTGGGTCGAAGAGGGGGAGAACTGGTACGACAGGGCCGACAAGCAGTCGATCGGCCGCTACAGCGCCTGCGGGAATTCCACCGGCGAGGCACTTCCCAACTGTCCGGCTCCTCACGATGGATTCATCACGAAAGGCGACGCGAACGGCCGCTACGACCAGGTCGACCGGTTGAGCGGCCCCGTCAGGCCCGCCTGGGTCGTCGGCACCGCAGAGGTCCGGATCCCACTGCTTGGCTGTCTCCGACTGCGTTCGGACCGCTGTGCGAACGGGATCTTTGGAACCGTCAGCCAGACGGCACCACCGGGCTGTGAGCGCTGTCGAGTCGCGGTCGGACGGTAGAACAGGAGACGTAGCCTGTCGAATTCGCGGCGGTCGTCTCGCCGAACGATGCGGATCGGACGGGTACCCCGTCGAGTCGAACTGGTCCCCGATACCGGGAGTGAGCCGCTACCACGGACACCCCAGTTCCTTCTGTTCTCGCGATCAGCGTGTACAGTAATGGTACAGATTCGAGAGGCTACCCCCGTCGATCGGGAGGCGATCACCCGGACGCACGTCGCGTCAGTTCGGGGCGTCGAAGATCCGGTATACGACGACGAAGAACTCGCAGTATGGGAGTCCGGTGCAGCGGCAACCTCTTACCCGCTCGACGACCCGGACGTAGTATTTCTCGTGGCAGAATGGGACGAGGAGATCGCCGGCTTCGCCGAGGCGTCCATCGCCGAAGCCGAACTCGACAAGCTGTACGTCGACCCCTCATACCAGCACCGGGGCGTTGCAACGTCACTGAGCGAGGCGGTCGACCGGCGTCTTCGGTCACAGGGGGTCGAATCACTCTCCGTCGAGGCGTCACTGAACGCCGTTCCGTTCTACGAGCGAGTCGGCTACGAGCGCGTCGGAACACACCAGAAACCGGTCACGATCGACGGAACCGCCGTGGAGATAGCGGTCGTCGATATGGAGAAACGACTCCGGTAGGGGAGCACGTCTCGACGACACCCTGTCTCTCAGTTGTCGCTGTCGAAGCGCATCTGGACGAACGGCTGGGTGTCCTCGATGTCCGAAAGCCGCGAGTCCGACATCAGGACCGCCTCGGTTTCGGCGATCGGAACCGAGAGGGAGATCTCCTTGGTGCGGCCGTAGCGACCCTTGCTGACGACGACCGCGTTGACGATGCCGAGCATGTCGAGTTCGCTGATCAGGTCGGTGACCCGGCGCTGGGTGAGCGTGTCGACGTCTATCTCTTCGCACAGGCGCTGGTAGACGTTGTAGACCTCGCCGGTGTTGATGTTGTTGACGCCGTTCTTTTCGAGCGTGATGATAGAGAAGAGGACGAGTTTCGACTGGGTCGGAAGCGTTCGGACGACTTCGACGACCCGGTCGAGTTCGATCTTCTCCTGGGCCTTGCGGACGTGGTTCTCGTCGACGACGTCGGTCTGGTCGCGCTCGGCGAGTTCGCCCGCAGTGCGCAGCAAGTCGAGCGCCCGGCGAGCGTCACCGTGTTCCTGTGCAGCGAAGGCAGCACAGAGCGGGATGACGTCGTCGGTCAGTGCGCCCTCCTCGAAGGCGACGTCGGCGCGGTGATTGAGGATGTCCCGGAGCTGGTTGGCGTCGTAGGGCGGAAAGACGATCTCCTCCTCGCCGAGACTCGACTTGACGCGAGGGTCGAGGAAGTCGGTGAACTTCAGGTCGTTGCTGATGCCCATGATAGACACCCGGGAGGATTCGAGTTCGGAGTTCATCCGCGAGAGGTTGTAGAGGGTATCGTCGCCACTCTTCTCGACGAGTTTGTCGATCTCGTCGAGCATGATCACGACGACGCGCTCGTGGTAGTCGACGGCGTCGAAGAAGGTGCTGTAGACCCGGTCCGTGGGCCACCCCGTCATCGGGACCTGTTCGAACTCCTCGCGGTCGGCTTCGAGGTCCTCGATCCGGTCGGTGACGGCCTCGATCGAGCCGTAGTCGGTGTCGACGAGGACTGTGGAGTCCTCACGTGCGCGCTCGCGGAGATCCGTGAGTTCGGCGAGCCGGTCGTCGATGACGGCCTCGTTCTTGTCGATGAACTTGTTCGCCAGCTGGGCGAGGACGCGGTACTGCGTGTCGGTCACCTCGCAGTTGATGTACTCGACCTCGCAGGGGACCTCGTACTTCTCGGAGGTGGATTCGAGCTCCTCGCTGACGAACTTCGCGCTGGCGGTCTTGCCCGTCCCCGTCTTCCCGTAGATGAGGATGTTCGAAGGTGTGTCCCCGCGGAGTGCGGTCACGAGGATCGTCGCCATGTTGTTGATCTGCTCCTCGCGATGGGGAAGCTTGCGCGGGGTGTAGGACGGACGCAGCACTTCCTTGTTCTCGAATATCGGGTCGCCCTCGAGGAGGTCGTCGAACAACCCCCGAGAAGCCTCGTCGGAATCGTCTTCGCCTTCGATCTCGTCGAGGACGACGTCGTCCAGCAGCGAAGGGTCGATCTCGCTGTTTGCCTCACCGTCTGTCGACCCCAGATCCGTCGAGACGTCGGAACCACCCCCGGTCGATTCCCCCTCTCCCGTAGCCGTCGCTTCCGCGGCGTCGGGGATATCCGTCTCCCCGTCGACGAACCGCTTCGAGTCGAGCGTCGTGTCCTGATCTGTGTCGTTCCCGTCACTCATACTCCGATTCGAACCCCTCTGTTTCGAGTGGAAACCAGCCCGCGCGGACCGCAAACGCGACTCACACGCCGGAATTCGCCGCCGTCCACCAGTATTGGCGAATACCGGCTGTCCAGTTGAACCACAAGAACCCGTGGTTGTAGAGATATTAAATATTTCGGTCACTGCCAGTTCCCGTCGTCCAGTAGACCGGTGAGTCAGCGGACAGGAGACGGCCAGATCCGCCGGAACAGTGGCCGAAAAGTACGATTTCGAACGGATCACCGCTCGAATCGCTGACTCGACCCGGTGTGACTTGCGACGGTTCGATACGACTTGACCCGATTCGACTTGATCCGGTCCGAACGATCGGGAGGGTTCCCCGGACGAGTGAGCAACCTGGACCACGGCCGGAACCCCCCCCACCCCTTCGTTTCAGGTGGAACAGCGGAAAAGCGTGGGTGGGGGGAGGGGGTGCGGTTTGTTTGGGTATTGCGAGAGAAAGATTTAATACACATACCCTTAAATCAAATCCGTACTAGATAGAAAACTAATTTTCACGGTACTATCTTTCTAGTATTGGAGTAGTCTATGCTCTAGATAAGGCAGAAAGAACTTGTAGTAATCCACGTCTAGACTAGAATAACTAGAGGACATCTCAGTGATAATCTGCCCGTCCTCCTGAGTGGGCTCTCATCCGGAGTTCGGATTCTGCATCCCACCCGTTCCTGCAGTTCCACTCGAAACGAAGGGGTGGGGGTTGGTGGACTCCTCGACATTCCGAATCGGCCCCGTTGTCTCTCTCCTCGGGACCCCAGCTCTTCGTTCGATAAACTCGTCCCCGTTCAGTGAACTCGTCACCGCTCGCTAGATCCGTTCTTTTCTCGATCTCTCCACTGTTTCACTCCCGGACCCCTCGTTTCCCGTCCACTCTTTCTCTCTCGGAGCAGTTTTCCTGTTGCACTGTCCACCGGACACCTCCCGTTGCACTGTCTACCGGACATCTCCCGTTGCACTGTCTACCGGAAGCACTACCCGGCGCACACTCCGTATCACGTTCCAGACACGACACACAAATCTGGACCAGATATCGGGAGAGAACGGCCTCAATCTACCGTATTCCTCGAAAATACATAATATTATTTATGTATGTCTGACGTAGGCTTAAGTGAGTCGGGGTGGGTACATCGGGCAGACGCGCCACACGGCGCGGAGGATAGGATGGGACTGCTTACGAACTTGAAAGACAGCATCTCACGGGCGGCATCGACGCTGTTCTCCGAGGAGGACCCGAAGCGGATCGGTATCTACGGGCCGCCGAACGCGGGGAAGACGACACTCGCGAATCGGATCGCGCGTGACTGGACCGGCGACGCGGTCGGGCCGGAGAGTCACGTCCCTCACGAGACGCGCCGCGCACGGCGCAAGGAGAACGTCGAGATCGAACGCGACGGGAAGACGGTGACTATCGACATCGTCGACACACCGGGTGTCACGACGAAGGTCGACTACACCGAGTTCCTGGAACACGACATGGAGAAAGACGACGCCGTCCGGCGGTCGCGCGAGGCGACCGAGGGCGTCGCCGAGGCCATGCACTGGCTTCGCGAGGACGTCGACGGCGTGATATACGTCCTGGACGCGGCGGAGGACCCGTTCACGCAGGTGAACACGATGCTCATCGGCATCATCGAGAGCCAGGACCTCCCCGTGTTGATCCTCGCGAACAAGATCGACCTGGAAGAGGCGAGCGTCCAGCGGATCCGCAACGCGTTCCCGCAACACGAGACGACGCCGCTGTCGGCGCTGGAAGGTGACAACATGGACGAAGTGTACGACCAGATAGCGGAGTACTTCGGGTGAGAGCGATGCCGGAAGCCAAACACCCAGACGACGACGCGTCCGGCGTCCAGATCGACATGATCAGCGCCGAGCGCATGGACGGAAAGACGACGATGGAGAAGATCCGGACCATCCTGGACGGCGTCCGGGAGGGTAACATCGTCATCCTCGAATCCGGGCTGACGCCGGACGAGGAGTCCCGACTGATCGAGGTGACGATGACCGAGATCAGCCCGGACGAGTTCAACGGCATCGAGATCGAGACCTACCCGCAGTCCCAGGCCGACGATTCCAGTCTGCTGGGCCGGCTGATGGGTCGCGAGGAGACGAAGAAACTGACGGTGATCGGCCCGGCCAACCAGATCGAGACGCTACACAAAGACGAGACCCTCATCAGCGCGCTGGTCTCGCGCAAGTAGGATGCCCCACCAGTGTACGAACTGCGGCCGGACGTTCGCCGACGGCTCCAAGGAGATGCTGTCGGGTTGTCCGGACTGTTCGGGTACCAAGTTCCAGTTCCAACCCGACGGGTTCGACGGGGACACATCCGATCCCGGATCCGGGTCCGTCGACGACGGGACTGGTTCCGACCACGGCGCTGGTTCCGCTACCGGAACGAAATCGGATACCGGCACTGGTTCAGCCACCGGGACGAGCGGCGACGGGGTTGTCGACCGCACCAGTCCGGCGACGGCCGAGAGCGGGTCGGAGTCACTCGACGACGTCTCGACGTCACGCAGCGAGACGGTGAGCAGGACGGTCGGATCGGCGGCGGCGACGGTCCGGGACCTCGTCGGTGGGTCCGCCGGCCCGGACGCGACGGCCGCACAACCCCCTCGTGGTGACTCGGACGACGACGGGTCGACGGATACGGCGGCCGACGAAGCGACCGACGACGACATCATCGTCGCCGAATCCGACCCGTCAGCGAGCGAGGCACACGAGGACGCCGCACAGGCCGACGCCCGGAGCGGGTTCGCGACGGCCGACGAACTCCCCGGGGAGTCCGAGTCCGAATCCGAACCCCCGGAACGTGACGAGACACAAGCAGTATCGCAGTCGGGGTCCACGTCGGAGTCGAACCCGGCATCGGCTGCCGAATCGGAGTCAGACTCCCGGACGCAAGTCTCCGAGCCCGACGCCGAGACGGCCGATCGCCCGGACGTCGCCGAACTCCGGAAGGAACTCAACGAGCAGTTCGAGAGTATCCGCGTCGTCGAACCCGGGCAGTACGAACTCAACCTCATGGAGCTGTACGACCGCGAGGAGTACATCATCGCACTCCGCGAAGACGGCCGCTACAGCATCCAGGTGCCGGAAACCTGGCGTGACGCCGACGTCTGAACGGGGACTTTTCGACTCGACCGGCGGACTCACTTCACTGGCGCTCCTGGCCTGGCCCAGACACAGTGGTATCTCACCGGGAGAGACACAGTGATATCCCACCGGGTGGCACAGTGACATCTCACTGAACAGGCACAATCGTTATAGTTTCGCACCGAGATAGCTCTATCGAGGTGTTTCACATGTCACGTCGAACCGAGTCACACGTCACCGAATGGGCGTCGCTACTCGGGGAACGCGTCGCGGACGAAGCAGTCGAGCGGGGCCGTAGCGACCGGTGGGGAGACGTCACCGAGGGTCCAGCGAGCCGGTGACTCCGAACCGGTAGCTTCGCGAGGCGACGCGACCGGTCCGCCTACGCGATCTCGTCGTACTGGTCGCCGAGTTTCGTGGCGGCTTCGCCGAGTTGTTCGCGTTCCTCGTCGGTGAGGTCCCACTCGACGACTTCTTCGACGCCGTTCGACCCGAGTTTGACCGGGACGCCCAGGCCGACGTCGTCCAGTCCGAACTCGCCGTCGAGGACGACCGAGCCGGGCAGCACTTCGCCCGTATCGCGGAGGATGGCCTCGACCATGTGGGCGACACCGGTCGCGGGGCCCCACTCGGTGGCGCCCTTGCGCTCGATGACGTTCATGGCGGACTCTTGGAGGTCCGAGAGGATCTCCTCTCTCTCGTCGCTCGAAAAGTCGGGGTCGGTGCCGTCGACGCGGACCTTCGAGAAGACCGGGACCTGCGCGTCGCCGTGCTCGCCGAGGATCGTCGCCTCGACGTTGCCGACCTGCGTGTCGAACCGCTCGGAGAGCACGTAGCGGAATCGAGCGGAGTCCAGGCGACCGCCGAAACCGACGACCTGTTCGCGAGCCCTGTCGCCCGTCTCGTAGAGGTGGCGGTTGAGCAGGTCCACCGGGTTCGACGTCGTCACGGTGACGAAATCGTCGTTGTGTTCGGCCAGCGAGGAGCCGATGTCGTCGATGATCCCGGCGTTGTCGCCCGCCAGGTCGAGTCGCGACTGCCCGGGCTGGCGCGGGATGCCGGCGGTGATGACCACCACGTCCGAGCCCGCGGTGTCGGCGTACTCACCCTGGCGCACGGTGGTGTTCGCGTCGTAGGCGACGCCGTGGTTCGCGTCGGCTGCCTGTCCGACGGTGACGTCTTCCTGTTCGGGAATGTCTACGTAGACCAGTTCGTCGACGATGTCGCGCAGCGCGAGGTTGTACCCCGCGGCCGCCCCGACGGTGCCTGCCGCACCGACGATGCTAACTTTCGTCATACCACGTCAATCTCCCCCACGTTTCGGCGTAAGGGTTTCGAAACCGCCGAACACAGTGCGTCAGTCGCCACATCTCGACTCGACAAACGTCGAAACACCTTGGAAGCGACTCTCTCGGCGGTAGCAGGTGACCACGTCCGTGCCGACGCGCTTTTCATTCGTCGCCGGCCACTGACTGGTATGAGCGACTTCGACAAGGAAGCCGAGCGGGAGCGGCTTCGCGAGAAATACGAGCGTGAACAGGAGAAACGCAAGTCGACGGAGCAGATGAGCGAACTCCTGCTCAAGGGCGCGACGATGACCAACGCCCACTGCAACAACTGCGGCGACCCTATCTTCCGTTACGACGGTGAGGAGTTCTGCCCGACCTGCCAGAAACCCGTCGCCCCCGCCGACGAGGCCGTCGATGCCGATACGGCTGCCGAGGCCGACGAAACCAGCACTGCCGACGCTGACGAAACTGGCGCTACCAGCGCCGACGGGACAGCTGAGGCCGCGGACAGAGAGGGCACGGACGCGAGTCCGGGCGATATCGAAGCCGCCAGTGAGGAGACTGGGGGGGCGGACAACACGGCGAGCGAGACCGGAGCAGTCGGGAATGGACCCAGTACGCAGGCCGGTACGAACGGCGCGAACACGTCGTCGGCACAGACTGCGAACGAGACGCGCGGGCAGGCCAGAAACGCCTCACGCAGGCAGGCCGGGAACACCACGCGGGGCGAGACCGCGGGCGCCACGCCCGCACAACAGCAGAGCGACAAGCAGGAGGCGACTCGCACGTCGGAACCGACAGATTCGTCGCCAGGGGCGTCGTCGCCGGCTGGAGTACCCGGATCGGAGCCGACTCGCTCAGCGGGGACACCCGAGCCGTCCGGTGAGGTCGGCGAGGACTACGCGGCGGCTCGCGAGTCGCTGACCCGGACGCTCCTCACACAGGCACGACAGGCCGAACGGTGTGAAGACCCCCGTCGAGCGAAAGACCACCTCGCCGCCGCGCGGGAGGCGGCAGCGGCGCTGTCGGAACTCTCCTCGTACTGACGGCCCTCGCGGTGACGGGGTGGGTGGTCTCGTCGCGGCGCGAACCCGACCACGACGAGAAACAGCCCCGCCTACCAGTAGACGAGGCGAACACGTGGCCCCACCACCGTTCCTGTTCCTCGGCGAGGATCCTGGTCCGCTCGAATCTGTACTCGTGTTCGCGTTACTTGGCCCACCAGTGCGGGTCACGGACGGTGTAAGCCGGGAGCACGACGTGGAACACACCGAACGCGAGCGTGATCGGCGTCGCGTCCGCTATAGGGCCGGAATCGCACTATCCAGTGGGCGTCCGAAACAGCACGTGACCCTCACGAAAGGGACCTGCCAGCGTTACGAGACAACGTCGGTTGCGGCGTCCAGGGCTTCCTCGGGCGTGGGACAGTCCTGGACGGTGTCGCCGCCGTCCGTGTGGACGAGACGGGGGAACTTCGAGGTCGTATCGAGGATGCCGATACCGGGGAGCGAATCGACGCCGAGTTCCGCGTCCGAGAAGGCGTCGAAGCGAGGGGTCCCGTCGGCCATCGCGGCCGGGGACGATCCGGGTCCAGCGCCGGGTCCACCAGTAGCGTCGGCAGTCTCGGTGGAGTCGGGAGCGATGTCGGAGGAGTCGGACAGAACGGGGAAATCCAGGTCGTAGCGCTTGCGCCAGTAGGCGGCGCGGTCGTCCGTATCGGGGAGGGCAGCGACGACTGCCACGTCCTCGTCGAGGAACGAGTCGATGGCGTCGCTGTAGGCCGACGCGCGGTTCCGCGAGACCTGACAGTAATGCTCTCGTAACAGGAGCACCACGACCGCATCGAACTCAGCGGCGAGGTCGTCGCTGGCGACCGTTTCCGGCCCCGGTCCCCCGTTCGGCAACTCGAACCTGACTATCCAGTGCATCCCATCGCTCATTCGTGACTCCCTGTTTCGTTCATCAGTTTTATCCCTGGTATATTCGTTCTTTGGATCCCTCTCTTTCTCGATTTGAAACGAGGGGGCGATCGGAGCCCCCGTCCCCCGCTCAGCCAGGCTTCAGGCGTGATAGCCTTCACATTCGCACATTTGACACTCGCGACGATCAACACAGAACGTCGATCAGTTCGGATGATACTTCCCACTGGAGACCGGCCAGCAGCCAGAAGACTGGGACCGGTCAGCAACGGAACAGTCAGCGATCGACCGGAAGGTAGGGCTGTACGGTCATCCGTCGTAGTCGCTGGCGACGACCTCGCGGATGCGCTCGGCGGTGACGTCGCCGACGCCGTCGGCTTCTTTGAGCGTCTCGACGTCGGCAGTCATGACCGCCTCGACGCTCCCGAGTTCCTCCAGCAATGACTGTGCGGTGACCGGTCCTACCTCGGCGACGGCGGCGACGACGTACTCCTGTTGTTCGGCCAGCGTCTTCGAACTCTTCTCGCCGTGGACGCTGACAGTCCGGTCGGCGTCTTCCTGTTCGCGGGCCGCAACGGCTCGCAGGAGTTCGGCGGTTTCGCTCTCGTCGTCGGTCCGGAGGACGCTCGCGCCGAAGTCCACTGCCAGCGAGGCCAGTGCGCCGCGGATGGCGTTGGGGTGGACGTTTCGCTCGCCGTAGAGGTCCCCGCCCTCGACGACGACGACCGGGCGGGCGTAGTTCCGGCTCGCGTCTTTCAGTTGCTCGAACATCGAGCGCTCGTCGCCGCCGGTCAGGGTGTCCAGGAAGTCCGAGACGGTCTTGCGCTCGACGACCACCCGGTCCGAGAGGACGTAGTCACCCACGGCGAGCGTTTCGAGTCGAGTCCGGATCCCGTCACGCCGGGAGAGGTCCTTCGCGATAGAAGAGTCCAGTTCGCGCTGGTCGACGACGACCTCGACTTCGTCCTCGCCGTCCGCGCTCGGCACCGGCGTCGTCCCCGCCTCGTCCTCGGCGGCTTCCCTTGCCTCGTCCTCGACGGCTTCCCCTGCCTCGCCGTCTCCCACGTCCCCATCTGCATCGTCATCCGCCGGATCTCCGCCTGGGTCGTCGGCCGCATCTCTGCCTGCGTCCCCACCTGTCTCGGGGGCGGAATCACTCCCGTCGTCGGCACTCGACCCGGCCGCGAACGCGTCGAGCCCTGCCTGTCCGTCCGCGCCGGTTTCAGGTTCCTCCTCGGTTGTCATCGATTCGTCACCGGATGGTTGCGAATCTGTTTCTGTTTCGCCCCCTGTTTCCGGTGGAACAGCGTCGTTCCCGTCGGCCTCGGCGCCACCGGACGCCGCGGCGGTTCCACTGGTGGTGTCGCCGTCACCGGAACTGCCGCCGCCACTTCTACCGCCGTCAGCCTCTCCGGCGTCGCCACTGTCGCTTCCGCCGGTGGCGCTGTCGCCGCCGTTGCTGCCGTCCCTCTCACTTTCATTCTCACTCTCGTCGAAGGCGTCGACGGCGGCCTGTTCGCTCCCGATCGCGGCTTCGATCTTCTCGGCCACCGACTTGAGCGACCGCAACTCGTTGCGCATCTGTTTCTGGTCGCGTTTGGCCTTCCAGAAGTAGGCCTCGTCGCGGGTGTCCTCGGCCATCAGCACGGTGACGGCGCCCTCGGTCTGGCGCCCGGTTCGCCCCTTGCGCTGGATGGCACGGATCGCGGTCGGCACCGGTTCGTAGAAGAGCACGAGGTCCACCTCGGGGACGTCGAGTCCCTCCTCGGCGACGGACGTCGAGACGAGTACCTCGAATTCGCCCGCGCGGAACGCGTCGAGGGTCTCCTGTTGCTCGTTCTGTGTCATCCCGTCGCTGCCGTCGGTGTCGGACTGCCCGACGAACTTGCGGGTCTCGAAGTGCTCGCCCAGAAAGTCCGTCAGCGTCTCCGCCGTGTCCCGGGATTCGGTGAAGACGATGACGCGTTCGCCGCCTTCGATGCCCAGTTGCTGGGCGAGCAACATTCGCGTCCGCCGGAACTTCGGGTGCAGGTCGTCGTAATCGTCTGCTCTCCGGACCGCTTCTCGGACTTCGGGTTCCGAAACCATCCGCTGGTCGGCCTTCGACGCGCCCGACGTGCGTGCGGCCTCCCGTTGGCGGTCGAGGTACCGGCGTAGCGACTCGACGCTCTGTGTCTCGGCGTATGTCACGGCGGTCCGCAACTTGCGTATCTCCGCCAGGAAACTCATCCCCTGGTAGCCCTCGGACTGGTCGTTGTCCATCAACTCGCGCAGTTTCCCCTGGATCCGCTGGATCTCCCGCTCGGAGACGTCGGGGGCGGTCTTGTTCGTCACGCCCAGCTCCTTGAGCTTCGTCAGCCGGTCCCGGATGACGTCCTGGAGTGCGTCGCGGATCTCGACGACGGTTTCCGGGAGTTCGATGCGCTCGTAGTCGACAGAGGTGTCGTGGGTGTACTCGGCGACGTCGGCGTCTTTCTCGGTCATCACCTCGACGCTGTCGATACCGAGGTTCGCACACACGGTCAGGATCGACTCCTCGTCGTCGCCGGGTGAGGCGGACATCCCGGTCACGAGCGGGTCTCTGGCCTGTTCGTGGTAGCGCTCGGCAATGTAAGTGTAGGCGTAATCGCCGGTCGCGCGGTGACACTCGTCGAAGGTGCAGTGGACGACGTCCGAGAGGTCGATACGGGAGCCGACCAGGTCGTTCTCGACGACTTCGGGGGTGGCGACGACGACGCGCGCGCTCTGCCAGAGGTCAGCACGGTCGTCGGGTCGCGTTTCGCCCGTGTAGACGACGATCTCGTCGTCGGGCACCTCCAGGGCGGCCCGGTAGAACTCGGCGTGCTGGGTGACGAGTGGCTTCGTCGGCGCCAGGAGCAGTGACTTGTTGACGACCTCGCCGGCGAGTCGCTCGGCGGTCACCAGCAGACTGACGGTCGTCTTCCCGAGGCCGGTGGGGAGACAGACCAGGCTGTGTCCCTCCAGCGCGGCGTCGGCCAGTCGGCGCTGGTAGCGCCGGTCCTCCAGGACGCCGTCGACCAGCAACGGCCCGGAGACGAACGCCTCGTCTCCGTCCCCCTCGTCGGTAGCTGCCATTGCGGATCCGTTGGCCGCGCCCGCTGTTAAGGGTTCAGGTACCACGGTGGAAGTGAAAGGTAGCGCGGTGAAGTGAACCCGTGCGGACATTGAAAGTGAACCCGTGCGGACATTGAAAGTGAACCCGTGCGGACATTGAAAGTGAACCCGTGCGGACATTGACAAAGACTAACGCACTCGCAAAACGGTTTTGTGTCGCTGGACAGTGCCGTCGAGTATGAACCACTCACAGCCCGGTCGCCCGTCGAAGGGAGGCGGTCGCAGGCTCGATTCGGTCGTGAGTGGCGACTCCGACTTCTTCCGTTGAAGACGGTGGTGACGGCCCTCGAGGCCTCGAAACCCGTTTCGGGCCACAGCACGGTAGCGCTTCCCGACTGTCCGACACGCACCACCGCAATGTCACACGTCACGCTCCGCGACCGCATCGAACAGCTCGAATCGACCGACGGCGCCGGCACGGAACTCGTCACGGTGACGGTCCACGCCGGCGACTCGCTCGCTGCCACCCGTGAGCGGGTCGCTCGCGAACACGCCGGCGCCGAGAACATCAGGTCCAAGCGTACCAGAACGCGCGTCCGACAGGCCCTGGAACGCATCCAGCGACTGCTTCGCCTCTACGAGGAGACGCCAGACTGTGGACTCGCCGTCTGTGCGGGGGTCGTCGACGGCGACCTCGTCTCCGCCGTCTTCGACGACCTGCCCGAACCGATCACCGAGAGCACCTACCGGTGTGACGACCGCTTTCACCTCGACCCCGTGCGAGCGACTGTCGCGTCGGGCGAAACCTTCGGACTGGTCGTCGTCGAACGCGGCCGGGCCGCCGTCGGGCGACTCCTCGGCGACCGCGTCGTCCCGGACCGGGCCTTCGAGAGCCAGGTCATGGGGAGTTCGCGGGCCGGCGGCCAGTCCGCCAAACGTTTCGAACGCGAGCGGGCCCGCCAGGCCCACGAGTTCTTCGAGGAGGTCGCCCTCACGGCCGGAGAGTCGTTCCTCGGGGACGGAAACGACGACAGCACAGACAACGCGGACGGCGAGCCGGTCACCGGCGTCGTCGTCGGCGGGTCGATGGGCACTGCAGGGCAGTTCGTCGACGGCGAGTACCTCGACCACCGACTCCGCGACCGGTTGCTCGGGACCTACGGCGTCGAGTACGCGACCGAGCAGGGCCTGTACGACCTCGTCGATGCGGCACAGGCCGAACTTCTCGACGCCGAACAGCGCGCGGTCCGCGAACAGGTCGACGAGTTCTTCGGCCGACTCCGCGACGACGACCCGGTCGCCTACGGCGTCGAGGACGTCCTGCAGGCGGCCGAGTACGGCGCCGTCGACACTGCGCTCGTCTCGGCCAACGTCTCGTCCGACAGTCGCGAACGGCTCGAAACAGCCGTCGCCGAAAAGGGCGGTGAGACGGTCCTCGTCACTGACGGCTCTGACCGCGGCGCACGCTTCGGTGAGACGTTCGAAGTCGGTGCACTCTTGCGCTTTCCGGTGAACTGACGACCGTTCCCCGTGCTGTCACTCGCTGTGGACCGACCCGGATCGTTCGTGCGCGAGTCGTGCGAGCGCGCTCGTCGCGACGCGACGAACCGCCTGCTCGTCGTGGTCACAGAGCGGCCTCAGATCCGCCACCGCCGGGACCACTGCGTCGGGCCTGACTCCCGCGAGTAATCCCAGCGTGCCCGCCGCGTTGTGCTGGACCGCCACGTCCTCGTGTGCACAGAGCCTCCGGAGCTCGGGCACGGCCGATGCGACGGCATCGGGGCACGACTCCGCGAGCGTCGCCAGCGCCTCCACGGCGTTGTGCTGGACGGTCGAGTCGTCGTCGTCGAGCGCCCACCGGAGGCTCCCTGCTGCCGGCGCGACGGCCTCGGGTCGTTCCGCGGCGACCCGCCCGAGCGCGGCCACCGCCCACCCCCGGACCGCCGGGTCGGCCCCACCGGCCAGCCCTTCGAGTGCATCGGTCGCCCCGGCCACTGTCTCTGGATACTCGTCGGCAGCGACGAACAGCGCCTCCGCCACGAGTGGGGCCCTCTCGTCGGCGAAGCCGGACCCGACCGCCGCGACGAACGCTTCGACTTCGTCGCGGTCGACGGCCGTCTCTGTCCCGACGATACCCTGCCCCACCCGGACGAGGCGGCCACCGCTGTCCGTTTCGCCGTTCGGTGGGTCCGGCTCGTCACCCGCCATTTTCGCCGCAACGGCTCACTGTCGCCGTGCCGGAGTGTCGGCTCATCCCTTGACGACCCGCTCCCCGAACGGCTGCAGGGGCTCCTCGAACTCCGAGACGTTGGTGCTGTCCGAGAACACGCCGAGAAAGCGCGCCGTCTCCTCGCCCTCGTTGCGGAACCCGTGCGGAGCCATCGGCGGAATCACCGCCAGGTCGCCGGCTTCGACGGTGCCCGTCGCGTCCTCCGCCCACGCCTCGATGTCCGACCCATCCAGACAGAGGACGAGTTCTTCCGGGCTGTCGGTGTGGGTGCCGAGCGTGTCGCCGGGTTCGACCTCGAAGTAGACGACGTTGTGCCCCCCCTCCAGTTCGAGTCCGGTGGTCGCCGGGAATTCCGGGGAGAACGGGAAGTTGACGTTCACCGCCATGTCGGTGTGTTCCTGGGTCAACTCGACGAGTTCGAGGTCTTCGAGTGTGACGGTCTGCAGCTCCGACATAGGTTCACTCGGCCGCCTCGCTAGCCAGTTGGTCGTCCAGTTCGGTGAGTTTGGTCACCGGCAGCCCCGCCCGCTCGGAGTGCTCCCGGATCGCCTCCTCGCTCGGTGCCCGGTAGTGGCAGTACGCACACTCCCCGTCGCGCTCGGGGTCCTCGAGTACGTCCGTGCTCACCCACTCCACATCGATACCCTCCGTTTCCAGTTCCTCGATGGCACCCAGCGAGGCCTCCAGGGCCTCCTGTTTGGCCTCCTCGTCGGTGATGTCCGCGTCCATCTCGCGCCAGATGCCGAAGTCTTTCAGTTCGTCCTCGGACATTGCGTCCGTTGCCAGGGGTGAGTCGCACTTATTGGTTGGGAGAACGACATTTCTCTTAGCGAGTCTAGTGAAATTCCGTTCACTGGGGGACGGGACTGTCGGCCAGTGGTCGGAAGCGACCCGCGATGCGCGTCTCGCTCGACGGTTTCGCGGCCGAGCGGTTCAGCGGGACACGTCGATGACACCGAGTTCGTCGTCGAGGACGAGCGTCAGTTCGTCGTCGTCGGCGGTGACGGTCGCGGCGACGTGGCAGGGGTCCTCGAGCACGGCGGTCTCGACCTGCGTTCGGAGCAGGTCGACGACCTCCGACAGCGAGGGTGCCAGCACGTCGAACGTCTGGTCATAGAGGAAGCCGATCACCGGTGCGAGTCCGAGGATGCACAACTCGACGGGGAGTCGTTTCCCGAACCCACAGGTCTCACAGCGCAACTCTCCCCAGGACTCGAAGGGGGATCCGCAGGTCTCGCAGGGTTCCTCGCTGGCGTCGTGGTCCTCGCAAACCGACACCGTCCCGCGGACGGGCCCGGTACACTCCCGGCAGACGCCCTGCATCATGTACGTCAGGTCGAGCATACACCGGTAGAGTCCGGTCGTCATGACGTCCTCGACGGCGCGGCTGGAGTCAGTGACCCCCGCCGGCGGGAACGGGAAATTCAGCAGCGCGCCCTCGGGGGCGGCGTCGCCGAAGAGGCCACCACACTCGGTACAGGAAAACCGGAGCCACTGGTCCTCGTAGGTGGCCGTCACTGCGGCGCCACAGAGCGGACAGGGGGTGTCGACCTCGCCGACGACCGCACCGTCGGGTTCGCCCGCGACGGCGACGACGGTGCGTGCGATCTTTTTGCCCGCGCCGCTCAGGCGGTACCCATCCGCTTCCTGCCGGACGAAATGTGGGGTGAGCTTCGAGAGGTGGTAATTGAACTGGCCGTTGTCGTCGACTCCGACGCGGCGCCGTAACGTCGAGAACGGGATCGTCGCGGCACTGTCGTCCAGGTCGTCGTACTCGTAGAGCGCCCCCGCCTCCCACAGCGTCCGCACGATGTCGAGTCGTGTCTCGTCACCCAGGATAGCGAAGGCATCCTCCGGGGCGAGCCCCTCGACGTCGAGTTCCGGAGTCAGCCGGGTTTCTGCCATACCGACAGCATAGGAATACCCCAAAATAAAACCCGGACCCGCTACCCGTTCGGACGCCCACGCTTATGTTCTGACCGGGCAAACCTGTGGCCATGACGGTCCACGAGACGGATATCCCGGGTGTCGGCCGGAAATTCGAGGTGGAACTCGGCGGCGGCGAGCGCGCAGTCGTCGTCCACCACTACGACGGCCGTCGGGAGGTGTTCCGTCGAGCCGATCCGGAGGCCGACAGCGAGAGCGTCTTCGACCTCACAGCCACGGAAGCCCGCCAGCTCGGGTCGATCCTCACGGGCGCACACTTCGAATCCGTCGACGCGGGGGAGCTGTCTGTCCCGCTGGGCGACGCTATCATCGAGTGGATCGAACTCGCCCCGGACTCGCCGGTCACCGGTCGGGAACTGGCCGAGACGAACGTCCGCGTCGAGACGGGTGTCTCGGTCATCGCGATCCAGCGGGGGCCCGACACGATCGCCAATCCCGGTGAGAACGTCACGCTCGAACCCGGGGACCTGCTGGTCGCGCTCGGCACGCGAGAGGAACACGAGGCACTGCACGCGCTGGTCGGGGGCGGCGGGATCGACTCTGACGGGACCGACTCCGGCAGAAACGGCGACGCCTGAGTCGATGGCGACGCCGGATCTCCTCCTCCAGGCGGGGGTCGTCTTCGTCGTGCTCGCGCTGGGGGGTGGGCTCGCCGCCCGGTTCGGCCGGTCAGTGATCCGCGCCTACCTGATCGCCGGCGTCCTCGTGGGTCCGAACGTCCCGACGCTGTTCGGCGTCGACTTCGTCCTCGTCGCTCGCGGGGAGTTCTCGCTGGTCATCGCCGTACTGGCCACCCGACCCGACGTCGCGCTCGGGCAGGGCGAGACCATCGCTGCGCTCGCGGTCGGGTACGTCCTCGTCATGGGACTGCTCGGCACTGTCCTGATGCGTTACTCCGGCGCCATCGAACGGCGGGTCACTCGTGTCGGTCCCGGCCCTGTCGTCGAGTAACGAGTCCGACCGTGACCGTCAAGGAACGAATCCGACCGTGGGCATCGGGACAGCGTTTTTCACCGGCCGGGTCACAGGACGGGGCCTCTACTCGTGGTTCCGCTGATAGCGCCGTCAGACCGGTCCGAGAATACCGGCCACGGCCGAAGCGACCGCGCCGGTCAACAGGTCGAGGCGACCACGTAGTACTGTTCGCCGTCGTGGCTCACGAGCACCGGGGACCCCCACACCTCGGGGAGGGTCTCCAGTTCGGCAGTGTCGGTTCGCGCGCGGTCGAACTCCGACTGGCGGTCTGCGGTGAGGTTTTCGTACGCCACCGTGCGGTCGATACGGTCGCGCTCGCTCTCTGTCGCCGGTTCGGCGTCGAGGAGGTACGGACAGTCGTACGGGTACGTCCGGACGTCTGTCTCGGGGACAGTACCGTCGTTTCGCGTCGGGGTTCCGTCCGGCGTGTCGGCCCCGCCGGTATCGGTCTCCCCGGTAGTCGGCGTGTCAGTGTCCGTCGGCGTCTGGGTCGGTGTGTCGGTGGTAGCACCGGGACCCGCGCCGAGACAGCCGGCGGTACCGGCAAGCAGGGCGAGCAGGACGACGGCGATGCTCCGTTTCACGCCTCGACCGACGAGACCCCACACAAAGGGTTTTCAGGTGGGACAAACGCCCGTTTGAGGCGGATCGGGGGAACTTCGACGGCACCGCTCGGCGGTCTGCCGGTCAGTCCAGGACGTCCTCGGCTTCCAGTAGCTCGCCGAGTTCGGCCATCGAGTCGACGATGGTGTCACACGTAGGTGCGACGGCGGGTTTCGGGTCGAACCCCACGGCGAGGCCGGCGACTTCGAGCATCGGGAGGTCGTTCGCGCCGTCGCCCACGGCGACAGTGTCGGACATATCCTCGCCGACAGCGGCCGCGAGGACCTCCAGCGCGTCGTCTTTCGTCCCCTCGATGAGCGGTCCCTCGACCTCGCCCGTGAGCTCGCCGTCGGCCACGGGGAGACGGTTGGCGACGATAGTGTCGACCTCGACGCCCTCGTGTTCGAGTGCACGGGCGACGCCGCGTTCGAACCCACCGGTGAGGATGGCGACGTAGACGCCCGCCTCGCGGAGGTCCGCGATGATATCGGCCGCCCCCTCGCGCAATACCACCTCGTCGAAGGCGGCCTGGGCGTCCTCGTCGGGGACCCCCTCCAGCAGCGCGCACCGCTCGCGGAGGCTCTGTGCGTACTCGATCTCGTTGTTCATCGCGCGTTCGGTGATCGCAGTCATGTTGTCGGCGGTCCCGTTCCGTTCGCCCAGCAGGACCGTCATCTCGGAGTCCGAGAGAGTGCCGTCGAAGTCGAAGGCGACTAGCATGGTCGCTCGTTCGAGGATGGGGGTGACAAACCTCCCGGTTTCCGGGTCGGTTCTGCCGTGCTCGGGGCGACAGTCGCACGACGCTTGCCAGTCCGGGCCACGACACAAGACCTACCACCCGAGGGGCGGTCGGTCCGCCCATGGTCTCGGATGGAATCGACTCGTTCACGTACGCCTTCGACGAGAACCTGGTCGTCCTGTATCTGGCGGTCCTGCTCGGACAGGTCTTCCGGTGGATCCCCGGACAGGTGCCGCTCCCGATCCACAGTGGCCTGCTTCGGACTCTCTTCGGCCTCCCGTTTCGACTCGCGGGGGTCGTCCTCGTCGTCGGCGGTGTCGTCGGTATTCTCCACTACGTGGTGAGCGACGTGGCCGGAACCGCCGGCGAGTCCACCTGATCGCCCCGAACCGGCCAGCTCGTCCGATCCCCGCCGAAACGGTCCCGAAATTCCCGACCTCGCCCGACTCTTCCTGACGTCGTTCGCTCCACACAGACAGCGCCATCGTCACCTCACGTGTTCCACAACCCTCCGATGGACTCCTCGATCCGACTCCCACCTGGTGAGTCTGTCTACCGGGTAGATTTCGAAAATATCGGAAAAATTAATACCAAAGTAATGGTTTTCTTATATAGACAAGAACAGGATCTATCGGGTCAAAGCGTGGTAATTCCGGTCCGGTCCGTCGACCGTGAGAGATGTTGCGGGCGACGGTGGTGGCGTAGCTTCTTTCCGGGGATTTCCCCGTCCGGTCCCGGACGTTCGAGGCCGGTTCGAACCAGCGATCCGGAACTCACTTGCCCGATCCGTATACGTGAACCACACTGTTACTCGAGGCTCGCACCGGGTGTATTCCCACGAGATCTCGTGAGACTCGTGAGGGGCGCAGATGACGTCGTGATGGGACCCGGTGTTCCGACAGGTGACCCAGTTGGGACACCAGTAGCAGCCGAAGACACTCACGACAGCCTGTCCGCGTCGATCTTCGACTCGAAACGTGTGCCGTTCGACCGCTGCCGGTGTATCGGTAGACACGGCCGATATCTGCCCCAGCGTCGATCGATCGGGAAATCCGCTGTGTGGCTCTGAAAGCCCTCAATGGCGCTGTTCTCGTCGGTGAGCTATCCGCCCACAGCTTCCGTCGGCGGTAACGGCCGGTCTGGAACCGACCGCAGGTCCGTGGATCGGGAGCGCGGCATCTAATACCGATCCAGTTATAAATCCCAGTAAAACAGATTGATTATGTATTAATTATAATATAAGTTATGTATAGGGTGGGTAGAAAAATCCTTGGTGGGCGGGAGGATCCATCGGTGTCAGCCATAACTAGACGAGCAATCTGATTACAAGCACAATTATATGATTGATCGTCGGGTTCCTTACCGCTCACCTGGCCGATTGCCATTACGGTACTATCGATGTAATTTTCGTTTCTAGTGGAATTCGGCGGTCGGCCAACCGTCCACTGATAGCGAACGGAGTTCGGGCCGGATCAGTAGTGTTTGGACTTCAAGTGGATCACGTTGACCGTTCGCTGGAGGGCGTCGACGAGTTCGCTCTCTTGGTTTTTCTCCGAAACTCGGTGTTTCGGGCCGCTGATACCGATCGCGGTCGGGGCGTCCAGAGTGTCGTCGTAGTCGAGTGCCATGGCGATCGTCTTGATCCCCTGGCGGTGTTCGGCGTCGCCGACTGCGTATCCCTGTTCGCCGATCCGTTCGAGTTCCGCGGAGAGTACCTCGCGGTCGGTGATCGTTTGTTCGGCCGCTCCCGGCAACCCGTGACGGTCGACGATGGCGTCGACCCGGTCTTCGGGGAGCTGTTCGAGCAACGCTTTGCCGAGGGCCGTCCAGTGCATCTTGGTTCTGTGTCCCAGCGGGGAGTTGTCGAAGATCCCGTCCGCGGGCTGTGAGGAGTAGGCGAGGACGCGCTCTCCGTTCTCCTCGATCCCGAGATGGGTAACCTCACCCACATCGGCAGCGAGTGCGTCGAGTTCGGGCCTGGCGGCCTGGAACACGTCCAGCCGGTGTCGGGTCTGTCCGCCGACTTCGAGGAACTTGAGCCCGGTCCGGTACTCGTCGCCGTCGTTCGTCAGGTATCCCTCCTCCTCCAGGGTCTTGAGGTGGACGTGGACGGTGCTCTTTGCCATCCCGAGCTCGTCTGCCAACTCCGAGACGCCAGCCGACCCCAATGTGCGGAGTTCGTCGACGATCGTAAACATTGTTTGGGTCGATTTGACGCGCTTGGCGGACGTCTCGCTGTCCGATCTCCCCGTCATGATCGGTTCTCGATCCCTTTCATATGGCTACTTCGAATCAGACACGTAAATCTCTGTCCACTAATCGTGTATGAGTCCTGGTAATCGTTCGTTACGTATGGGGTAAAGATATCGTGTCCACTATCAGTGGACGGTGTGACCGGCCGGTCGTGAGAGTGGCTGTACCACCGCCGGAACCGTCGTTTCGGACCGAAAGGGCCACTGGCGGGGTGATATCGGAGGTGACCGCTTGTTACTCGCTCGCGTCACCGGACGAGGTCGCGCACCTGTTCGCGTTTGACCAGCGCGAACCCGACCACGATGACGACGAAGCCGACGACGCTCACCGGGTCGAGCCCTTCTCTGAGGACGAGCCATCCGACGACCGCCGCGACGATCGGCTGGAGGTAGTTCACCAGACTCACCTCGAAGGCGCCGACGCGCCGCAACAATGTGAAGAATATCATGTAGCCTAACACGTTGACCAGCAGGGCCAGATAGGCGACGGCCAGCACGCCCGGGACCGTCACCGACAGGTCGACGTAAGACTCCCCGACCACGAGCAGGCTCACGAGGTGGAGCGCGACACCGCCTGGCGGGGTCGCCCACGCGAGCAACACGGGCGTCGAAGCCGGGGGGTCGAACCGCTGGACGAGCACGCCACCTAGTGCGTTGCTTGCGGCGGCTGTGAGTATCAGGAACCGGCTGACGTCGCCGGTCGCGATGGCTTCCGGTGTGGGCTGGACAATAAGCCCGACGCCGGCGAGTCCGACGAGCAACCCGACGACCTCGACGGCGGCGAAGCGCCGGTCGGGGACGAGCAGCCGCGCCAGTAGCGCAGTCATGAGGGGAATGAAACTCAGAACGATCGCGCCGACGGCGCTGGGCGCGTCTCGCTGGCCGATGAAAAAGAAGGTGTTGTAGATCGTGACGGTGAACAGTGAGATAGCGCCGACGGCGAACCACCCCTGGCGCGTGGTGGGACGCCACTCGTCTCGGCGGAGGACCACGTACGCGAACAGTCCGATAGCCGTCACGTCGAAACACAGCGCCGCGTAAAATACCGCCGGGAAGTATGACTGTCCTACTTTGACCACGACGAACCCGGAACCCCACACGATACTCAGCAGGGCGAACAGCGAGAGGTCTCTCCGTGAGTCCATCGTCAGCGGGACTCTCGACGATGCACACAATAAAATACCGGTTGACGAACGCCGTACCACGCTCTGCCGACGGTCATCTCTTCCGTGTCCGACATTTTCGGACAGCGGATCGCGGTGTCAGTCTGATCGACCGACTCTGTCGTCTCTGCGTGTGGCAGAAACAGTGGAGAATCGTATGTATGGGGACACACGGCACGGGGCCGCGTTCTGCATGTCCGAACGAACGTTCCTCAGGTATCGTCCCGGTCTATTTATGATGTAATAGAGTCGACAACCGGGGCTTTCCGTCCGAAGATGCCGGATGTATCGCCACCCGCGTGCGCCGGGAGCGGCAGCCGGTTCGGAAAACGTCTCGGCCGGTCCCGGAGACATCAGGTGACTCCCGGAGCGTTGACGGCGGGAAACTCCCCCGAGTCGGGTGGTTGGCCGACCGTTCACCCGACGCCGCTGCGAAACTTTTATACAGCAAACCGCGGAACGTGAGAGGTAGTTATGGGATCGCTTCGCATGGAGCACGTCACGAAGCGCTACGACGACGTCGTAGCGGTCGACGACATGAACCTCGACATCGAGGACAGCGAGTTCATCTGTCTGGTTGGCCCCTCAGGGTGTGGCAAGTCGACGACACTCGAGATGATCGGCGGGCTCACCACGCCGTCGGAGGGGCAGGTCTACATCGGGGAACGGGAGGTGACGGACCTGCCGCCCAAAGACCGGGGGCTGGCGATGGTGTTCCAGAACATCGCGCTCTTCCCCCACATGGACGTCTACGACAACATCAGCTACGGGCTCAGACTCCGGAACTTCCCGGACGACGAGATAGACGAGCGGGTCGACGAGGCGGCGGAGATCCTCCAGCTCCAGGGGATGCTCGACCGGATGCCGAGTGAGCTCTCGGGCGGGCAACGCCAGCGCGTCGCTATCGGCCGGGCGATCGTCCGGGACCCCGACGTCTTCCTGATGGACGAACCGCTGGCGAACCTCGACGCGAAGCTGCGGGTCCACATGCGGACGGAACTCCAGCGGCTCCAGCGCCAACTGGACGTGACGACGATCTACGTCACCCACGACCAGGAGGAGGCGATGACGATGTCCGACCGCATTGCGGTCATCAACCAGGGTGAGCTCCAGCAGATCGCTCCGCCGCTGACGTGTTACAACGAGCCGGCTAACCTCTTCGTCGCGGGGTTCATCGGCTCCCCGTCGATGAACTTCTTTGAGGGGCGGGTCGACGGGACTACTCTCGCGTTCGACTCGTTCGATATCGATATCTCGGAGGTAGAAATTCCCGACGGCATGACGAACGTCACGCTGGGTGTCCGCCAGGAGGACGTCTATCCGGCCGAGCAGGCCGATTCACTCGAGGCCTCCTCGGAAACGATCGCCGCGACCGTCGACGTGCTCGAACCGATCGGCGAACAGATCTTCGTCTACCTCGATACGGGGGCGGAGATGGCGGACGTCGGCGTCGAGACCGACGACGAGGTCGGCGCCGACATCGACTCGCTGTTGATGGGCGTCGAGCCGGACTATCAACTCGCCGAGGACGACGAGATCGAGGTGGTGTTCGACCGCTCGAAGCTCCACCTCTTCGACACTGCCACCGGCGAGGCGGTCGCCCACGGCGCGACGACGAAACAGGTCGTCGACGAACCACAGTGAGTCTGGTGTCTCTCGATGTGTGCAGCTGACTCCGGCGTCACTCGGGCGGTTTCGCGACTCCGGCGGGACGCCTACACCGGGGTCGACCGGTGCTGGCCGTGTACCCTCCTGAATATTGGGTTGCTCGTGATCGCCGCAACGGTCCTCGGACGAGCGTTCGGCGCGGTGGTCGGCGGGGCAGTAGTGCTGGTCGGGGTCGCCGCGATCTGGCTTCGCGGCTATCTCGTCCCGTACACACCCCAGATCACGGCCCGCCTGCTCCCGCTGATCCCCGGCGACCGGTTTACACACCCGACGCCGCCGGTACGGCCGCCGCAACACGATGGCGGTGCGGGTCGTGACGGAGGTGTGAGTCGTGACCGAGACACCGGTCACGGGGGAGACGCCGGTCACGAGAGCGCTACCGACGGGGGGACCGCGGGGATCGGAGTCGTCGAGGACCTCCTCGATGCAGGCGTTCTCGTGGCCGACGGCGCGGGCCTGTCGCTCGATCCGGACTTTCGTGACGCGTGGCAGGACGCGATCGAGACGAGTCGAGTCGAGGAACCCGACCCGGACGCACTCGCGGACGCTCTGGCGGACTCGATCCCCTGGGTCGCCGAGGCGTCGGTCGTCACCGACGACGGGCGTCACTGGGTCCGGCTCACCGACGAGGCCGACAGCATCGCGAACGAGACGTGGCTATCGGTGCCCGCTGCGGTCGCCGACCTGACTGCAGTCCGGACACTTGTCGACCGGACGACACTCGGACCGCGCCAGCTGACGCTGGCGGCACCGTCGCTCCGGCAGTTCCTGGAACAGTGTCCGGCCTGTGGCGGTCCGCTCGAAGTCACGCCGCCACAGGCCTGCTGTGGGAGTCCCCGGTACGTCGCCGAGGGGATCGACGCACTCCTCGCCTGTCCCGCCTGCGACGAACTCGTCACCACTTTCGAGGGCGACCCCGACGAGGAGTGAACCCACCTGACTCCCCGTCCTGTTCGGTCGCGTCCCTGACTCCCCGTCCTGTTCGGTCGCGTCGGCCAGCGCGTGCGAGGACTTCCATGTCGTCGCAGTCCTGTCCTGGGCTGTCACGCTCCAGTGCTGGGGCGACTGGACTGCTGTGATCCACTTTCGAGACGGCCGTGAGAGTCCGAGCACAGCCGTGGGACGATCACTGGGTGCCTCCCGGGGGATCGCTTCGGCGTGGTACGGATCCGGACGACCGATATGCGAAACCATTATATATTACGGCGACCAGCCATGCATGTGTGTCTTTCACATGACCGATGAGAGTACTTCCAGTGGCCGTTCGATCGACCGACGCCGGTTCGTGCAAGCAGTGGGTGCGACGGGGGTCGCAGCCGGGTTAGCCGGCTGTTCGGGGAACGGTGACGGTGGCGACGGCGGTGACGGTGGAGACGGCGGTGATGGTGGCGATGGTGGCGGTGGCGACGGGTCCGCCGGCACGGCAACCAGTAGCGGCGACGGCGGCTCGGGTAGCGGGACGACCGTCGAGATGATCGCCCACGACGAGTGGGCGAACGTCCAGGACCAGGTCAACCAGCTCCTCCACGAGAACGGGATGTCGGAGGACATCACCATCGAGATGAACACCGTCGGCCAGACGACCGACGATCAGCAGGCCCAGTACCGGCAGTGGCTCTCGGCGGGCCGGACGACGCCGGACATTATGATCTTCGACAGCGGGTGGACGATCCCCTTCCTCGTCCGTGGCCAGCTGCTCAACCTGGAGGAGACGCTCCCGCAGGACCTGCTCGACCGGGTCCACAACGATTACTTCGAGGCGAGCGTCAACTCCGCGACCGGGCCCAACGGGGACCTGTACGCGTTCCCGATCTATCCGGACTTCCCGACGATCCAGTACCGCAAGGACCTCGTCCAGGACGCCGGCTACGACTGGGAGCAGTACGCGACCGACCCGATGACCTGGGAGCAGTTCTCCGTCGAACTCAAGGACGTCTACGAGCAGTCCGACGTCGAGTACGGGTTCAACACCCAGCACGTCGCCGCCGAACAGCTCTCGTGTTGCGTGTTCAACGAGTACCTCACGTCCTACGGCGGTGCCTTCTTCGGCAACCCCCAGGACAACCTCTATCAGAACATCGGCGATCGACCGGTGACGGTCAACGAGGAACCGGTCGTCAAGTCCCTGAAGATGGCGCGGACGCTCGTCCACGGCAACGACGCGCCCAACACGCTGGACAACATCGCCGGCAACATCTCGCCGGAAGCGGTCGCCCAGTGGGACGTCGAAGGCGCTCGCGCGCCGTTCACGAGCGGCAACGCGGTTGCGTTGCGCAACTGGCCGTACTCGATCGCCATCAGCGGCACCGAGGAGAACCTCGGCGACAACCAGGGGGTCATGCCGATGCCCTACGGCGTCCCGGAGGGCGAGGGCAACTACCCCGGCACCGGCGGGTCGACCGCGGCACTGGGTGGCTGGCACGTCGGTGTCAACCCCAACTCGGAGAAGGTCGACGCGGTCGTCGAGATGCTCCAGGCGATGCAGACCGACGAGTTCCAGAAGGCGAACTTCGGGCTCACCGGGTGGATGCCGCCGGTCCCGGAAGTGCTGGCCGACTCGACGGACGTCGATGTCATGGGCGACCACGTCGAGACGCTGGCCTACGCCGGTCAGCACTCGATCGCGCGACCGGTGACCGTCCTCTGGCCCCAGGAGGCAGACGCCATCGAGCAGTCCGCCAACAAGGCCCTCCAGGGTGGGGGCAATCCGAGCCAGGAGATGGACAACCTGGCGGATCGCCTCACCGCCATCGAGAACGACTTCGAGGGCTGATATGGCCACGGAAACGGACGCAGGGACTGCTCGCTCGCCGATCAGGGTCGACCTCGCGCTGTTGAACCGGCTGGAGCGACTCAGCGACACGCAGTTCGTCTACCTGATGTTGACTCCGGTGTTGGTCCTCCTCGGGGCGATGGCCATCTGGCCGCTCATCGACACGTTCGGGATGTCCCTGCACGCGGACAACATCATCAGCTCGGACGCCACCGGCGACTTCGTCGGCTTCGAGAACTACATCCAGATGCTCACCGGCCAGGCCAACGCCCTGCTGCCGCGCCCGTTCCTCGATCTGTCGGCGCCGCTGACCAGTGCCGTCACCGTGACGCTCATCTTCACCGGCATCGCCGTTGGTGTCGAGACGATCCTCGGACTGGGTATGGCGCTCGTCCTGGACAAGAGCTTCCGGGGCCGACGCTGGGTCCGGGTCGCGCTCATCCTCCCGTGGGCGGTCCCGATCGTCATCCAGGGGATGATCTACTACCTGATGTTCACCCCGGGTGTCGGCTTCGCCGTCGGCCCGCTCCAGAGTGCCGGCCTCATCTCCGGGGCGCCGCTTGCCGACTCGTGGTCGTCGCTACTCATCGTGATCGTCTCGGACATCTGGAAGCAGTCGGCGTTCATGGCGCTGTTGATCCTCGCGGGACTCCAGAGCATCGACCGCGACCTGTACAACGTCGCCAAGGTCACCGGCGCCACGAAACTCCAGGCGTTCCGGACGATCACCTTCCCGCTCGTGTTGCCGACGCTGCTGATCGCCCTGCTGTTCCGGACGATCGCGGCGCTGAAGGTGTACGGGACGGTCGTGACGATCGCCAACTGCAACACGCTGCCGACGCTGACGTGTCTGGTCGTGACCACCTGGAACGCCAACCGGTACGCCTCTGCGGCGACCATCGCGTTCATCATGGCCGCGGTCATCGCCCTCGCGCTGGTCGGCTACCTCTGGAAGCTCAGGGACCTCGAGTACGGGGGGCTCTGAGATGGCGGAATCCACCAGCCAGGCGACGGTCGACTCCGAACCCTCGAACGCGGTCGAGGGACTCGCCCAGCGGATGATCCAGAGCCCGCAGTCGGTCTACCAGGTGCTGTTCTACGTCGCGACGGGCTTTTTCCTGCTGATGTCGCTGTTTCCCGTCTACTGGTTGATGGTGCTCTCGCTGACGCCACAGAGCAATATCTCCGGGATGGGCGTGTTCGTCCCGAACGGGTTCAACCCCGGGGTGTACCTGACCGTCTTCGAGACGGTGCCGTTCCATCTGTTTATCTTCAACAGCGTCATCATCGCGGCGCTGACGACGGTGGTCGTGTTGCTGATCGGGAGCATCGGCGGCTACGTCTTCGGGCGCTACGAGTTCCCCGGACGCACCGCGCTGATGCTGGGCGTGCTCATCATCTCGTATTTCCCGCCGGCGGCGTTCCTGATCCCGCTGTTCCAGCTGTTCACGTCGAACGTGGACATCTTCGGGCTCGCCTTCGACTACCCGCAGATCTACAACACACCGGGGGCGGTCGTGTTGCCGCTCTCGGCACTGACCATGCCGCTGGTGATCTTCATCC
>ENA-ORCS01000469-ORCS01000469.1-marine-metagenome-genome-assembly--contig:-NODE-469-length-28181-cov-3.611941_pt1 | contig 28181 bp, 26 predicted proteins | sample MGYA00237781_ERZ508513 | MGnify/ENA primary metagenome ERZ508513 (study PRJEB26184, sample SAMN06268793) | marine metagenome | isolation source: Eden Landing Ponds, San Francisco, CA, USA | place...
TCGCGCCCATCGGCAAACTCGTCCCCGTCTTCGTCGTCCCCGTCGAGGTGGTCTTTCTCAGTCAACACCTCACGCCGCTGCAACTCGTCGGCGTCGTCGTCGCGACCACTGCAGTGTACGTCGCCAACTACGAACCCGGGAAACTCGTCGAACCGTTGCGACAGGCCGCGCGCTCGCGCCCCGCACAGTTCGCGCTGGTGAGCGCCGCCGCCTTCGGCGTCACCGACGTCGGCAAGCGCGCGCTGACCCAGGAACTCGGGATGGCTCCGGAGACGGTCAATCTCGCGCTCTTTATCGGGTTGCCCATCGCGCTCGCACCGATGGCTCTGCGGCGGTTGCCCGACGGCGTCCGCGACGACCTCGGGATATTTCTGGGGCTGGGGCTGTTGCTCGCAGTGGCTGAACACCTGGTGATGCTCGCGTTCTCGACGCTCCCTGCGAGTCTGGCCTCGCCCGTGATCAACTCCTCCGCCATCGTCGCCGTGGTGCTGGGTGGTCTCGTGCTCGGTGAGGAGGCGATGCGTATTCGCCTGACTGCCGCGGGCTTTGCCATCGTCGGCGTGACGATGATCAGTCTGGGATGACGAGACGAAACGCGTCCGGAGTGGACTCGCTTTTGCCTTGTCTCGAAACCCCTCGACCCGCTCGCTAGCTGGTGGATCGAGCGTGCTCGTCGATATGCGTTGAAAGCCCTCGACCCGCTCGCGGCCGTTGAGCGGGATATCCTCGCTCACTCCGTTCGCTCGGATAGTGCCCGCTCAGCGACTCCGGTCGCTGCTCCCCGCGAGCGGGTCTCGCCCTTTCGGTCCACTGGAAGACTCGCTTCGCTCGACTTCCAAGCCCGCGCTCACTGCGTTCGCGTGGACACCAGGAGAGCACGCTCTCCTGAGCCCTGGCTCACTGCGTTCGGCAGGACGCCAGGAACCGCAACCGCTCCGCACAGTAACCGCAAGCCACACGCCTCCCCAACCGATTGCGGTGCTCGTCGCTCACTCCGTGCTCCCGTGCTCCTCATCCCTCGCGCTTCGTCGCTCGCATGAACGCGAGCCAGCGTCAGAACAAGCTCTGACGGCCCTTGGAATCGCGAACGATTCCAAGACGACAGCGCGCGCCACGGTGGACCAGTCTCAGGTCTCGTCGCGTACCACGTCCCCACCGGCCACGACCGCCTGCGGGTCCTGCCAGGTGGTCACGTCTTCGAGGGGATTGTCGGGGAGGACCACGAGGTCCGCCCGAGAGTCCTCGGTCACGCGACCGACGCCGTCCAGTCCCAGCAGGTCTGCGGCGTCGGTCGTCGCCGCCTCCAGTGCCCGTTCCTCGGAGAGTCCACGCTCGACCATCAGTTCGACTTCCTCGGCGGCGTCGGCGTGGTAGTTGAACGGCGTGCCGGCGTCGGTTCCCATCGCGATAGGAACACCTTCCTCCAGCGCTAGCCCGAACGACTCGCGGTGGTCTTCGGCGGCGTCGTCGGTCTTCGCGACCGCCCACTCTGGGATACCGCCTTCGACGCCGGCCTCGGCGATACCGACGAGCGCCTTCGTCGTCGGCACCCAGTAGACCCCGTGCTCGGCCATCAATTCGGCCGTCCCACGGTCCATGAACGTCCCGTGTTCGACGCTGTCGACGCCCGCGTGGACGGCGTTCTCGATACCCTCGTTTCCGTGGGCATGGGCGGCGACCGGGACGTCCGCGGCCTCGCCGACCTCGACGATGGCGCGCATCTCTTCCTCGGTGAGTTCGGGCGCGCCGGTCTGTGCGCCCTCGGTGAGGACCCCGCCCGTCGCCATGCACTTGAGCACCTCGGCACCGCGTTTGAGTTGCTGGCGTGCCGCTTTACGCGCCTCCGCCGGGCCGTCGGCTTCACAGCCGCCGATGTGGTGGCCGTGGCCGCCGGTCATCGTGATGTTCGCGCCGGCGGGGACGACTCGCGGGCCCTCGAGGACCCCGTCGGCGACGGCGTCGCGGGCATCCATCGCGAGCGTCGACGGCGCACCCAGTTCTCGGACGGTGGTCACGCCCGCTCGCACGGCTTCACGGAGGTGAGCGCTCGCCCGGTAGGCCAGTGCCGTCTCGCTCTCCTGCTGGAGCGACGAAGTGTCCGGCCGCCCGTCGAGCGCGAGGTGGACGTGCGCGTCGACGAGTCCGGGGACGACGTAGCTGTCCTCGGCGTCTATCTCGTCGGCTTCCTCGACGCCGTGGTCGAAGCCGACCGCCGTGATCCTGTCGTCTTCGACGACGACGTCGGCTGTCCGTTCACCGTCGGTGTCGACGACCGTCCCACCGGAAAGTACGAGCATACCTTCGACAACGGGTGTCGGGGTCAAAACGGTTTGTCGTCCCCGGCCGCCGTCTGCGCTCCGCGGTAGGAGCCGGTTCCTGTCGACTGAGAACCGGCACCGAATATTTCACCGTCCGGCCCGTCTGTCGATTCGCATGAGCTCAGACCGCGTCATCGACCTGTTGCGCAAGGCGTACGGCGACGAGATGGAAACCGTCATGAACTACCAGACGAACGCGATCGTCCTCGACGGCGTCCGGGCCGAGGAGATAAAAGAGAGCCTCCAGGCCGACATCCAGGAGGAGTTAAGCCACGCCCAACAGCTCGGGAACCGCCTGAAACAACTCGACGCTCGGCCACCCAGCTCTGCGGATTTCGTCGCCCGCCAGGACTCGCTCCAGCCCCCCGAGGACTCGACGGACGTGCTCTCGGTCATCAGGGGCGTCCTCGACGCCGAGGAAGACGCTATCGCCACGTATCGCGACCTCATCGACGCCGCCGAAGACGCCGACGACCCGGTCACAGAGGACCTGGCCGTAACGATCCTCGCCGACGAGGAAGCCCACCGGACGGAGTTCCGCGGCTTCGAGAAGGAGTACGCACAGGAGTGACACCTCACTGCGGTCGGTACACCGGCCGCCCGGTGGGACGGTAACGGCGACCGCTCGGCGATCGCCACGTCCCCACGTCACAGCGTCCCCGAACCTCCCGTTCTCGCGACGCGGTGCGTGCTGCCGAACAGTCAAGGGGAGCGCGCCGGTACTGTGGGCATGGACTTCGCCCTCACACAGGAACAGCGACAGATCCGCGACATGGTCGCGGAGTTCGTCGACGACCAGGTGGTGCCCCGTGCCGCCGAGATCGACGAGGCCGACGAGTTCCCTCGCGACCTGGTCGAGGAGATGGCCGAACTCGGGCTGATGGGGATGCCCATCGACGAGGACTACGGCGGTGCCGGCCTCGACTACCACGCCTACCCCGAGGCGCTGGTCGAAATCTCGCGGGGCAGCGGCGGCCTGGGCACGATCGTCGCCGCACACGTCTCGCTGGCCTGTAACATGGTCGCGGAGTTCGGCGACGAGACTCAGAAAGAGACCTACCTCACCCCGATGGCCGAAGGACGCGATATCGGCGCGTTCGCGCTCTCGGAGGCCGGCGCGGGCAGCGACGTTCCCGCCATGGAGACGACCGCCGAGCCCGTCGGTGGCGACGCCGGCGGCGGTGCAGAGCCCGACCACTACGTCGTCGACGGCGGCAAACTCTGGATCTCGAACGGCTCCGTGGCCGATACCGTGGTCCTGTTCGCCAAGACCGAGCCCGAAGCCGACGGCGGGGGTATCTCCTCGTTTATCGTCCGGCCCGACGAGGACGACGGCTTCCACGTCGAGGGCACCGAGCACAAACTCGGTGACAAGGGGTGTCCCACGGCGGAGTTGCGCTTCGAGGAGATGGAGATCCCGGCGGACCGCCGCCTCGGCGAGGAGGGTGCGGGATTCGTCCAGGCGCTCAAGACCCTGAACGGCGGTCGGATCACCATCGCCGCTCGCTCGATCGGGCTGGCACAGGCCGCGCTCGACGACGCGCTCGCCTACGCCCAGGAACGCGAGCAGTTCGACCAGTCGATCTCGGAGTTTCAAACTATTCAGCACAAACTCGCGGACATGGACACGGAGATCCAGGCCGCACGCTACCTGATGCACGCCGCCGCCGACCGGAAGATGCGCGGCGACCGCTATATCAAGGAAGCCGCCCAGGCCAAACTGTTCGCCTCGGAGATGGCCCGCGAAGTCTGTAACGAGGCCATCCAGATCCACGGCGGCTACGGCTACACCAAGGACTTCGCCGTCGAACGCTACTACCGCGACGCCAAACTCAACGAGATCTACGAGGGCACGAGCGAAGTCCTCAGAAACACGATCGCAGACCAGTTGCTGGACTGAGGCCGGACCGACCAGTCCACAGAGCCTGCTCAGCGCCCGCTCAGGATGACGTCGCTGACGTCGGCGACACCGGCCCTGCGGACGACGGCGCGGACGAGGTTCTCGGCGCCGGCGAGGTTGTCGGTGTCGCCGTCGAGGACGAGCAGGTCGGCGTCCCGCCCTTCCTCGACCAGACCGCAGTTCAGCCCCGCTATCTCGGCGCCGTTGACCGTCGCCATCCGTAACACCTCGCGAGCGCTCACGTCGGCTATTTTCGCCGCGAACGCCATCTCGCGGAACATCGACGGGCTGTTGAGAAAGACGTTGTCGGTCCCGAGGGCGACGGTCGTCCGCTCTGCGAGCTCTGCGATGGGCGGGACGCCGACACTGGTCACGAGGTTCGACCGCGGGCAGACGACGACGGGGATCTCGCTGTCGGCGACGCGGTCGAGGTGGAGGCCCTCGGCGTGGACCATGTGGACGAGGAAGTCGGGGTCGAGGTCGAGCGCGGGGTTGATGTCGTCGGCGTCGACCTCGCCGGCGTGGATCCCGAAGAGTTTGCCCGCCTCCGCGGTGGCGTTGCGCTCTCGAGTGAAGTCGCCGTCGGCCGCACCGCTGGCGCCGAACCCGTCGCTTCGCTCCATCGCCGCCACTTCTTCACGACCCAGGATCACCGGGTCGACGCCGAGTCCGTGGGCGGCCTCGCGGAGCGCCTCGACGCCCGCGACGCCCCCCTCGCGGAAGTCGAGGAACGCGCTCGTCCCGCTCGTCTCCATGAACTGCAGGGACCGGCGCATCGCCGCGACCTTCTCCGCGCGGTCGGCCGACCGGAGGAGGCGGTGTTTCAACCCGTCGGGCGGCGCGACGAGTTCCACCAGCGAGAGACCCTCACCGGCCCCCTTGGCGATGGAGTCGCCGACGTGGGTGTGGGCGTTGACGAACGCCGGCAGGATGATGTCGGTCCCGTGAGTCGGTTGCTCTTCGACCGCGACAATCTCGCCGTCCTCGACGACGACCCGCCCCTCGACCGGTTCGAAGTTCCGCCCAGCCAGGACCGTGCCGTCGAGTATCGTGGTGTCTGTCATCGTCGTCGGTTCGCTCGTTGGTCGTCGTATTCGCCGGTGTCAGTTGAAGCCGTCGGGTGGTGTCCGTCAGCTGAACTCGTCGAGTGTGGCGTTGATACCCGGACGGACGTCACGGACGAGCGTCTCCTCGACGTCGATGCCGAGCGCGCGGATAGCGGCGTTGCCGACCCGCTCTGCTGTCTTCGCGGGCGCGTAGACGCCGAGGCGCCACTGGTCGCGCTGGGCCGCCCGGAGCGCACCCACGAGCGTCGACTGCTCGCCGAGTGCGCGGACCTCACCGTTGACGAGGACGCGACTCGTCGACTCCGGCATCGACGGTCGCGGCGGCACGTCCAGGACGACCGCGTCCGGGTCGACGTTTGCCTCGGCGGCTATCTCCGCCTCGAAGCTCCGGATCTCCTCGTGGTCGGCGTCGACGACATTCTCCGGAACTGCGGCCATCTCCGCCCAGACCGCCCGCTTGTAGAGGTCCCGGCGGTCGAGTCGGTGGGCGAACGCCGCCGTGGCGTCACACTCGCGCAGGGCGACCCGCAGGTCGTAGTCGTCCATCCGCCGGAGTGTCTCGGCATCGACCTCGTCGCGGGCGAGCAGTCGCGCGGTGGCCCGCCGGAGCATCGCCTTCCCGATGCGGGCGACGTGGTGGCTGTAGACGGTGGGGTTCATCAGCGCCCGCGCCAGCAGCAGACTCTCGGCGCTCTGGACGTTCCCCTCGTCGAGCACGAGGTCTTCGTCGACGAGTCGGAGCGCGCGGACGAGTCGTTCGGTGTCGATCGTACCGTAGGGGACGCCGGTGTGGTGGGCGTCCCGTACCAGGTAGTCCATCCGGTCGACGTCGAGTTCGCCGGAGACGATCTGGCCGAGCTCCCCCTCACCGGCGACGAGGGCGGCGACGGCGTCGGGGTCGAGGTCGTGTTCTGTGAGCACGCGCGCGATCGGTCCCGACCCGACGAGTTCGTCGACGTCGTCGTGGTACTTGCCGGTGTGGCGATAGACGAGCTCTTCGACGTTGTGGCTGTAGGGGGCGTGACCGATGTCGTGCAAGAGCGCGGCGGCGCGGACGCGCTCGGCCTGCTGGCCCTCGATACCGAGGTGTGAGAGCGCCTGGTCGGCGAGGTGGGCGACACCGATGGAGTGTTCGAAGCGGGTGTGGTTGGCGGAGGGGTAGACGAACGTGACCGTCCCGAGCTGGGAGACCCGGCGCAACCGCTGGACCGGCGGCGTATCGAGCAGCGCCGCCGTGACGCCCTCGACCGCGATGTGGTCGTGGACGCTGTCCTTGATCGTCGTCATCGCCCGGAAATGGTGCCCCACTCGGGAAAAGGTTCAGGCTCCACCCGCGAACGGTCTGGCCGCCAGTGGGTCGCTACTCGACTGCCGTTCGGTCGCCCGCTCGTCGCCGGTCACTCACCACTCTGGCGCCCACTCGTCGGCGGTCCGTCACCGCTCTGGTGCCGATCGGCCGCCGAAAATTCAGCGTATTTATATGATTTCTGTCTGTCGAGATCGACGATGATCGGCAGGGAGTCACTGACGCCACGTCGGGTCCTGGCAGTGGCGATACTCGTACTCGTCGCGCCGACGGTCGTCGCCGGCGTCTCACACGCGCTGGGCGGGACCGACGCGGCGGTCGACGGATCGGGGGAACAGAACGTCGCGGATCTCACGGTCGTGACGGCACAGGGTCGCAGTCCGGAGGTCACCTCCAGTCCGGGAGGTATCGAGATCGTCAACACGACGTCGAAAGAGCGGGTCTGGGCGCACGACGACGACCGGTGTATGCGGTACTACGACGCCGAACCGGTCGACAACTCGACGCTCCTGATCACTGCGAACTGCGAGCGGGATACGGGCGGGCGGATACGCCTGGCGATGGAGTACAACTGGCGGACGAACACGACCGAGCGGGCGTTCCGGATCCCGCGGGACACCCACGATGTCGACAAACTGGGGCCACACCGGTACGCGGTCGCGGACATCGTCGACCAGACGGCCTACGTCTACAACTACACCGCCGACGACACCGTCGACTGGGCGTCGTTCCGGAACGTCTCGGTCAGGAACGGCTGGCGTGGCGGGTACGACTGGGAGTACGACTTCACCCGCCGCTTCCCGGAGAGCGCCGGCGGCGAGGAAGGCTACGACGGCGATTACACCCATCTCAACGACATCGACGCCGTCGACAACGGGAGCGCGTTCCTGCTCAGCCCGCGCGATTTCAATCGCGTGATGCTGGTCAACCGGTCGACGAAGGCCGTCGAGTGGACACTCGGAAGCCAGGACGACACGAGCGTCCTCGCCGGCCAGCACCACCCCGCGCTCCTCTCGACGGACCCGCCGACGGTCCTCGTCGGCGACAGTCTCAACCACCGGGTCGTCGAGTACCGACGCGTCGCGGGTAGGGAGGGCGCCGACTCGCTCGACGACGACGGCGATGGGTGGGTCCGAACGTGGACGTACATCGGTATGGACGTCGGCGGACTCAACTGGCCGCGGGACGTCCACCGACTCCCGAACGGGAACACGCTCGTGATGGATACCGGCAACGACCGAGTCCTCGAAGTCGCGCCCAACGGCACGACGGTCTGGACCTACGAGACGATGGCCAACCCCTTCGACGTCGACCGGTACGCCCACGGCGACCAACCTCGCGGGCCGCCCATGAGCGCGGAACGCGACGGGAACGCGACCGCGACGCCGGCCGTCGGGACCCCGGGGGTCTCGGTGATAGACCGCTCCCACCGACTCGCGGGCTGGGTGCTTCCCGCCTGGGTTGGCGAGCCGGCGTTTCTCGGACTGGTCGGCGCGGGCACGCTCGTGGTCGGCTGGACAGTCACCGAGGCGGGATTGCGCGTCCGCCGGCGACTGTGACACGCACCGCGACAGCGCTCGGTCTCTGACCGGTGTGGCCGTCGTGCGGCCGAGTCTGCGCCTCAGCTGAACGTCGCGAGCAGGTTCTCCAGTTCCTCGATGGTAGCCTCACCGGCCTCGACAGGCTCTCTCGGGTATCGACCGGTCGATTCGACCGTCTCGATGGCCCGTTCGGGACTGTATCCGCGGTCGTAGGCGACCCAGGCGGCGAGCACCTGGCCGGTGCGACCGATCCCGGCGAGACAGTGGACGACGACGCGGTCGTCGGCGGCGACGGCGTCGTCGAGGAACGGCAACACCTCGTCGGCGAGGAGGGCGCGGTCGGCGAGCTGGCAGTCGAGTATCGGGGCGCGCAAGACGGCGTCGAACTCCCGGCGGTAGCGGTCGACGTCGTTCCCGCTGTCGGCCGACTCCCCCCCGGGCAGCAGACAGCAGACGCGGGCGATGTCGTGGCGGCGCATGAACGCGACCCAGTCGTCGAGGGCGTCGTCGTGGCTGGCGGCGCTGTGCCAGCCCGGACAGCAGGCGCCGTAGACGAGTTCCCCGTCCGGCGCGGCCGGGGCGAACCTGTGAGCAGTAGCGCCCGATTCTAGATTCTGAATTTCTGGCATCGACGCTACATCGAATCATACACCCATCACCCTTGAGTCTAGAGGCCCGATTCTCATGCCTGACAACTGGAGAGCGGTCGTCGCGGCCGATATCCGTGGTCCTGGGACCGGCCCTCGACGGCCGGGAGCGGGCCGTGGAACAAGGTAACTGGCGACATCGCGGGCGCAAGGTTTTAGCAGGGACCTCCACCTACGCGGAGGTATGGTGACGTTTCTCTCGGGCGGGACGGGGACGCCGAAACTCCTCTCGGGTGCCGACGAGGTCTTCTCCCCGACGGAGACGACGGTCGTCGGCAACACCGGCGACGACGTCGAGATCGCCGGCCACCTCGTCTGTCCCGACGTCGACACCGTTCTCTTCCTGCGTGGCGGCGTCCTCGACCGCGAGACGTGGTGGGGGATCGAGGGTGACTCCGCCGCGACCCACGAGGAACTTCTCGCGCTCGCCGACCGCGCCGGCCTCGACGGTGGGCCCCGCTATCTCCCCGACGACCGCCAGACTGCGGGCCGTCGGCTCGCGCGCTGGCGACGTTTTTCCGGCGTCGCGGAGTTCATGCACATCGGCGACCGCGACCGCGCCGTCCACCTCACGCGTACTGGCCTGATCGACGAGGGGGCGACGCTGACCGAGGCCACGCGCCGACTGGCCGACGCGTTCGGGCTCACCGTCGACCTCCTCCCGATGAGCGACGACCCGGTCGCGACCATCGTTCACACGACCGAGGGCCCGATGCATTTCCAGGAGTTCTGGGTCGCCCGCGGGGGCGAGCCGACCATCGACCGCGTCGAGTTCCGTGGGGGCGACGACGCCGCGGCGACGGCTCCCGTACTGGAAGCTCTCGAAGACCCCATCGTCGTCGGTCCCTCGAACCCCGTCACGAGTCTCGGGCCGATGCTCGCACTCGACGGCGTCCGCGAAGCGCTGGCCGAGACGCCAGTGGTCGCCGTCTCCCCCTTTATCGGTCACCGCGTCTTCTCCGGCCCTGCCGACGACCTCATGGCCGCCGAGGGGTACGACCCCAGCACCGCCGGCGTCGCCGACGTCTACGACTTCGCCGACGCGTTCGTCCTCGACGACGCCGACGACACTGCCCTCGACAGACCCGTCGTCCGGACGGACACGGCCATGGACGACGCCGAGGACGCCACCCGCGTCGCCCGCGCCGTCGACGACGCACTGGAGGTCGTCTCGTGACCGAACGAGAGCCCACGGGTTTCGGACCCCGACTGGCGGCGGCCAGCCTCAGCGGCCAGTCCGACGCCGCGTGGGCGCGAGCGGCCACACCGCACGTCGACACCGCCTTTCTCGGCGGCATCGCACTCGACGAACCGACGCGAGCCGCGGCCCGACAGCTGGTCGCCCGCGACCGCGAGGAGTTCCTCCCGGCCGACCCGGTCGAGTTCGTCGACGACCAGCTCGCCGCCCTCGCCGACGCACCGCTCACCCCGGGGTTCAACGTCCGCGCCACTTCACCGGCGCCGATCAGGGGGATCGCCGCCGTCTGTGCGGACCGCGACGCTATCGTCGAAGTGAACGCCCACTGTCGCCAGGACGAGATGTGTGCCGCCGGCGCCGGCGAGTCCCTGTTGCGAGACGGCGACCGTCTCTGTACCTACGTCCGCGCCGCCACCGACCCCGGTGCGACGGTCAGCGTCAAGGTCCGGACGGAAGTGGCGGGTGTCGACCTCCCTGCCCTCTCGGCACGACTGGCCGATGCCGGTGCGGATATCGTCCACGTCGACGCGATGGATTCCGAACCCGTCGTCGGGGACGTCGCCGACGCGACCGACGCGTTCGTCCTCGCGAACAACGGGGTGCGCGACCGCGCGACCGTCGAGGAGTATCTCGCACTCGGCGCCGACGGCGTCAGCGTCGGCCGGCCGAGCGACGACCCAGCGGTGCTTCGACGAGTCGCGGCGGCCGTCGAGGACTACTTCGAACGGTCGGAGGGAACCGGCGCCGGCCGCGAGGCTGGTCCCATGCGGACACCTGATGGGAGATCGAACCCGTGAGAACGACCGCCGAGAACGCCGAACTCGCGCTCCTGCTGGAGGTCGCGGGCACGCCGAAACCGGGAAACGTCGACCGTCATCGGGAGTATCCCGACCTGCGCTTCGAACACTTCCTCGCAGGTGCGGTCGGCGCGCGGGCGGGCTTCGAACTGGCCGCCGAGGGCGAGCGACTCGGTGTCGCGTTTCGGACCGCGGTCGACGGGATGAGCGACCAGCGCGGCGGCAATACGCAGTTCGGTGCGATACTGCTCGCGACGCCGCTCGTCGCGGCTGCCGGTCGCGGTGACCTCTCGCCCGAGCGGGCGTCGGCCGTCGTGCGCGAGACGACGGTCGCGGACGCTGCCGACTTCTACCGGGCGTTCGAGGCCGTCGACGTCGCGGTCGAGGACCCCCCCGAGGGGATGGAACCGCTGGACGTCCGCCGGGGGAGCGACGCGGTTCCGGCCCTCGAAGAACGGGGGGTGACGCTCACAGACGTGATGGAGCGGTCTGCGGAGCGTGACGGCGTCGCCCGGGAGTTGACAGGGGGGTTCGAGCGGAGTTTCGCCACCGCCGACGCCCTCGAAGCGGAGACAGGACCGGTCGCGGACCGCGCCGCCACCGTCTTCCTCGACCTGCTCGCCGAGGAGGTCGACACGTTCGTCGCCATCAAACACGACCGGGAGACCGCCGAACGAGTGACCGAGCGCGCCCGTGCGGCCCGCGAGGGCGAGGTCGACCCGGAAACCCTGGCCGAGACGTTCGTCGCGGAGGGGATCAACCCGGGGACGACCGCCGATATCGTCGCCGCGGGGCTGTTCGTCGCGCTTGAACGGGGGCTGGACGTGTGACCGACGAGGACAGTCCGAACCGACCCGGGAGCGGCGAGTCCGGCGAGTGGCCGGTCACCGTGCGGGGCGTCACCGAGTCGGTCGTGACGACCCGGGGGCCGAACGGCCGCTGGAACGTCGCAGCGCTCGGACTCCACGCCTCCGAAACGGCGGGAGGGCCGGTGACGGCTCGCACGTACGGTCGGACCCGAACTCGGCGCAACTTCCGCGAACGCGGCGGGGGCTACGTCCAGTTCACCAGCGACCCCGTCGACTTCACCGAGGCGGCGCTGGGCGTCCGCGAACAGCGCGACCCACTCCTCGCGAGCGCGGACGCCTGGGCACGAGTCGAGGTGAGCGAGACGCAAGTGACCCAGGACGGGGACACGGAAGTCGTCACCTGGGAACTCGACCCCGTCGAGGCCGGCGTCGAACGCGAGACGGTACCGACGACCAACCGCGGATACGCGGCCGTGGTCGAGGTGACCGTCGCGGCCTCGCGGCTGGACGTCGACGCCTACGACGAGTGCGAACTCCGCGAGCGACTCGCGTACCTCGCAGACGTCGTCGAGAGCTGTGGCGGCCCCCGGGAGCACGAGGCGCTTGCCCGGGCCGAGGAACTCGTCGGTGAGACGTTTTGAGTTCGATGGAGAGAGCACGTAGCGCCGGGGGGACGCGTCTGCAGCGAACGGCTACTCCCCCAGCCAGGTCTCGTGGAGGTGGACCCACTCGACGCCGTTGGGCGTCTCCCCCGCCCGGCGAAAGAGCGCGCTCGACAGCCGAGTGGTCTCTCCCTGGGGTGCGGACTGGCGTTCGACGTACGTGACGAGACAGTGGCCGCCCTCGGTCAGACGGTGGTCGAAGGACTCGATGTCGATAGTAAAGCGTGGGTCGGCGTCGGCGTACTGGCCCTGGTTGTTCTCGACCCACTCGATGACGGTGCTCCGGTCGCTTGTCGCGCCACCGGGCGAGACCAGTTCGAAGTCCCGCGCGAGCACCCGTTCGAGCCGCTCGCCGTCCCCACGATGGCCCGCGTACCAGCCGGCGAAGAAGTCGTGCAACTCGCGAACCTCCTGTTCGCAGTCCTCGACGAACGTCATACACGCGCTCGGGGCGGGCCCGAGGAAAGCGTTTGGCTGTCGAGTATCGACGAACGATGCCGGTTCGACCCCCGCGTCGTGCCGGAACACAGTGAGAACCCGCTCGACAGTAGTACGGAACAGTGGCGGTCAGGAATACGCGTCGTCGAAGTCGCGTTCACGACGCATCAACTCCTCGACGCCGTGTTCGAGGATGTCACGCCCCATCGCCGTCGGTCGATAGTACGTGTAGAAACCCTGGCTGTCGGCAGTCCGCCGCTGGCGTTTGTCGACGAGTCCGACGTCGACCAGTTCGTCGAGGTGATAGTGGAAATTGTGAGGTTCGGCGTCGACCGCGGCCTTGAGACCGGTTGCGCTCAGTTCGTCGTTGGCGACGAGCGTGCGCAGGATCCGAAACCGGGTCGGGTGACCGATCGCCTGTTGCATGGCGAGGTACTCCTCGAGCGTCAGCCCGCTCTCTTCGGGAAGCGGTGGATCCGGCTGGCGAACCTCCTCTCCCTGATGACGATCGGTTTCGGACATCTGCTGGTGCTCCAGTTCGAATATCTGGACGCCACGTACTTAGTCGTTCTCGACTAGAATATTCCTGATAACGCGGGTATTTATGTATCCTTGTTTCGGATCGACGATTCGAATGCGGCAACGGATCATCGATAGTCTCTCCCGCGATACGAACGATTCGGATGCACTCGCTCCAGTCCGGCGGGAAGAGTTTCTCGTCTATCTGATGGGACCGTACCGGACGTTCGACGTCGATGCGCTGCTGCCAGCGGATGCCGACGTCGAAACCGACGCCCCGTCGTTTGCGACGTGGGACGAGACCAGCGGCGAGTACGCCGAAGACGAGGTCTTACGCCTTCTTCAGGTGACTCGGGACTGCCTCCGTGACCGCGGTTTCAATGCGTTTCTCGCGATCGACGTCGGCATCCCGCTCGACGAGATGGACGCCGCTACACAGAGTATCGCCTTCGCGCAGGCGAGTAATGCGACGATTTTCATCGCTCCACAGGTCGGCGATAACCTCGGCGTCGGGATCGAGATCGGCAGCGTCCTCGAAGACCTCCTGTCGACAGCCGGAATGCGAGGGCCGGCAGCCGACGCGACACCACCAGAGCGCACGCGCCGGGTCATGGTCGCGACCGAACCGTCAGTCCGAAGTGCGATGCTCGGAGCCGTCAACCCGCGCTGGGACGCCAGCGTCCGGACGTTCACCGATGCTGCGGACTGCTGTCGGCTCTGCGCGCAGTTCTGTACCCATATTCAGAACGAGGAGCTCTTTGGCTCACTCGACCGCTCGTGAACAGCGTGTGCCCGAAACGCTCCCCACCTACTCGTCGAGGAAGTCCGGTTCGAGGCGTTTCTCCTCGCGCTCGGCCCGGAGGTGGTCGGAGAACGCGTCGCGGTCGACGCCGTTTTCGGTGCGTTCCTTGCGGTCGCGCACCGAGACGGTGCCGGCGTCGCGCTCGTCGGGGCCGACGATCAGCATGTAGGGCAGGTTGTCGTCGTGTCCCGCCCGAATCTTCCGCTGGAGGGTGTCGTCGCCCGTCGCCACGGAGACACGGAAGCCATCGTCGTCGAGCGCGTCGGCCACTTCGTGGGCGTAGTCGAAGACGTCCTCGTTGAGCGGGAGCACGCGCACCTGTTCGGGCGCGAGCCACAGCGGGAAGCGCCCGTCGAAGTGCTCGATGAGCACCATGAAAAAGCGCTCGTAACTGCCGTAGAGCGCCCGGTGGATCATCACGGGACGGTGGTCCTCGTTGTCCTCACCCGTGTAGGTGAGGTCGAAGCGCTCGGGCATGTTGAAATCGAGCTGGACCGTCGGGCCGTCCCAGTTCCGACCCAGCGCGTCCTCGAACGCGAAGTCGATCTTCGGGCCGTAGAAGGCGCCGTCACCCTCCTCGACGACGTAGTCGACGTCCTCGCCGTCCAGCACGGCCTGGAGCTGTGACTCGGCTTTCTCCCAGATCTCGTCGCTCCCGACGGACTTCTCGGGGCGCGTCGCCAGCTGGACCGTATAGTCCAGGTCGAACGCGTCGAGGATGTCGAGGATGATGTCCATGATCGCCAGGACCTCCGCCTCGATCTGGTCCGGACGGACGAACAGGTGGCCGTCGTCGATGGTGAAGGCCCAGGTCCGCGAGAGCCCCGAGAGTTCGCCGCGTTGTTCTCGCCGGTAGACTTTGCCGTCCTCGAAATAGCGGATCGGGAGGTCGCGATACGACCAGGACCGCTGGTCGAAGATGGTAGCGTGACCGGGACAGTTCATCGGCTTGAGGCCGTACTCCTCGTCGTTGACCTCCAGCAGGAACATGTCGTCGACGTAGTTCTCGTAGTGGCCCGACTTCTTCCAGAGTTCGGTCCGGAAGACGTGGGGCGTCTCGACCTCGTCGTAGCCCGCCTCGCGGTTCAGACTCGCGACGTACTCCGAGAGCTCGTTGAGCACCGTCTTCCCGTTGGGTTCGTACAGCGGGAGGCCGGGCCCGGTCGTCTCGTCGATGGAGAACAGATCCATCTCCTGGCCGATCTTGCGGTGGTCCCGTTCCTGGGCCTTGCGGCGCTGTTCGAGGAACTCGTCTAGCTCCTCCCCGGTCGGGAACGCCGTCCCGTATACCCGCGTGAGCGTGTCGTTGTCCTCGTCGCCACGCCAGTACGACGCGGATATCTCCAGCAGGGCGAACCCGCCGATCTCGCCCGTCGAGTCGACGTGAGGGCCCTGACAGAGGTCGAAGAACTCCCCCTGCTCGTAGAAGGAGACGGGGTCGCTCCCGGCGGCTTCCGTCTCCAGGATATCCAGTTTGTACTCGTTGTCTTCGTAGCGCTCTCTGGCTTCCTCGCGGTCGATTTTTACCTGTTCGATAGGCAGGTCTTCCGCGATGATGTCGTGGGCTTCCTCCTCGATCGCTTCGAGGTCGTCCTCGTCCAGGTCGACGCCCGTGACGTCGTAGTAAAAGCCGTTGTCGGTCGACGGACCGATCGTGAGTTTCGCGTCGGGATAGATGCGCTGGAGCGCCTGGGCGAACACGTGGGCCGCCGAGTGACGAAGTACCTGGAGGTACTCGTCGGCCGAGGGCGTGACGATCTCGATGGTAGCGCCGTCGTAGACCTCCGCCTCCTTGGCGACGAGGTCGCCGTCGAGGATGCCGGCGACGGTGTCGCTACCGAGGCCGGGGCCGATCTCGTAGGCCACCCCCTCGACTGTGGTGCCCGACGGGACGTCGAGCGTGCTTCCATCGGGCAGTTCCACCGTGACGGTCGTCTCCTCCTGTTGTGACATGAGTTACCTCCGGGGCCACGCGCCGCTTCCCGTCTGTGGGCTGCGAGCGCGAGAACGTGGCGGTGACTGGTTATGGGGCACGGAGCCCGCCTGTAAAGCAGTCACCTGCCATCGTGACCGTTCGTAGCGTAGTCCACTACAAAAACATTGTGAGACCGCGCCAACGCCACGCACGGGCGGGAAACGGGATGAAAACGGGCCAACCGGAGATAGACAAGCGTAACAACCGATCAGGTGGCCACTTATGGCGCGTTATACTGTCTCGTCGACGTCTTCGGGCGCGTCGGCGAGCAACTGCTCGGCGGTGACGAGGGCGTCGAGTTCGAGGTCGTGTTCGGCGAGGTTGGCGGCGGCGCCCTCCTGGCGGTCGACGACGACGAGCACTCGCGAGACGGTCGCGCCCGCGTCGCGTAGCGCCTCGGCGGCGTCGATGGCGCTCTGTCCCGTCGTCGCGATGTCTTCGAGGACGAGGATCTCTTCGCCGTCGACGAACTCGCCCTCGACCAGGTTCCCGGTGCCGTACTCTTTCTGTTGCTTGCGGACGATGACGTAGGGGGTACCGGTCTCGACGCTCGTGGCCGCGACGAGTGGGACCGCACCGAGCGCGACGCCACCTAGTCTCGTCTCCACCAGCCCGAGTTCGGCGATGCGGTCGGCGAAGGCCTCGGCGATCAGCGCGAGACACTCCGGGTTCGTCTCGAAGACGTACTTGTCGACGTAGTAGTTCGAGGTGCCGCCGTGGGAGAGTTCGAACTCGCCGAACCGGACGGCCTCGGCGTCCCTGAGGGCATCGATGAGCGCCTGCGTGTCCATACCTGTTCCTGTCGGGCCCGCCGCTTAGGCGTTCGGAAAGACCACTGCCCGCCAGGGTGGAGGTCCGATTCTGGCGTCTCGACTGTCGGGCCGACGTGTGTCGTGACGACCATCGCCTCGCGGATGTCGTGACGGCGGACCGAACGGAGAGTGTGCGCTCCGGAACCACTAACAGACCCGGCCGCCGAGTAGGGGTATGGAGCTGTTCGGGTCCAGCGGGATACGGGGTGTCGTCAACGCGGAGTTCGGGCCGGACGATGCACTGGCGGTAGCACAGGCGGCCGGGACCGAACTGGACGCCGACCGGGTGGCGCTCGGGCGGGACACTCGCGCGACGGGCCGGATGCTCGTCGACGCCGCCGCGAGCGGGTTCGCGAGCGTCGGCGTGTCGGTCAACCGCCTGGGAGTGCTTCCGACGCCGGGCCTGCAGGCGTACTGCGAACGCGAGGGGGTGCCGGGACTGATGGTGACTGCCTCACACAACCCGCCCGAGTACAACGGCGTCAAACTCGTCGCCGCCGACGGCGTGGAACTCCCCCGCGAACGCCTGGAAGCAGTCGAACGCCGGCTGTTCGAGGACGCTGCCGAACCCGTCGCGTGGGACGAAACTGGTGACACGCACGAGGTCACGGACGCACGCGAGCGCTACGTCAGCGACCTGCTGGCCGCCACCGACCGCGAGACCGTCGCCGCGGCGGAGTTGACGGTCGCGATAGACCCCGGCCACGGCGCCGGGACGCTGACAAGTCCCGACTTCTTCCGCCGACTCGGTTGTGCCGTCCGGACGATAAACGCCCAGGCCGACGGCCACTTTCCGGGGCGTGACCCCGAACCCGTCGAGGCACAACTCGGTGACCTCCAGCGGTTCGTCCGCACCACCGAAGCCGACCTCGGGGTCGCCCACGACGGCGACGCCGACCGTGCCATCTTCGTCGACGAGCGCGGCGAGTTGCTGGCCGGTGACGCGACGTTCGCGGCGCTCGCGGCGGCCGAACTCGCCGCCGGTGACACCGTCGTCTCGGCGGTCAACGCCTCACAGCGCCTCGTCGACGCCGCCGAGCGTGCCGGTGCGGAACTGTCGCTGACACCCATCGGGAGCACGTTCATCGTCACGCGGATCCGCGAGCTGGCACGAGCCGGCGAGACGGTGCCCGTTGCCGGCGAGGGCAACGGCGGCGTCATCTTTCCGCGCTACCGGATCGCCCGCGACGGCGCCTACACCGCCGCGCGCTTCCTGGAGTTGCTCGCGGACGCCGACGCCCCCGCGAGCGAAGTCGCCGCCACCTACGACGGCTACGAGAACGTCCGCCGGAACCTCTCGTACGACGACGACGCCGAGCGCGAGGCGATGCTCGACGCCGTCGAACGCGTCGCCAGCGACGCCGACGCCGACCTCACGACCATCGACGGCTACCGCCTCGACTACGGCGACGCCTGGGTCCTCGCGCGCCCCTCCGGTACCGAACCCGTCGTCCGCGTCTACGCCGAGGCCCGGAGCGCAGACCGGGCGCGCGAACTCGCCGACGGGATGGTCGACGCCGTCGAGCGCGCGGCCGAGTAGTCGCACCACAGGAACCCGTTTCTGTTCCCCGTCACTCCGATGGATACGTCGAGAGCGCGTCCTCGAGCCGTTCGTTCGCCTCGCGACAGCGCTCCAGGTCCGCCTCGACGGCACCCGAGGCGAGTCGCTCGCGTTCCTCGGTGCCGAGCTGTGCGCGGGCCTGTGCACTCTCCCGGAGCTGGGCGTAATCGGTCTCGCGGGGCAGTGCGCGCACCTCTCGGAGTGCGACAAGCGGGTCGGCGTCCGTTTGGTCGTTCGGTGTCTCCGCCAGCGTACCGACGAACCGCGCGACGACGCTCTCCAGTTCGCGAGCACGGTATCGGAGCACGCCGGCTTCGGGCGGTGGCCACGAGACGGTCAACGGTTCGGCGTCGAGTCGCCGGAAGAAGGTGCGATGTGTGGCCACGTTGCGTTTGAGCGCGTCCGCGTCGGCGACGTAGTGGTCGAGTTTCGACCGCGAGTACTCCGCGTACTCCAGCAGTTGGGGGATCGGTTCGGTCCCCGGTTCGTGGGTATCGACGTACTCGTGGAGGTCGTCGGGCGCCGTCCGGAACGCGACGAGCGGGTAGTGTTCCGTGGCGTCGAGAAAATCGAGTACCGTCCGGGCTCCGGCGTCGTGTGTGAACGTCTCGAAGGCGTCGGTGACGCGGTCGTTGTAGCGCTCGATCGGGTCACGCAGGCGTTCGGTCGGCGCGTCGAGGTCGGCCTCGCCGAGTCGGCGGAGCCGTTCGAGGTCGTCGATCCGGTCGGTCAGGTCGCGCCGACGGCGCTGGACCGCCGAGCGAGCGTCCCGGTAGCGCTCGCGGGCACGGTCGCGCTCGTCCAGGCGCTCGGCGTCCTCCCGGACGGGTTCGAGCGTCTCGCGCACTCGTTGCCAGTCGGACTCGGTGAGTCGGCGCTGCTGGAGCAGGTCGTCGACGTCCTCGAAGACCTCGCGACGGCGCAGGTCCTCGGGGAGTTCCTCGGTGAACTGGGCGACTTTCCCCTGGAACTCGATGAACGTCTGAAAGTCACCGTCGCCGGTGACCCGTTCCTCGTAGCGGTCGAACAGCGCCGTCAACTCGTCGTAGCGCTCGGCGAGGGTTTCGAGTTCGGTCTCGCCCACCGCCTCGACCCGGTCGCGGGCGCGGTCGAGGTCGTCGCGGGCGTCGGCGAGGTCGGCGACGAGCGTCTCGGCGTCGGGAGCGTCGGTCGCGGTGGGGCGGGCGGCGTCGCTCATGGCTCAGTAGACGTCGTCGGGGTCGAAGACCCGCTCGCCGACGACGTCGCCGTCGAGCGTGCGGTGGAAACACGATTCGAAGCCGGTGTGACAGGCGCCGCCGTCCTGGTGGACGCGATAGAGCAACGCGTCGCCGTCGCAGTCGACGCGGATATCCTCGACGTGCTGGACGTGGCCGCTGGACTGGCCTTTCTGCCAGAGTTCGTCGCGACTCCGCGAGTAGTAGTGAGCGAGGCCGGTCTCGCGGGTGCGGTCGAGCGCCTCGTGCGTGACGTAGGCGAGCATGAGCACGTCCCCCGAGTCGGCGTCCTGTGCCACCGCCGGGAGGTACTCGTTGTCGTCGAACGCCAGCGAGACAGTGGCGTCGGCGTCGCCGCCAGCGCCGTCGCCGGCCTCGCCCGCTCCGTCGTCGGCAGCAGTCATACCTCGAATCTCGTCGGTCGGCCCGATAGGTCTTTTGTCGCGACGAGTCCTCCACACGCCGGGCGAAACTGTCGAGTGACCGGAAGACTCCACGCCGATCGAACGGTTTACCTCGGGCAACGACCGCGTGACGTCCACGGTGATCCGTGAGGACGCCGACGATGGGGACGCCCCCGACACCGCCAGTCGCGACGAGGGGAACGATCTGGACGCCGACATTCCAGCGGACGAACGCGACGCGCTGGTGACCGTCGCACACGGCGCCGTCGTGACAGCCGGCGGTATCTCGCTCCAGCGGGTCCTGACCGTCGGGGCGGAGACGCTACTGGCGCGGAGTCTCGGGCCGGTCGCCTACGGTGTCTACGCTCTCGCGTGGCGGATCGCACAGCTCGCCTTTCGCTTCGTCACGTTCGGGACGGTCCAGACGCTCCAGCGATACGTCCCGGCCTCCGGAACCGAGCGACGCGGCCAGGTCGCCGGACTGGCGTACGCCACCACGCTCGCCGTCGGTGTGGCGATCGCGCTCGGATTCGTCCTGGTCGCCGACCCGGTCGACGCCGCGACGGTCACCGACCCGTCGTTCCCGCCGGCGCTGGTCCGCTTTGGCGTGGTCGTGCTGGCTGTCGGGTTCGTCAAGACCCACGCCGGGCTGTTGCGGTCGGTCGGGTCCGCTCGCGGGGCGGTGCTGTTCAACCGGGTGTTGCGTCCGGCGATGCGACTGCTCGCCGCGGCGGTGGCGGCGACTCTCGGCTACTCCGCGGTCGGCGTCGCCGGCGCGCTCGCCGCCGGGATGGGCGCACTCGCCGTTCTCGGCTTTCCGGCGGCGGTCTCCTCGACGGGCATCCGGCCGACGCTCCGTGGCACGCGGTCGGAACTGCGGCGGTTTTTCCACCACGCGACGCCTATCGCGCTGAGCAGCATCGGGAAGATCTTCCAGAACCGCGTCGACGTCCTCCTCGTCGGTGTGTTGCTGACAGCCACCGCCACGGGCGTCTACAACGTCGTCCTCGTCCTGGTGACGGTCGCGTGGATCCCGCTCCAGGCGTTTAACCAGTTGCTCCCGCCGGTAGCCTCACAACTCCACGCCAGCGGGGAGACCGAGACGCTCGACGCCGTCTACACTGCCGTGACGCGGCTGATCGTCACGGCGGTCGTCCCGATCCTGGCCGTCCAGGTGGTGTTCGGTCGCGCGTTGCTCTCCGTTTTCGGGCCCGCGTACGTCCGGGGATACGTCCCGCTCGTGGTCTACCTCGGCGGGGTCCTCACCGGGAGCGCGGTCGGTGCGACGGGCTGGTTGCTCATGATGACCGACCACCAGTACGCCCGGATGGTCCTCGACTGGCTGCTGGCGGGGATCAACGTCACCTTGACCTACGTCTTCGTGGTCGAGTTCGGCCTCCCCGGGGCGGCACTCGGGACCTCTGTCGCGCTCGTCGTCCAGAACCTCACCCAGGCGTTCGTCCTCCGCCACTTCGAGGGACTGTGGCCGTTCGACGTGACCTTTCTGAAGCCACTTTCGGCGGGCGTCGCGATGACCGGGGTGATGCTTCTGGTCAGGGAGTCGCTCGCGGGACCGCTGGCGGTCGGTGTCGGTCTCGTCGTCGGTCTCGGCGTCTTCGCCGGGACGCTGGTCGCGCTGGGCATAAACGACCGCGACCGGCTGGTCGTCCGGGAACTCCTCAGGCGCTACCGGCGACGCGCCGCCGCGGCGACGCCGTGAATTCGGTGGACGGTGTGTCACGCCGTCGCCGGTCAGCCAGGCGGCCGAGAGGCGCACTACACCCGGGAAACTATACTGAATGAGTGCCAACGACGGAGCGTGATACTGTATCGACTCCGGCGATTCGTCGCCGCCTGGCGCGAGGAAGACACACGCGTCCAGGCGTTTCTGGCGTGGAACGCCGCCAACACGCTGACCGCGTTCGCGCTCCTGTTCTCGTCGTTTTTCCTGCTCGTCCTCGCGAGCGCGCCGGGCTACCAGCGCACGCTCCTGCTGGCCTACATCGCCGTCGCGGTCGTCTGGCTGCTCTCCGTGTTCGTCATCGGCCCCGTCTACGATCGAGTCGTTCCCAGCGAAGAACCCGAGTGAGTCGGCCTCCGGCGTGGTATCGTGTTGTTTGTTTCCGGCCCCGTGCTCGTCGTCGGGTGATCGGTACAGAGGATGCAGATAACATTCTAGTCGTCTATATTCACAGTCATTGTTAGATACGGCGTGGTCAATACAGGGCACGAATTCATCAACTGGTTGTATTCTACGTCGAACAAACCATTTTATAGAATCCGACAAATCCATCTTGTATGACCGAACGGCAAGGAAACGGCCCAGAATTCAACAACACCGATCCCTCACCCGCAGAGATCCTCGCCCCAGCCCCAGTCCTCGGGCTCGGCGCGTTCCTCATTGGTGTCGGCCTTCATTTGCTTCACCCCATCAGCGTCTTCCCAACCCCGTTGAACTTCATTGGCGGCGGCATACTCGTCGTTGTCGGGGTCGGAATTCTCCTCACCGCCCTTCGAACGATGCATCAAATAAATAAATCACCACCTCACGAGGACGAACCATCGGAACTCCTCACCGACGGCCCCTTCAAGTACACTCGTAACCCGCTTTATCTCGGAATTATCGTGATATACCTTGGGTTGACTGGCCTTCTCAATAGCCTCTGGCCGCTGGTTCCTCTCCTTGTTCTTGTGTGGTATTTTGATCGGGTCGCCAGACGCGAAGAAGCATATCTCGAATCGAAGTTCGGAAACGAGTTTAGCCAATACCGTGAGAACGTACGTCGGTGGCTCTGAAGCGCATCTATCTCTCAAGTCTCGCGACTCACAGCCGATTACAAACCGCGTGCTGAACTCATCCTCTATATTCAGCACGGCTGCGTGAACGTCAAGATATCTGGTAGAAACCTCAGAGATATCTTCGCACAACGCAGGGTATGATACCTTCTCGCCAGCGAACGTAGCGTCGGTCCCTACCAGTTCTCGAAGGTCGTTTCGATCTCGTCGACGAGTGACTCGGTGCCGAGGTAGATAGGCGAGCGCTCGTGGAGTTCGGTGGGTTCGACGTCCCGCCAGTCGCCGTCGCCGGTGGTCGCGGCGCCGCCGGCGGATTCGGTGATCAGTCCCATCGGCGCACACTCGAAGTGATAGCGCAGTTTCCCCTCCGGGGCGTCCCGGAGTTCCGGGTAGGCAAAGAGCCCGCCGTGGGTCAGCACCTGCGAGACGTCGGCGACGAAGGCGCCACCGTAGCGGAGTTTCAGCCGGTCGGCCTCCATGGCCTCGGTTGCCTCGGTGACGCGCTCGGTCCAGTCCGGTCGGCGCCCGCCCATGCCGTAGACTGTCGGGTCCATCGGGATTTCGACCTCGCTATCGAGAACCTCGGCGCCCGTCTCGGTGACGAGATACTCGGCGGTGCGTTCGCTCTCGGCGACGACCATCGTCGTGTTCGGCCCGTAGAGGACGTACGTCGCGGCGACGAGGTGCTCGCCCGAGGCCGGGAGTGGCCGGTCGTAGACACCGACGATAGTCCCCATCGGACTGTTCGACCGCAGGTTCGAGGAGCCGTCGAGCGGGTCGACAGCGAGGTGGTACCCCCTGCCGGCATCGCCACCGTCGACTTCCTCGCCGAAGACCGGTTCGGCCCGTTCCTCGCTGGCGTAGCTGGCGACACCGTCGACCGCGAGCAACGCGGTTTCGAGGCGGTCGTCGGCGAACTCGTCGGCCGCGCGGATCCGCTCGCCGCTCGGATTCTCCCGGTCGACGTAGGCGCGACGCTGGGCCAGCGCAGTCCGGATCTCCGGAACCGTCTCGACCAGCGTCGCACAGATAGCCTCGACCGCCGGGTCGTCGACCCAGTCGAACTCCTCGGCGCTGTCGGCGTCGTTCACGTCTGACCCGGAAGCGTCGCTATCGGATAGCTGTTCGGACATCTCAGGCGCTCGCAGGGGTCACACGGAGTGCCTCTTCGGCCGTGGCACCCTCGAAGATGACCTGTTCGAGCGCGTCGAGGAACGCCTTCGGGTTCTCGCGCTGGAAGACGTTGCGGCCAACGGCCAGACCGCCGGCGCCGGCCTCGATCACGGCCTGAACCTGTTCGAGGAACGCCCGGTCGCTGGTCTTCGACCCGCCGGACATGAGCACCTTCGACGGCGCGGCCATCTCACAGACGTGCTCCATCGCGTCCTGGCTACCGGGATATTTGACTTTCGTCACGTCCGCACCGAGTTCGAGTCCGAGGCGGGCGGCGTAGGCGATCGTCGATTCGCTGGTGTCGTTTTTGAGCCCCTGCCCGCGCGGATAGGACCACATCACGACGGGCACGTCGTAGCTGCGGGCCTCCTCCTGGATATCCCGGAACTCCTCGAACATCTCGACCTCGTTGTTCGAACCGCCGTAGACGGTAAAACCGACTGCCTCGGCGCCGAGTTCCTCGACGGCGTACTCGACCGAACAGTTGACCGCGCTGTCGGGTTCGCCCATCCAGAGGTTCGAAGTGCCGTTGAGCTTCGAGAGCAGTGACACCTCGTCCTCGTAAGAGGGGTAGTACGCCTCCGCGACGCCCTTCCCGACCGCCAGCGACGTCACCGCGGGGTGTGTCGCCACGTCGAACACGTGCTCGGGGTTCGCGCTCTCTGGCTGGGGCTCGAAGTCGACCGGCCCGTGTTCGATCCCGTGGTCGTACGCCAGAACAAGTACCTTCCCGTCCCTGGTGAGTGGAGCGTCGTCGATAGGGCGCATCACCCGCACGTACGCGCGGCGACGTTATATGTCTTTTCTGACATAATTAACTCCAGTGTGAGTAAACGATTCGGCGAGGCGGCAAAACGTGCGGGAACGGAGCGAGTAGGTGACACGCACGCGTTTTCCGCTCCGGAGAGAGGGCTGGAGTCGGTGTCTGTGGGGCCAGGGGAGAGTCAGTGGGGCCAGGGGAGAGTCAGTGGGGCCAGCAGGAGGGTCTGTGAGGGGTGGCGGCAGGCTTACCGGGCGAACGGTCGTATGAAAGCGCATGCGCGACGTAGATTCGATCGAAACCGTCGGGGTCGTCGGCGCCGGGACGATGGGCGCTGGCATCGCACAGGTCGCTGTCGAGTGCGGGTATCAGGCCGTCGTCCGCGACGTGACCGACGTCCTCGTCGCCCGCGGTCTCGACCACGTCGAAGCGGGAGTTGCGCAGGAAGCGGATGACCGGCCCGGATTCTTTGACCTCCTGACCGATGTGAAACGCGAAGACGCTGCCGGCTGCCTTCCCGATCGCACTCGACAGGATGATGACTGTGAGTCGCCCGGCCTCGCCCAACCCGAGATTGAGCGGCGCGAGGAGCACGACCTCGCTGACGCCGGGCAGCGCGAACGCGATCAGGAACGAGTAGACGACGATGATCCCCACGCCGGGCCAGCCGGTCGCGGTCTCGACCGCAGCGGAGAGCCAGCCGAAGTCCGGCCACAGATCGCTCGCGACGGCGAGACCGGCGGGGCCGGCCGTCTCTGCGAGCGGTTCGAGCACAGCGACCACGGCGGGGACTGACACGTGTGAGAGGCACTGAGACACACGGGGAGGTAAGTCTTGAGATTCGTGGACGGATGCCGGGTGCGCCCGGTTCGAAACGGACGGCAGCGGTCGGGGGCCACCGTCGGGAGCGGGAGGGCCCTGCGGGTGTCGGCAGCACTCCGTCCGCCAGACGCGGCTACCGGACGTCGTCGAGGTCAGCGAGGAAGGACCGCAGTCCGTTCTCTGTGACGTGGGGCATAACGACGATCCGCGCGAGGCCGGAGCCGGTCCGCGAGAGCCGCCAGCCGCGGTCGCGAAGCGCCTCGAAGGTTCCTGGGGCGACGTCGGCGACGACGATCGGGAGTTCCACCGCGGGGACGTCGTAGTCGCGGCTGCGGAGTTCGTCGGCGAGCCAGCCTGCCAGTCGGTCCGTCCGCTCGTACTCCCGACGGTAGCCGTCGGGCCACAGCTCCTCGATGGCGGCCGCGGCGCTCGCGACGCCCGCACCGCTCCGCGTGCCCGTGAGCGACGCCTGCGACGTGGACTCCAGATACGGGGTGTCCACCGCGAGCGCGTCCATGCCCTCGGGGTCGCGAAAGAGCAGGCCGCCCGCGGGGATGGCCGCTCGGCCGCACTTGTGTGGATCGATCGTCAGCGAGTCGATGCCCGCGTGAGCGAAGTTCCAGGCGTGGTCGGTGAACGGGAGGAGAAAGCCCCCCCAGGCGGCGTCGACGTGGCAGTACGCCCCCTCGTCGTGAGCGATGGCCGCCAGTTCCGGGATCGGATCGACGCGACCGTACTCGGTGCTGCCGGCGACGCCCACGACAAGGACCGTCTCTTCGTCGACGGCGGCCGCGACGCCGTCGAGGTCCGCGCGGTGATCTGCGTCGGTCGGGACCGATCGGAGTTCGACATTGAGGAGGTCGGCCGCCTTGGTGAACGAGAAATGCGCACTCTCGGGGACGACGACGTTCGGCTCCGCGACGGCGCAGCGTTCCCGCGCCGAGCGGACGGCCTGGATGTTCGCCTCGGTGCCGCCGCTCGTCACGTAGCCGTGCGGTTCGGCACCCGCATCACGGACGCCCTCGCTGTCGACGCCGACCGCGCGTCCGCCCAGCGACTCGGACTCGTCGGGACCGCGATCTACGGTCTGGGAGTCGTCGGGGTCGGACGCGCCCTCCGGCGGGGCGGACTGTGGCGGGACGTCGAGGCCGGCCAATCGCCCGAGTTCGGTGACGACGCGCGCCTCGAGTCGGGCGATCTCGGTGTAGGTCGCCGGATCGCCCGGGTTCGTCGCGAGAAATCGCTCTGCGGCCTCTCTCGCGGCAGGATGTGGTTCGGTACACATCGACGAGAGAACACGGTCGAACTCCTGCGGGGCCGCCCGCTGCATAGCACTGTGTACCATCCCGTCGCGTTTAGGTATTCTGTTCCGGGAAAAGCAGGAAGCAGAGCGAGAGAAGCGAGACGAGCAGTGGCTGGTAGCTGTCCGCGACGGCTCCTCGTGGACCGGTGCAGTCCCGGAGATCGCAGATCCGGCGGCCCGATCACCGAGATGGGGTTACGCCGAGTGCCTCAGCGAACGGAGTCCAGCAGGAGCCGCTGTTCGACCCGCTTGACTTCGTGTTGGACGTCGCGGACGGCGTCGATGTTGGCCGATACCGACGAGACGCCCTTCTCGACGAGGAACTGGACCATCTGCGGCTTCGAGCCGGCCTGCCCACAGATGCTCGTCTTCACGTCCAGTTCGCGGCACGTCTCGATGGTGTCGCCGATGAGCTTCAGGACCGCGGGGTGGAGTTCGTCGAAGCGGTTGGCGACCCGCTCGTTGTTGCGGTCGACCGCGAGCGTGTACTGCGTGAGGTCGTTCGTCCCGAAGGAGACGAAGTCGATGCCGGTTTCAGCCATCGACTCGACTTCGAGTGCGGCCGCCGGCGTCTCGATCATCACGCCCCACTCGCGCTTCGTGGGGTCGATGCCCGCCTGTTCCATCAGATTCCGTGCACGGAAGACGTCCTCGGCGTCGTTGACGAGCGGGAACATCACCTCGACGTTGTCGTAGCCCATCTCGTAGATGCGACGGAACGCCTCCAGTTCGTGCTCGAAGAGGTCGGGATTGTCGAGCGACCGCCTGATCCCGCGGTAGCCGAGCATCGGGTTGTGCTCCTTCGGCTCGTCGTCGCCGCCTTCCAGTTGGCGGAACTCGTCTGTCGGCGCGTCTAGCGTCCGCACGCGGACCGGCCGGGGGTAGAACTCCTCGGCGGCCGTCTGGATACCGTCGACCAGTTCGTCGACGTACGCGCGCTCGCCGTTCTCGGCGATGAATTTCGAGGGCGTCTGTCCGAGCGACAACACCATGTGTTCGATCCGGAGGAGCCCGACCCCGTCGGCGCCGGTCGCAGCGGCCCGCTCTGCGGCTTCGGGGATCGAGACGTTGACCTTCACCTCCGTCGCCGTCATCGGCTTCACCGGGGTCTTCGGCCTGGCCTCCTCGATGGGTTCGTGCTGCTCTTCTTCGGGTTCGACCCCCTCGCGGACCGTTCCCTTGTCGCCGTCGATGGTGATCTGCTGGCCGTCCTCGAGTTCCCGCGTCGCCGACCCCGTGCCGACGACCGCCGGGACGCCGAGTTCGCGGGAGACGATGGCGGCGTGGGAGGTCATCCCGCCCTCGTCGGTGACGATGCCCGACGCGCGCTTCATCGCCGGAACCATGTCCGGCA
>ENA-ORCS01000477-ORCS01000477.1-marine-metagenome-genome-assembly--contig:-NODE-477-length-27759-cov-3.477494_pt1 | contig 27759 bp, 23 predicted proteins | sample MGYA00237781_ERZ508513 | MGnify/ENA primary metagenome ERZ508513 (study PRJEB26184, sample SAMN06268793) | marine metagenome | isolation source: Eden Landing Ponds, San Francisco, CA, USA | place...
CGGGTGGCGTCGACACGCTGGTCCAGTCCGGCACGCTGGGCCGCCTTCGCTCCCGGATCCGGGAGTGACCGGCAATCCGGATCGCCCGCCGATCTCGCCCCCGACCGCTCAGCCTGACAGCGTCAGGTCCATATCGTCGAACTCGAGGAAGGCCGTCTCGTAGCCCTCGTGGCGGGCGAGTTGCGGGACGCCGTCGACGGTGACGCTGAGTTCGTCGCCGTCACTGGGGTCGACGGCAGCGCCGTAGTGATACCCCAGGTCGGGGTCGAACGTCGACTGGAGCGGGCCCGAGAACAGTTCGCTGCCGTCACGGGTCAGCGTCGCCGAGAGCGACATGAACGGTAGCGGATAGCGGTTGTAGGGCGTCCGCGGCGAGACTGCGAGGTATCGCCCGTTCTCGCCCTCGACGCCGCCGGGTGCGTCGGTACCGAAGACGGCGAACGTGGCGTCGCCGCTCACGCCGGTCGCGAGGTGTGTCCCCGGCATATCGCCCGGTTCTACCAGCTGTGAGAGTGGCATCATCTCCATCTCCATCGGGTCGACAGCGCCCGAGTCGCCCTGTTCGTCCTGGAGCAACTCGAAGGAGATCTCGTCCATCGCCGACCGCTCGAACGCCATCGTGAACGACGCCTCCCCGCCCTCGGCGAAACGGTCGGCGAAGGCACCGCTGGTGCGCGTCGAGACGGGACCGACTTCCACCGTGACCTCGTAGGTCCCGTCGCCGTCGAGCGCGACGTTGTCGCCGGCGTGGACGCCCATGTTCTGGGAGAGCATCGGCCAGAGGCGCCGGTCGACGACCGTCTCGCCGTCGCGCGTCACGGTCGCGTTGACGCTCCGGCTGGGGACGACCGCCCCCGTCTCGGGGTCCCAGACGGTCGTCATGAGGTGCACCGAGTCCGACCCCTGGATCTCCACCTGGTTCGTCCGGTCGACGTCCATGAGCCAGAACCGGTGCGGGAAACTGTAGGTCAGCGCAACCTGGAACGGTCCGGCGCGTTTCGTCCCGACCATCTCCATCCCCTCGACGTGGGTGGGCACGTAGACCGCGTCGGGGCGGTCCTCGACAAGCGGTGGCGACCGCGCCGAGCGCGTCTGGAACATCGACCGACACCCCGCCAGCCCGGCCGCCGTCGCGGCGAGCCCACCGGCGAGAAACTCCCGTCTGTGCATGTCCGACCCTCGGGGCGGGAGGGAAAAGCGGCTTCTGGTCCGTGTCTCGAATCGCACGCCTGCTTCCGTCGGACCGGTACTCGCCGGGCCGGTGCCCGCCGTCCGGGCGAGTCGTGTCGCTTCCGAAGCTATTTGCCCCTCGCTACCCCGAACGCCGACATGGACCACCCCGAGGCCGGAGCCACCTGCCGGCGGATACTCGACGCCATCGAACGGGCGGTCGTGGCCGACGACCGCTTTCTCGAGGGCGTCCTCACCGGCGTCCTCGCCCAGGGCCACGTCCTCCTCGAAGACGTCCCGGGCACGGGCAAGACGCTCACCGCCCGCTCGTTCGCCGACGCGCTCGGCCTCTCTTTCTCCCGAGTGCAGTTCACGCCCGACCTGCTCCCCGCCGACATCACCGGCTCGAACGTCTACGACGAACACTCCGGCACGTTCGAGTTCGTCCCCGGTCCCGTCTTCGCCAACGTCGTGCTCGCCGACGAGATCAACCGCGCACCGCCCAAGACACAGGCCGCACTCCTCGAGGCCATGGGCGAGGGCCAGGTGACCGTCGACGGCGAGACTCACGCTCTCCCCGACCCATTCTTCGTCATCGCCACCCAGAACCCCATCGAACAGGAGGGCACGTTCGGCCTCCCGGAGGCCCAGCGCGACCGGTTCGTCCTCAAACTCACGATGGGTTATCCGGGCTTCGACGACGAGCGGACACTCATCGACCGCCGCGCCGACCGGACCGCCCAGACCCCCAGCGTCGAGCGCGTCGTCGACGGCGACGTCGTCAGCGACCTCCAGTCAGTGCCCGAGACGGTCACGATGGACGGCAAACTGCGGGACTACGTCGTCGAACTCGGGCGGTCCACCCGCGAGGACGACCGCGTCGACGTCGGTGTCTCTCCCCGCGGCGTCCAGCGACTCTTCGAGGTCTCGCGGGCCGCGGCCACGCTCGCCGGTCGCTCTTACGTCGTTCCCGACGACGTCCGGCGGATGATCCCCGGGACCTTCGCCCACCGGCTCGTGCTCACCACCGAGGCCGAGGTCCGGGGCGTCCGCTCCGAGGCGGTCGTCGATGACGTCCTCGACCGGGTGTCGGTCCCCGCCGTCGATGCGGGTTGACTCCACTCCACTCGCCGAACAGACTCACCCGACTCACCGGAGCGCGGCGACGAGCAACACGATTCCGGCGACGACGGCGACGAAGGCGACTCTGAGCGTCGCCCCCGTACCGAAGACGGCACCGACTGCGACCGAACGCAGCGCCCAGGCGACCCCCGCGAGCACACAGCCCACCCCGACCGTCGCGCCGACGTGGACCAGTTCCGGCCGTCCGGTCCGGCCACCCGGCCCCGCCTCGCGGGACAGTGCGAGGCCGTACGCGCCGGCGTCCCAGACGACGAAACTCCCGACGAGGCCGGCCAGCACCGGGACCGGCCTGCCCCCCGCGCCCGGTGCGAACCCGCTCGCGACGAACAGCCCGACGGCGGCCAGCGTCGGCCCGGTCGCCCGGTCGTCGAGTGCCCCCACCTCCGTCGTCAGCGCCACGACGAGCGCGACCGTCGCCGTGAGTCCGACCAGCCCCGCCGCCACCGCGAGTGCGACGACGGCCGACCCGAACCCCTCGACGAGCCGTCCGGTCTGCCGCTCGAAGGCCGTCCCGAACGCCCCCGGGAGCCCCTCGGCGACGGTCGACAGCGCCGGGTCGAGCACCACGCCGTGAGTCAGTCCCGCGACGACGACCACCGCGACGCCGCCGAGATACGGCCCGAGCCGTGCAGCCACGTCGCCCGCGTCCGCTCGCACCGTCCGACCGAGCGCCGCGCTGACGACCCAGACGACGAGCGCCCCGAGGAGGACGGACACCAGCGGGAGACGGAGCGCGACGCTGTTGGTCACCGCCGTGAGCGGACCGTACAGCCCACCGAGGACGCCCGCGAGTGTCGCCTGCTCGACCACGAGCTCGGCGACCGCGACCGACGTGGTCACGCCGCCGAGGGCCGCGACCGTCCGCAGCCAGACCCGTGCCCGTTCCGTGCGCGTCCGCCACCGCTCACGGCGCTCGTCTCGCAACACGTCCGGGAACGGTGCGACCGCGAGCGCACGGGTAAGACTGGCCGCCGTCACGGCGACCAGTACTGCGAACGAGAGGAGATGTGTTCCCTGTCCTGCCGGGAGCGCCAGCCGTCCGAGCAGCGCCAGCGGCAGTCCGAGCGCCCCGCCCACCAGTTCGAGCAGCGTCGGCTCCGTCCCGTCGGGACCGGCCAGTAGCGTCGGCGCGACGAACAGCGCCGCCAGAGTGAGCGGGACGACGAACGTCTTGACGGCCAGCTCGGTGTAGGCGCTGGCAGTGCCCTCTCGTAACACACCGCCGACGCTCGCGACCCCGCCGACCGTCGCCAGCGTCACACCGAGTGCAACGACCGTCGCACTGGCCACCCCGAGCCCCGCCGTCCGGACCTGCGCGAGCGTCGAGACCGGGTACGCGCTCGCCAGTCGCTCCAGTACGACGACGCCGACGCTCGCGACGAACCCCGCACCGACGACCAGCGCGAGCGTCCCCGCGAGCACGAGCGCCGGCGCGCGAGCGCGCTCGCGGTCGACCAGCCAGAGACTCGCCGCGAACGCCACCGCCGTCGCCAGCGCCAGTCCCACCCCGTTCCCCAGGAGCGCCGACAGCCCGACGCTCACGGCGACCACGACCACCGTCGCAATCCGCGAGGGCGACGCTGGTGAGGTCTCCGTCGAGTCCCCGGTAGGAACAGCTGGATTCGGTGTATCGCCCCCGCCCGCCCCGTCGGGAGTCGCGTGCTCGTCGGTCACGCCGTCCCTCCCACGAGGTGGGTGACCGACTCGGCGAGCGCGCGTTCGAGCGACCCCTCGGGTGTCCAGTTACTCGTCCGCGCGCCGGCCGCCGCGACGGCTCTCAGCCTGCGCCGGCGCTCGACGCCCGCGACCGTCCCGCCGACCGACCCGGTGTCGGTCACGTCCGGACTGACGACCGTCACCGGGTGCCCCTGACTCCGCAGTGTCCGGACCAGCGACACCGGCCGGTCGTCGAGCAGTGGCGACACCAGTACCACCTCGGCAGCCGGCGGGAGCTGTGCCAGCAGCAGTCGCGCCCGTTCGTCCTCTCCACTCGCCCCGACGCCGGCGTCGGCTTCTCCCGAACGGACCGGCTCGTCGTCCGTCGTCGCTCCCTCGTCGGCGGGCGTTCCGTCGCCGAGCGGGTCGTCGGTTCGTGGCTGCGTGCCGACTGCCGCCTGGACGGCGGCGAAGACGCTCCGTGCGAGCGTGGTCGTCGCGTCGGCGGTGCCGTCGGCCCACGGGAGGTCGCCGGGCCGGACCGGTGCGTCGGTCGCCGCCCCGTCGACGCCCAGCGCCGTGACGCTCGTCACCGCGCCCGCGCCGGTCAGCGCCTCGAACAGTCGCTCGCCCGCGTACCCCGCCAGTTCGGCCCCGGTCGGGACGCCTGGTCGCGGCGCGACCCTGCCGGGTTCACGGGCGTCGACGACCAGCACCGTCCGGACCGCCCGCTCCTCGCGAAAGGAGACGGTCGCGAGGTCACCGGTCTTGGCGAGGCGCCGCCAGTCGATGCGACTCCGCGGGTCGCCCGACCGGTACTCCCGCGTCGAGTGGAACTCGGTCCCCGGACCGCCGCTGTCGGTCGGATGTGTCCCCGACAGTCGGGGAGTCGTGGCCTCTGCGGCGGCGTCCGAGAGCGGATATCGACAGGTCAGTCGGTCGTCGCCCTGCACTGTCACCGACTCCGTCCGGATGCTCGACGCTGCCAGCGACCGCAGGCGGACGCTCGCGTCCTCGAACGGGAACTCGCCGCGCCGGGCGACGACCGCGTACTCGACGGTGGCCGACTCGCCGGGCCGCAGCGAGAGGGTCCGCCGTGGCGACCCCGAGACGACCGCCAGTTCCGCCGGGACGCCGTCGATCACTCGGACGTCCGGGAGCACCGTCTCGCTCGCGTTCGTGACCGTCACCGTCACCGTGACGCGCTCGCCCGGCGTCGGCGCGCCCTCGCTGACGACGCGTTCAACCCGGACGTTCGCGTCAGCCGGGACCGCCGAGAGTGCGCCGTAGACGGCGTATCCCAGCGGGACCAGCGCACTCGACAGGAGGAGCGGCGACGCGTACAGGAGGCCGAGCGACACCAGCGCCAGCGTCGCCGGCGCGGCCACCCGCCAGCGCCCCGTCCGAACGTCGGTCACCGTCCGCCCCCACCGGTCGTCGCGTCACTCCCCGCCGCGCCGCCCGACTCCACGTCCTGCGCACGTGTCTGGTCCGGCCGTTGCTCTCCGCTGCTCGTGTCCGCCCCCGGTTCCGGGTGCGTCCCGACGACCGACGCTGTCGGGTGCTCGTCGGCGAGTCGGTCTATCGCCGCCGCGGTCCGGCGGAGGCGCCGTTCGCGCTCACGTTCCGGGTCGAGCCACAGGCGGAGCCGCGAGCGCAACGACGCCGTCGGCGTGCCGTCGGCGAGAAACGCCGCCGCCGTTCGGTCGTCCGTCCACTCGCCGTTCGCGACCAGGTCGGTAGCCGCTGCCGGATCACCCACCCGGTCCCCGATCGTCGTCTCCGCGAGGTCCCGTAACTGCTCTCTGACCGCCGCCAGCGCGCCCCCGTCGCCGGCGAGGGCGCGTGCGACGTCGTCGTCCAGCGCCCCGCCCGTCAGGAGTCCCGCGTGCGTGACTCCCTCCGGCGGGCGGTCGAGTCGCCGCTCGAAGCGCTCGGCCGCGCCGTCGTCCGCGAGCACCCGCACCCCGCCGGGCAGTAGTAGCGAGACCGCGAGGCCGACCACGGCGACGGCGACGGATGCGAGTACGAACCCCTGCGGCCCGAGGCCCGACAGCGCCGTCACGAGCGGTTCGACCGCCCTCTCGACGGGCACCAGTTCCATTCCGAAAACTGCGAGCGCCGCCAGGGCAGTCGCCAGTGCGCCGATTCCCCCGACGACCCACCGGAGTCGCGTCACTCTCCACCCCCGGTCGCGGCCTCGTCGTCGGTGGCCGCTGTACCGTCGTCGGTGGCCGCTGTACCGTCGTCGGTCGTCCCTGTCTCGTCTTCTGTCGCGGCCTCGATGGCCTCGACGGCTGCCGCGATTCCGGGTGCCGCGGCGTCGGGCGGTCGCGGCCCGTACTCGACGGCACGGAACTCGTCTCGCAGTGTCGTCACCGCATCGGGAGGCAACCCGTCGACGGTGACGGCGTGGGCAGCCAGCTGTCCCGGTGTGTGGACGTCCGGCCGCTCGACCGAGACGTGCTCCAGGAACCGCTCCCACCCCTCGCGCACCGTCCGGTCGGCCTCGGTCACGTTCGTCGGCCCGGCCTGCGTCCGACCACCCGCAACGTCACCCGACCCGACTGGAACGACAGCGCGGATGCGGTCGGGTATCCCTGTCAGCCAGCCGGCCAGCGCGGCGATGACGCCGCTGACCGACCGCTCGCCCGCCGCGAGGTGCCCGAGTATCTCGGCGGTTCGTGCCAGGCGTTCGCGACCTGCCGTCAGCGCCCGCTCGGCGAGGTCGGCGAGTCCGACGAGTCCCCCGACGAGCGCCCGCACTGCGAGTCTGAACGCCGAGGCGACGACCCGATGGAGGTCACTCGGCCTGTAGCGGGACCGCCTGACGGCGACCGCCGTCGCACCGACGGCGCCGATGGCGAGTGCGACCACGCCGGCGAGGTTGGCCAGCGGGTTCGCGACGGTCCTCGTCGCGGTCTGGCCGCGTGCCGTGACGCTCACGGGCACCGCCGAATCGGCGGGCAACCACGCCGTCACGCTCCCGTCGACGCCCGTCTCACCTACTACGCTCCCGCCGACCGTCACCGTCGCACCCGGCTCGGGCTCGCCGTTGACCAGCGCCCGCACCTCGACGGGCGTCAGCGCCACCGGCAGTCCCAGCGCCGGGTCGACCGCGACCGTGACGACGTCGACTGCGATCGTCTTCGACCCCGTGACGGCCCCGCGCTCGACGCCGACGGTGACGTTCCCCGGCGTCGGCGGGAGGGCGAGTCCGGTCCGCCCCCCTTCGTCCGTCCGTTCGACCTCGGCCGGGCCGAGCAGGACCGTCGCGTTGCGGACCGGTACGCCGTCGACAGTCGCGACCAGCGCCACGGTCGCGTTCACGCGACGCTCGCCGGCGAGCGTGATCGTCGCGTTCGTCGGCATGTCGTAGGTCCGACTCGCGTTCGGTTCGCCGTCCGTGGGGAGCGCCCCCCCGTCGGCCGTCTCCCCTCCCGTCGCCGACACCGTGACCGACGCCTCGTAGGGGAGTGTCGTCTCGACGTCGCCCGACGGCCCGGTGACGCCGACCACTCGCTCGTCGACCCGTACGGCCGCGTCGGCGACCCGCGTCTCGCCCGCTCTCACCTGCACTGTCACCGCCGCGCCCGGTACCGCCGACCGGTTCAGCGAGACGGCGTACTCGCCGCGCCCGTCGGCCGTCGGCGTGGGCGACGGCGTCGATGTGGGTGTACTGGTCGGCGTCTCCGCGTCCGGTTGTGCTTCCGGACTCCCGCTCGTCCCGGGGTCGTACTCGCTCGAGACACCCTCCTCCCGGAGTCTACGCCGTTCCTCTGTGCGTCGCGCGTCGCCCGGCGTCGGGTCGAAGCGCACCCAGCCCAGTTCGGGGAAGTACACCTCGACCCAGGCGTGGGCGTTCAGCCCCCGCACCCGATAGGTGTCCCTGTCGACTCGCTCGCCCGTCGAGTAGCCGACGACGTACCGCGCCGGGACGTCCTGTGACCGCAACATCGCGACCATCGCCGTCGCGAAGTACTCGCAGTAGCCCCGGTCCATCCCGAGGACGAACGACCGCGCCACGTCGCCCTCGGGGTCGGAGACGTTCAGCGAGTAGCTCTTCGTCCGCTCCAGCCAGCGCTCGACCGCCACTGCCGTCTCGTAGGATCCGCTCGCGTTCTCGACGATCTCCGCCGTGAACGGGCCCAGTGCCGACTGTGTCTCCGGGGGAAGCGCCGTGTATCGTCGCTCGATCTCGTCGGGATACTCCCGGCCGCTGGCCCGCAGCAACTCGGGGTCAGACGGCGGGACGCTGCTGACCCCTCTGTAGGTCGTCCCGTCGGGGAGGACGCCGTCGGTCGTCGCTCGCCGGCCCGCGGTCAGCGCCAGTCCGTCGGGGCCGACCAGTCGGTCCGGTCGCCAGACGGTCGGCGGCGACGACGCCGCCCGCGCGAGGTCGACCCGGTAGCGAAGCGACTCGCCGCCGGCCGGTGCTCGCGCGTCGCTGGGTCCCGACCGTCGCCACCCCGACCCGGTGTAGGTGTCGTAGGCGCCGGTCCGCCAGTAGGCCGACTCCTCGCTGCGCACCGTGAAGTGCGTCTCCGTGCTCTGTGAGCGGAAGGCGTTCTCGCCGAGGCCGCCGACCTGCTGGCGCTCGCCCGCGTTCAGCGCCCCGAACCCACTCCCGGATCCCGGGCCGGCGCCGCTCCCTGCTTCGCCCCCGGCGTTCTCGGCCGCACCCGGCGGGAGCGGGACGAGCGACGACGCGGGTGCGCCAGACCCGGCGGCGAGTGCGGGCGCGAGCGCCGCGGCGAGGACGATCGCACAGACACAGACGGCAGCGAAGACCGCCCGGCCGTACTCGCGGCCCGCGGGGTGGTCGGTCGCTGGCTCGGCGTCGGCGTCACTCATCGTCGGAACGGGAGTGGTCGGTGGGGCCGCTCACCTGCATTCGTGCTCGAAAGGCCTGCCAGAGACAAATACCTGTTGTGGCCCGGGGGGTTTTTGCCCCCTGCCGAGAGAGGGACGAACATGATCGACGGTTCCGCCTGCCCCGAATGCGACGGCCACGTCAGCACCGAGGACGGCCTCGGCTACGTCTGTGACGACTGCGGCCGCGAGTACGACTCCGCCGACCTGTTCCTGCCCTGACCCGGACGCTGTCGGGCGGTCGAACCGACGGGGGTTTCGTAACCCTTTTTTCCTCGGTCCACGGATTCGGAGTTGCGCCGCCTTAGCTCAGACTGGGAGAGCACTCGACTGAAGATCGGGCTGTCCCCGGTTCAAATCCGGGAGGCGGCATTAGACTCGGAGTTCAAATGCCTGCGGTGCTGCACGGGAGATTTTCCAGGGTTTCTTGGAACCGATTTACCGACCGCGAGCTGCGACTGTGGTTGCACTTCGATCCACGGTGTTACTGCGCAGAGGATCTCGAATGCGTACTCAGGTACGTACTCGTGTACATACCCAGGTACATGAGTGACCACCTGACTTCCGGTGTCGCTCAGAACTTACCAAAATACGGGCCTACTCACTTACTGCAGCAGCGGTATCGAGTCCGACGGGTCGTTCCTGTTCCCACTCGACAGCGAGGATCGCGTCTCGAAGCGAGTTGAGTCTGCGCTCGACGACATCCAGCGGATGTGAGTCGATGAACTGCGCTGGTTCGTGCGCGACGGGTGTCGCGCCGTCGTTGACTTGCAGATGAACTGGGCCGAGGTCATCGTGCGTGTCGTCCTGATGCCAGCCCACCAGTAGACTGCGGTCTGGCTCGATCCAGTTGAACCAATAGTGCTCGTGTGGCTCACCTGTCTGCAGTTGAAACCCGATCTCGATCCGTGCAGCCGTCACCGGGTACTCGTCGTCGTCCAAGAACTGCCGCGGGTTCACGTCAGCGACAACCCGGTACGGGCCCGCTTCGCGGGGCTCAGCACGCCGTCGTCGAGCGTTCTCGAACGTGCCGCCGAGTCGATTCTGGATGCGGTCGTGGAGCCGCTTGCTCTGCAGGTTTGCCCGGTTAGCGAGGAAGACAACCATCAGGCGAGTGTCGAGGAAGAGTCAGTCCGCGGTGACGAGAGTTCAATGACGTCATCATACAGCTGGAGGGCGTGCTTCACGAGCCCGAGTTCCGTGTTGATCGCCTCCCACGTGGCGATCACGTTGCGACGCTCACGAAGCACCTCAGTCGAGAGCTCCTCGTCAGCGAGTTGTTCCCGGAACTCATCGAGTGAACTGACGTCGTACTCCGTCGTCAGCTCTTCCTGTTCTTCTTTCAGCTCTGTGAGCTGGTTCTCCAGTTCGTCACGCGAGTGGGCTTCGATCAGGTCAGTTACCTCGTCGAAGAGCATCCGTACCGGGTTCAGGTCGTACGCCTTCGTCCCGTCGACGGTCGTTTCCGTGACCCAGTCGTCACTCTGCAGTCGTTGGAGTTCATCGTCGGCTGTCGCGCGGGAAACGTCAGCTCGGTCCGCAATCTCTTGCACCGGCGTTGGTTCGTCTAGCAGCTCTACGACGTGCCGGACGCGTTCACGCCCGCTCATACTCTCCGTCCACGACCCCGGATTCGAGTCAGCCATTCTACTGTGTCTTGTCCCGCTCGAACTAAATAATTTTCCTCAGCTCAAATATTCAAACAAGATGGTGCCCGTCCTCCGGTGGAAGGCCGTTCAGATGCTGGGAGGCGGCATCCGGTTTCTATACGATTCTCATTTGAGAGCGTTACGCACTCGACTGAAGATCGAGCTGTCCCCGTTCCCGCGAGCGGAGCGAGCGGGAAGCCGAGAGACGAGCGCAGCGAGTCTCTCGCAAGTTCACAATCCGGGAGGCGGCACTTCTCTGAACCCGACCGCCGAGCGGAGCGAGCGCGGCGGGTTCTGTGAGTGTTCCCGTGCGGATTTGAACCAGAGAGGACGCGCGCAGCGTACGAGCACGTCCGACCGTGGTTCACGATCCGGGAGGCGGCATTTCTCTGCATCCCACTGGTGAAAAGAACCCTTTCCTCCTTCGCTCCCAAACGGTATCGCAGTGCAATCCAGTCCACTCGCCAGATCGAAACGGCCCCTTCGGTACGTCATGGGTCTCGCGTACGTCCTCGCGGGAGTTCTCCACTTCGTCGCCCCGGAGACGTACGAACGGATCGTCCCGCCGCAGTTCCCGCGACCGCGGACACTCGTCTACCTGTCCGGGATCGCGGAGATCGGACTCGGCATCGGTGTGATGTTCGAACGGACGCGTCGTCTCTCGGCGCGGGGACTGATCGCGTTGCTCGTGGCGGTGTTCCCTGCCAACGTCTACATGGCGACGGGTGACGACTTCGACCTGCGTGACCTCCCGGCCCGGGTACGCGACCCCCGCGAGGCGGCGCTGTGGGCGCGGTTGCCGCTCCAGGCCGTGCTTGTCGCGTGGGCGTGGTGGTACACCGGAGAGTCGTCGAGATCGGACTGAACAGTCCACCGAAGACGCGTCGGCCGAACAGCGTCTCACTTGCTCCCGCGGTGCAGGAATGATTACCATTCTATCACGGAAAAGCAGTGAGGGAAGCCCGCGGCTTCAGCCGTGGGTGGAATCCGACCGGCACGGCTCTCTGTTCTATGAGACGAACACCTCGCCGGCCCACGCGACACGCTCGTCGAGACTCCCGCGCTCGGTGATCGCGGTACGGAGCCACTCCACCTCGCCGGCGTAGCGTTCGGCGATGCGGACGAACTCGCCGACGGTGACGGAGCCATCCCGTTCGTTCATCGCCCGGACGACGTCGACGAGCGTCCGGTTCCCGTCACTTCCGGTCCGGACCGCGGCGTCGACCGCGTAGAGGAGGCGAGCGCCGCGCTCGTAGTCGGCGCGGGTGTCGTCCCAGGCCGACCGGTTCGCGAGCGCGGTCCGGGGGTGGTCGGGCGTCGCCGTCAGTCGCGACCGGACGTCGCGTTCGGTGACGCCCTCGTACTGTTCTTCGAGCAGGCGCGCCGAGAGATACGTCGCGCTGGCCTCGCGGAACCACCGCAGTTCCGGCGTCAGTTCGAACCCCTGCCGGGTGTGGACGTACTCGTGGATCCAGACGCTCGTGGCGTCGCCGTCCCAGAACGCGCGCTGTGTGACGTAACCCGTCTCGCCGTAGGTCCGCCCGTTCGACGGCAGCGAGTCGGGCGCGACGACGAACGTGACCGTCTCGGGCGGGGACGGGTGGAGCCGATACGGCGAGACGAACTCGGCGAGGAATCTCGCTTTCCGCGCCGGCGCGACGTCCACCTCTCCGGGGACGTCGTCCATCGCCGCGGGAGCGACGACCGTCACCCGCGACTCGTGGACAGGTGCCGACTCGGCAGTCAGGTTCCCGACGAGCGCCCACGGACCGACCGTAACGACGCCCGCTGCCGGATCGCCCGCTACCTCATCGAGCGCGGCAGGGAGCGCCGACCGCGGCAGGTACGCCCAGTCGCCGCGAGCATCGACGGAGTCGGGGTCGACGTAGTCGACGGTGAACTCGCGAGTCCCATCCGTCGGCGTCGTGTACGTGACTGTGACGTCGACCCGACCGTCGACGGCCGCGTCGCTGTCCCTCGTCGGTTCGCTCGCCACGTCCGTGACGACGACCCCGACGTCAGCCGTACCGACACCACCCGGTTCGACGACGGTCGCGTTCGGTTCGGCGTCGAGGACGGTCGCCGGGCCCGCAGCGGTCAGGGCGAGCGACGCCACGACCACGAGAGCCACCACTCCCGCGGTCTTCAGAGCGGTCGGTGTCGTTGCCGGTGCGGTCAGTCGTCGGGTCATCGTCGGTGAGTCGGGCGAGGGGGACCACCACGGTGCCGTCCCGCTTCGGAGTCGTCGCCTTCGCGAGCCCTACGCGCGTGACAGACGTAAAGCCGTGGCCCTCCCGTCCAGAGAGTTCGGTCGCAGTCACGTCGTGTCCGACTTGGCACGGAGCCAGCCCAGCGAGCACATTACGACGACGACGGCGCCACCCCCGACCAGCGCCGGACCGGACGTGGCCGTCCGATAGACGAGGACGGCCGCGCCGGCGACGGGCACGACGGCGCTCGTCCCCGACGCGAGGAGTGCGACGAGGGCGACGTCGACGCCCCCGAGGCCACCGGGCGTGGGGACGATGGCGGCCGCGACCGCCGCGGGGATGACGGCGAGCAGGACGCCCACCGAGACGGGGTGACCGACCGCGAGGAAGGACAGCCAGAGCGCGACGACTGTCAGGGCGTGGGCGACTGCGAGTAGACCGACGAGTGTGACCGTCTCCCGCGTCGACCCCTCCCGGAGACGGCCGAGTGCCGCCTCGAACCTCCGGACGCGGGCCTCGACCGCCTCGCGGTCGGGGGGCGTGAGACGCGGGACGACGTGGAGGACTCGCCCGGCACTCGTGACCGTCTCGACGGCGACGGTCCCCAGTCGTCGCCGGACACGCCAGAGGCCGACGACGCCGAGGACGCCGAGCGCGAAGAGGCAGGTTCCGACGACGGCGAGAGCGGTGACGTCGCCCCCGGTGGCGGTGAGGAGGAGGTACGCGACGCCGACGACGCCGAAGGCCCCGACGACGAGGTTCGAGAGGGCGCTGATCGTGACGACCGCGGCGACGCCGTCTTCGTAGGCGGCGTCCGAGGAGCGGGCGACGACGAGTCCGTTGAGCGGTGCGCCGCCCGCCTGCCCGCCGGGGACGAGCGTGCTGACGACCGAGGTGGCGGCGTAGGCACCGAGGACGCGTCCCACGGGCGCACGGTGGCCGAGTACTCCCAGCAGGACGCGCAGTGCCAGTCCCCGGAGGACGAGGACGGCCATCGCGATGCCCGCGACGACGGCCATCGCACCGGGGTCGGCGCGACCGAGCGCACGCTCGACGGATCCGCCACCGACGAGCGCGACACCGGCGGCGAGCGCCGCTATACCGGCGACTGCGAGGAGTCCCCTGCGACCGACCTGGCGACGGTCGAGCGACAGGTCGGACGCCGGGGGACTCATCGCCGGCACCTCCGCTGGCGGCCGGTCGGCGACTGTCGGTCGGTCGTCGGGGCTGTCTCTCTGTGCGTGCTGTGCGTTCTCGGCCCCGCGGTTGTCCGGGACTCGGCGGGTGACGGCACTCGGCTTCGTGCGTTCGTCTGCACTCTCATCGGCCTCCGCGTCTGGATACCGCCGAGTAGGGTCGGCACGAGTATAACCGTGGCGCCGATATCCCTGGCGGGTCGGACACCGTCGGCTGCCGTCGTGGTTCTCCCGTTCGTGCCACTCGGATGGGCGCGGCACAGAACAAGACGGACGCGGCACAACACTTAGGCGACCGGCGGGAGAATCGGCGTCCTCCTACCGGCTGGATCGCTCGCCCCCTCCGATCAGTCACCTGCGCCCCCGTCAGTCACGCTCGTACCCGAACCACTCACTCCCGCTCCCCACTATGAACACACACGCCGTCCGGCGGTGGATAGACCGCACCTGTTTCGCCCTCGCGACGACGGCCGTCGTCGGCCTCGGCTTCGTCCAGGGCGGCATCTCGCTCACGCTCTCTCTGCTCGCACTCGGCCTCGGCCCCGTCTCGGTCCTGAACGCGACGGTCGCGAGTCTGAGTTTCGCGGCGACGCTGGTCGCCTCCGGCGGGGTGTTCGTCACCGAGGTGCTCCGCGAGGGACGCCGCCGACCGCTCCCGACCGACGGGCCGACCGTCGCCGCCGTCGTCCCCTCCTACGGTGACGCGACCGCGCTCCACCGGAGCGTCGAGAGCTTGCTCGCCGCCGACTACCGACCCGTCGAGGTTTCGGTCGTCTGTGAACCCGGCGACGAGGCGACGGTCGCCACCGCGCGCGAACTCGCCCAGCGGGACGACCGAGTGGCCGTCCGGGTCAACGACCGGAATCCGGGTTCGAAGGCCGCGGCGGTCAACTACGCCGTCGAATCGGTCGACGCGCCGCTCGTCGGGGTGTTCGACGCCGACGAACGGGTCCACCCCTCGTTTCTCTGTGCGGCGGTCGCTCGGCTCGACGACGCCGAGGCCGTCCAGGGACGGACGTTCCCCCGACCGGACGGACCGCTCGAGACCGTCACCTACTACGAGTCGGTCGTCCTCGGCTATCTCACCCACCGACTGGTGTCGTATCTGACGGGGTTCGATATGGTCGCGAGCAACGCACTGGTGATGGAGCGTGACACCTACGATGACCTCGGCGGCTACGACCCGGCGATGCTCACCGAGGACTTCGACTTCGCCTTCCGGTGTTACGAGGCCGGCGTGCGCGTCCACTCCTGCTTTGCCTACCCCTCGGAGATCGAGGGCGCCCACACCCTCGGTGACTGGTGGGGCCAGCGCAAGCGCTGGATGACCGGCTACGCACAGGTGTTTCACCGCCTGCTCGGCCGGTTCGACCCGTTCGGGCGGCCCCGGACGATCGTCTCGACGCTGTTCTGTGGGGGCGCGCTGGCGGGAAACTTCGCGATCCTCTCGATCGTCTCGCAGGTGGCCGTCCTCGCGCGGGCCGGCGTCCCGTGGGTCGTCGCGGCACTGCTCTGTTCGGTCTGGGCCGTGACCCTCGCGACGAGGCTCCTCGACGTCCGGGCGGGCGTCGTCGACCGAGTCGGCGTCGGCTGGCTGTTCGTCCCGCTGACCCTCCCGCTGTACAGTCTCGCCGCTATCAAGGGGATCGTCGAGTACCCCATCTCCTGGGAGGGCGAGTGGTTCCGCGTCGAGAAAGAGGGGTAATCGGACGGCGAGAACCTGTCAATCTGGCGTGTTGAACCCTCGCCGGGGACAAAAGATATCTCCGGGCCGGCACAATCGCCGGCGATGGCTCTCTCCAGGGTGGACGCGGTGCTCGCGGCGCTGACGCTCCCCGAGAAACTTCGCCTCGTGCGCGGCCGGGCCGACCCTGACGGTCGCGCGACCGGCTACGTGCCGGGCGTCGAGCGCGTCGGGATCCCGCCGCTCCGGCTCGTCGACGGCCCGCTGGGCGTGCGCGACGGCGTGGCGACGGCGTTCCCGGCGACGATCGCCCTCGGCGCCGCCTGGGATCCCGACCTCGCGCACCGACTCGGTAGCGCACTCGCGGCCGAGACGCGCGTCAAGGGCCACGACGTCCTCCTCGCGCCCGGACTCAACGTCGTCCGCGTCCCCACCTGCGGCCGCAACTTCGAGTACCTGAGCGAGGACCCCGGCCTCTCGGCCGCGGTCGGCGCGGCCTGCATCGCCGGGATCGAATCGGAGGGTGTGGCAGCCACGGCCAAGCACTTCGTCGCCAACAACCAGGAGCGCGACCGGGACCGGGTCGACGCCGTCGTCGACGAGCGAACACTCCGAGAGATCTACTTCCCCGGCTTTCGAGCGGCGGTCGAGGCTGGCGTTTCGACGGTCATGACCGCCTACAACCGCGTCAACGGGGCGTACATGAGCGAACACCGGGACCTCGTCGAGAGCGTCCTCCGCGAGGAGTGGGGGTTCGCCGGTGTGACGATGTCGGACTGGTGGGGCACCCACGACGCCGTCGCCGCCGCCGAAGGCGGCCTGGACCTGGAGATGCCCGGCGCCTCGGTCGTCGAACTGTTCGCGCCGAAGAGTCGGGCACTCAGGGCGATGCTCGCCGCTCGCCTCTCGGAGCGACTCGGCGTCGACCCGCCGCTGTACTGGCGACCGCTCGACCGCTATATCGCCGACAACGGCCAGCCAGACCCGTACCCCTACGACTTCTTCGGGGACCGCCTCGAACGCGCGGTCGCGGACGGCCTCGTCGACGAGGCCACGGTCGACGAGAAAGTCCGGCACGTCCTCGGGCTCTACGAGTCGCTGGGACTGCTCGATGGCGACCGTCCGGCGGGGACCGTCGACTGGCGCGTCCACCACGCCCTCGCACGCACCGTCGCGCGCCGCGGGACGGTCCTCCTCGAAAACGACGGGACGCTCCCGCTCTCGGGCTCGGAACGGGTCGCAGTCGTCGGCCCGAACGCCGACGAGGCGAAGGTCGGCGGCGGCGGCAGTTCCGAGGTCGACCCCACACGCACGGTGAGTCCCGTCGAGGGGATCGCCGAGCGCGCAGCGTCGGTCCGGGTCGAACCCGGCGTCGAGCGAGTCGCGAACCCGTCGATGTTCGACGCGCCCTGGACGGAACTGCTCGAGCGGCGCCGCCAGGAGGGCGTCCCGGACGTCGACGCCGCAGCCGCGGCCGCCGACGAGGCCGACGTCGCCGTGGTCGTCGTCCAGGACGGCGCCACCGAGGGCGAGGACCGCGACTCGCTGCGATTGCCGGGGCGACAGGACGAACTCGTCGCCGCCGTCGCCGACGCCAACCCCGACACCGTCGTGGTCGTGCGGGCGAGCGGGCCGGTGAGTATGCCGTGGGCCGACGACGTCGCGAGCGTGCTCGTGACGTGGTACCCCGGCCAGGCCGACGGCGCGGCGCTCGCCGACGTGCTCTACGGGGCCGACCCCGGCGGCCGACTTCCGGTCACGTTCGGTCGGTCGTTCGCCGACTACTCCGTCGCCGACCCCTATCGCTATCCGGGAATCGAGGGCCGCGCACACTACGACGAGGGCGTCTTCGTCGGGTATCGAGGGTTCGACCGGGACGGCGTCGACCCCCTGTTCCCGTTCGGCGACGGGCGCTCCTACGCCGCGTTCGCCCACGACGACCTCGCCGTCGAACGCGGGCACGGCGGGGACGGCGAGACGGACGCCGACTCGACCGACACCGCGCTCGACGTGACGGTCACGGTCGAGAACCAGGCCCAGCGCCCGGGTCGCGAGGTCGTCCAGGCGTACGTCGAACCGCCAGACGGTCCGGCCGAGCGACCACTACGGGAACTGGGCGGGTTCGCGGCCGTCGCGCTCGAGGGCGGCGACAGCGAGCGGGTGTCGGTGACGATCCCCCGGCGAGCGCTGGCCCGGTACGACCCGACCGACGGCTGGACTGTCGACCCCGGCGAGTACGCGGTCGTCGTCGGGCGTTCATCGCGCGACGAGCGGTGCCGGGCGACGGTCACGCTGGAGTGACCGCTCGGTCATCGACAGCGGCTGGTCGCCGTCGACAGGGACCCGCGGCCGGCGAGCGACCGATTCCCGACTGGTGACAATCAGGTTAGCAGTTATCGTCCAACGGGTCGTATCGACGACTGCAATGGCACTTCTGACAGACCGCACTGCCGTCGTCACCGGCGGTAGTTCCGGCATCGGCAGGGGTATCGCGCTCGAACTGGCCCGACAGGGCGCCGACGTCGTCGTCGCGGACGTCCGCGAGGAGCCCAAAGAGGAGGGCGCACCGACCCACGAGGCGATCGCCGGAGAGACCGACCGGGAGGCGACGTTCGTCCACTGTGACGTCTCGTCGGTGTCGGACCTGGAGGCGGCCGTCGACGCCGCCGAAGAATTCGGCGGGGTCGATATCATGGTCAACAACGCGGGGATCTGGCGGCCCGAGGACTTCTTCGAGGTGACCGAGGACGAGTACGAGCAACTGATGGACATCAACATGAAGGGGACGTACTTCGGGTGTCAGGTCGCGGCCCGACGGATGGTCGAGAACGGGGGTGGGAGCATCATCAACCTCTCCAGCATCAACGGGCTCTTCGGCAACGGCGGGCATCCCACCTACAGCGTCTCGAAGGGCGGCATCGCGCTCCTGACCTACTCGCTGGCTCACGGGCTCGGCGGCGAGGGGATCCGCGTCAACGCCATCCACCCCGGCGCGATCAACACGAAGATCGGACCCGAGGACGCCGAGGCGACCAGCGAAGAGCAGATGGAACAGCTCAAGGCGATGATCCCGCTGGGCCGACAGGGCGAACCCGAGGACATCGCCGGGGCGGCGGTCTTCCTCGCGAGCGACCTCGGGAGCTACGTCACGGGTGAGTCGCTCGTCGTCGACGGCGGCTGGACGTCCTGGCGGTGAGGCACCGCCTTTCGACTGCTCGCTGATCGGGGACACGTCGACCCGATACCCTGCGGACTGGGACGGGCCGGCTCGGGGCGTTCCCGCGTCCGCGACCGCGCGGCCTTCGCGCTCGCGGCCGGACCGCGGGGTCGGTCGACGGTCGATTCCTATCGCGCGAGAATCAACTCGGCGCTTTTCGTCCGCGCGCCCGACGGTCGGATATGGAGCGCGTTCTGCCCGTTCTCGTCGTCGTCCTGGCGCTGCTCGCCGGGTGTTCGGGGCTCCTGCCCGGGCCCTCCGCCGACACGCCGACCGCTACCCCGGCTTCGACCGCGACCCAGACGACCACTGCGCCGCCCGTTACGCCGACGGCGACCGCCACCGACAGGTCGACGGCGACTCCCGCCCTCGGCGGCGACCTCGCGCCGGGAATCACCGACGAGGGTGTCGTCAATCCGGTCGCGCTCCAGTCCGCCCACCGGAGCGCGCTCCTCGCCGACGGGTTCACCCTCGCCGTCACCTACGAGAACGTCGCGAACGGCAGCGTCCAGTGGCGGACGGCCCAGCGGATCGTCGCGGGCCCCGGCGGCGAACTGGCGCTCCAGCGGGCGACTGCCGGCGACCCGCCGGCCTCGGTGACCAACCAGACCGTCTGGCACAACGTCACGCACACGACGATGCGGAGCCTGGAGGGCGACGAGACTCGGTTCACCGTCCGGAGCAGGGTGGCGACCCCGGAGGCGCTCGTCTGGCCAGGGCCGGTCCTGCGACTGCTCCAGGACGAGGCCGGTGCCTTCGAAGTCTCGTCCGTCGAGGAGCGTGAGGGACTCCGCGTCGTCACGCTCGCGGCCTCGCTCGACCAGGTGGGTCGCGACGGAGACGACGATACCACGGCGACGATGGTCGTCGACGAGCGCGGCGTGCTCCGCTCGCTGACGGCGACGACGGACTACGGCGGCAGCGACGCCTGGCGAGTCACCTACACGGTCGAACGGGTCGGCGGCGTCGACCCCGAACCCCCGGACTGGCTGGAGGAGGTGCCGCGGAACGCGAGCCTGAACGTCGAACTGTTCACCGGGATGGGCCCCGAGGGCGTCCTCACGCTCGAGAACGTCGGCGGCGACACGGTGCCCGCCGACACGCACGTGACGGTCCGTGGCAACGGGACGCTCCGCGAGGCGCGACTCGCCGATCCGCTCGCGCCAGGCGAGACGCTGTACGTGTTCGTCGCACCCGAGACGGGAGCGCTCCGCCTGTCGACGAGCGAACCCGCCGAGGGCGTGTACGAACCGGTTCCCCGGGAGTTCACGGTCCGGGTGGTCACCGGCGACGGCGTCGTCCTCCACGAGGAGAGTCTCGGCTGGTGAGGCGACCGGGCCCGGAGGCGCGACCGCCGACCGAACCACCAGTCGTCGACGGCGGCTCGACGTCCCGGCGCTGCGGTCTACCCGTCGTCTCCCGCCGCCAGCCCGTGGGCGCCCTCGACGAGTTCCCGCAACCGGTCGACGAACCGGGCGGCGGCCGCCCCGTCGACGACGTCGTGGTCGAACGTCACCGTGAGGTCGAGGAACTCGCGCGTGACGAGGTCCCCCTCGACGACCCGGGGTTTCTCGTCGATCCCGCCGACCGTCAGTTGCAGCGTGTAGTTCGTCGGGCTGACCGCCCACCCGCCCCCGGAGCCGAACATCCCCACGGAGGTGACGGCGACGGTTCCGGCCGTGTCCGTCCACCGTCGCGGGAACCACTGTGGCAGCCGCCAGACGAGTCGCCGGAGAACCCCGGGGAGGCGAAACGCCGCCGCCTCCAGCCCGGAGAGGCCCGTCGGGTCCTTCACCTCCTGAGCGGCCCGTATCTCCTCGTGGATCGACTGCAGCGACCGGCGGTTCGCTTCTCTGACGACGTGGGGGACGCCCATTCGCTCGCCGTCGACTGTCGTCTCGACGAGGACGTTCACGTCGACCGCGTCGAAGACGTGGACGCGACCGCGCCAGTCGCGATACGCGTTGATTCGAGGGTGATCCTCGAGAGCTTCTGTGAGACAATAGGTGAGGAACGCGGTGAACGAGAGCCGGTCTCCTGTCCCGGCTTCGAGGGCGTCGATGCGGCGGCTGGCCTCGGTGACGTCGAACTCGACGAGTCCGTGGACGTTGCTCCGCCGTCCAGCCGTCCGCATGTAGTCGACCGTCCCTCGACGGCGGGGAGAGACGCGCTCGACCCGGTCACCTCGGTCGCCCATACGTCTCGTAGGTCGATGGGGAACTTACGTCTTGACGGCGCTCCTCGGGAGCCCGATTAGTCGGTACTGATCAGTCGCCCCCGGTCAGTCGTCGGTGACGGCGGCGGTCCGGGGGTTGACGCTCCCGGTCTGGGAGTAGACGCCACCGAGCAGCGCCACCCCCGCGAGCAGCGGGATGACGGCACACGCGGCGTAGATCGGCGAGAAACCGACCAGATCGACCAGCGGGAGGGAGACCATCGGGCCGAGTCCGCCGCCGAGATCGCCGAAGACGTTGTTCGTTGCCATCGCCCGTCCGGTGCGTTCGTTGGGGGTCATGTCCGCGAGCAGTGCGATGAGCGGGCCGTTCGTCCCGCCCTGGCCCGCGCCGATACATATGCAGGCCGCGACGAGGTCGACGAGCGAGGAGGAAAGCGCGAGGAGGACGAACCCGACGAAGGAAACGACGAGAAAGACCACGAGTGTGGGCACTCGCTGGCCGAGGTCGTCGGTCACCTTGCCGCCGACGAGCGTGAACGACGCGGCGGCGAGGACGGTCACGGCCATGAGCAGTCCGGACATCCCCTGCGGGCCGTAGCCCCAGACGCTCAGGCTCCTGGCATCGACGAAGAGGACGAGCGTCGAAAAGAGTGCGCCCAGATACGCAAAGTAGAGGCCGAAGTTGACGAACCCGGCCGTGAGCGTGGGCAGGGCGGTGTCGACCTCCCAGGGTTTGACGGCGGCGCGTGTCTCCTCGACGTGGGTCTCCGGGACGGTCCGGTAGGCGAGCGCGCTGGCGAACAGCGCGGCGACGGCCGCGAGCGCGAACGCCGCGAACACCGAGACGGCGTCGCTGACCACCCCGCCCATCACCAGCCCTGCAGGGAAGCCGAGCGTGATGCCGGCGCGGACGATGCCCATGTTGGTCCCGCGTGACCCGCCCTGGCTCACGTCGGCGGCGATGGTGTAGGCCGTGGCGAAGACGAGCGCGCTGCCGATCCCCCAGAGGATACGTGCGAGCAGGAACCACACCTCCGGGAGCGGGGCCTCGATGGCGACCGTGTAGCCCAGCGTCGCCAGCCCCTCGATGAAGAGTCCAGCGACGAACGGCGTACGCGTCCCGATCCGGTCGACCAGCGACCCCGCCGGGGCGTTCGCGAGGATGCGCGTGAAGCGGTTGGCGCTCAGGATGAGCCCCACGAGGAAGGGCGTGATACCCAGTACGGCCCCGAGGTTCGGCAGGACGGGGAAGACCACGCCGCCGCCGAACCCGACGAAGAAGGTGCTGACGATGACTGCCAGCACGACCGGTTGGGGCCGTCGCATTCGCTAGGGTCTCTGCGATTGGCGGTAAAAAGGACTGTGAACCCGGCCCTGCTCGTTGGTGTGATTCACGTTCAGTACGAATCGTGATAGAGAAGCAGTCAGAGAGTAAAAGACCGCAGAGGTCCGTCGACGACAGCAACCAACCGCGTCGATGTGGTGGGGGGCCAGTTCGGGTTCAGGGGGCCAGTTCGGGTTCAGGGGGCCAGTTCGGGTTCAGGGGACCAGTTCGGCCCTATGGGACCAGTTCGGGTTTACTCCACGACAGGTTCGTCGGCCTGTTCGGACTCGTCGAACTCGACGTAGTCGGACTCGTCGAACTCGTACTCGTCGTCGCCGCCGCGGAACCGTCGGGAGGCGAGGTAGCCGACGGCCGAGACGGCCGCGATCGCGCCGACCGCGGCGAGCGCGGGTCGAACGGGCGACGACCCTGCCCCGTGGTCCTCGGGCGATTCGAACGATAGCTCGTCGGTCTCGTCCTCGACGGGCGAGTCGCCGCCGGTCGGGCCGAAGTGGACGCCGTCGAAGTGCAGCTCGAACATGGTGATCTTTCGTGCCATAGCCGTAGAGACGAGGCGCGAGTATATATAATAGTAGTGATAACTGTTGCCAGTAGTGCCACACCGTGGCGGTTTCGGTGCTATCGGGCGACCACTAGATACGGTCAGTTTCGGCGAGAGATACTGTCTTCCCGTGCGGGGTAGTTCTCAGCGCGTCGGAATCGTCGTAGTTCTTTATCATCTCAGCGATCGTATCTAAACGTATGAGTACACAGACACAACTTCGCCGACTTCCGACGGGACAGCTGGTGTTCGGTGCGATCGTCGTCCTGCTGGGAGTCTTGCTCCTGCTCGACACGACCGGACTCGTCCCGACGCGCAGCGCCCTGCTGTACGCGCCGTCGCTGTTCGTCCTCGTGGGCGTGTGGGCGCTCGTCCAGAGTCGCTTCCGGAACCTCGTCGGGCCCGTGGTCCTGATCGGGGTCGCCGGCGCCTGGCAACTCGTGGCGCTCGACTACGCCACGGTCGACCAGGTCGTGGTCTTCTGGCCCGTCCTGGTGATCGCTTTCGGGCTGTCGGTCCTGCTCGGGCAGTTCCGATCGGCCGTCCGCGAGACCGACGACGCCTTCACCGGCGCGTTCGCGGCCTTCGGCGGCGTCGAGAAGCGCAACACCTCGAAGTCCTTCGCCGGCGCCGACCTCACCGCGATCTTCGGTGGGACGGAACTCGACCTGCGCGACGCCGAGATCGCCGACCGACCCGCCCAGGTCAACGCCGTGGCGCTGTTCGGCGGCGTCGACGTGGTCGTCCCCCGCGAGTGGAACGTGCGACTGGACGTCCTCCCCGTCCTCGGCGGGGCCTCCGACGACCGCGCCCGCACGGAGTCGCGCAACGAAGACGTCGACCTGGTCGTCACCGGGTTCGCCGCCTTCGGCGGCGTCGCCGTGTCGGACTGACTCTTTCTATCCCGGAATCTCCGCCGGTTCGAACTCGCGGAGTCCGAAGTAGGTTATCAGGACTGCCCCGAAGCCGACGGCCACGAGCAGACCCTGACCGAGGACGCCCGCGAGCGGGACCGCACCGAGGGCTTCGAGGGCGACCACGAACAGTCCCGCACCGGCGGCCGAGGCGACGTCGACGCGCTCTATCGGGAGCGCGCGGCCGATCAGGTAGCCGTAGACGACGTAACTGTAGACGACGACGCCGAACTCGGCGGCGAGTCCGACGACGGAAAGCGGGATGAGCACGAGCGTGAAGGCCATGTAGACGAACAGGACGAGCAGCGCGAGACCCGCGATCGCGCCGACGACGCCACTCACGAGGGCGTGGTTCGTGACCGAGTCGCCGACGTTCGCGAGCAGCGTCGGGTTGCGCCGGGCCACCAGCCCCGCGACCAGCGCGAGCGACAGCACCTGGAACAGGAAGCCGGCCGGACTGCGCGTCGGCGACTGGTCCTGGAGTTGCCCCACCAGGTCCGACCGCGACGCCACGTTCGCGCCCGTCGCGACGGTGGCGCGTCCGCCGACGACTTCCAGCTGTCCGGTGACGGAAGCGCCGTCGGCCACTGTCAGGTTGCCCGCGAGGACCCGGACCGCTTCGACTTCCCCGTCGACCCGGAGGTCGCCGCCGACGACGAACAGGGGGGCCGACACGCTGGCGTTCGCGGGCACCGTGACCGACCCGCCACCGACGACGACCGCACTGTTCTCGCCAGCGCCATCGAGGGTCTGGTTCCCGTCGAAGACGACCGACATCGTGTCCGGTTCGGCCCCGCTGGCCGAGAGGAGAAGCAGTACGACGATCAGCAGCGGGATGATCTCCGTGGGAGTCATCCCGACACCTCACCGTCGCTCGCCGCGTCAGTATCTCCGCCTCGCCCTCGTGCGACCGCAACCAGTCGTCGCAGATAGATGCCGACGGCGAGCGCGAGAAAGAACAGGAGTGCGAGGGCGTTGACGAGGTTGAGGTGGGTGAGCAGGCCGACCGCGGCGTGGTCGAGATACAGCGCGACGGCTGTGCTCACGAACGTCGCCAGCCACCCGGCCATGCCGACGCCGATGGCCGAGTGGGTCCCGATAGTCTCGGCCGTCGAGAGGTCGGGCCAGAGCGCGAAGTTCAGCGTCGTGTAGAAACTCACGGTCAGTGCGTAAAACAGGGGGTTGACGATGGAGGGGGCGTCCCGTCCAAGGGCCGGGAACAGCGCCGCCACGCGCAGGTCCGACGTGTAGAGGACGTAGGTCAACCCGAACAGGGCGAAGACCCACAGGAACAGGCCGTTGCGGTCGAAGTTCACGTAGAGCACGCCGGCCATCAGTGCGCCCACGACGTGGACGACGGCGATGGCGAGACGGGTCGAGAACTCGGGCGACTGCCAGGAGGTCAGGATCAGTGCCGGCGTCTCGATGATCCGCAGAAAGCCGAGACTGTCGACGAAGAAGACGCCGAACATCAGCGCGACGGGCGCGAGGAAGGCCAGACTCCGCGTCCGGATCGAGGTTGGGTGACAGAACCGTCCAGTCCCGAACTCGCGGTGCTGGAGAGCGAGGCCGTCGACGAGGCGTTCGATAGGTTTCAGGAGATCGAACGCGACGACGCCGAGGACGACGAGTCCGGGGGCCATCGCGGCGACCATGAGCAGGCTGAACGCGCCGATCGACCACTCGATCGGGACGGCGTTCGCGAGGAAGTACGTGACCGCCGTGATGACCGCCGCGACGGGGCCCCGGTCGGGCACTGGAACGAAGTCGATGGCGAGGCTGAAGGAGACGGGAAAGCCCACACCGAGCGCACACGAGGCGATCACGATCCACGCGCCGAACGCGGCGGCGCTCCGGATGTGGGGGGCGACGGCGGTCAGGACGAACTGGACGACGAGCACGCCGAACAGCAATCTGAGCTTCAGGCGGAGGTCGGTGCTCCAGTCGCGGCGGTCCATCGTCACGCCGACGGCGACGGCGACGACGAACGTCAGGAGTGCGAGGGCGGCCATCCACGTCGAGACGGCGGTGTGGCTCAGCCCCACGAGGCGCGTCCCGAGGTCGATCAGTCCGAGCTGGACGAACGTGACGTTGTAGTAGTAGCCGGCGGTCATCAGCGCGACGAACAGCAGATACCCCAGGACCGTGTGCCACTCGCCCGCTCTGACGTGGTCGACGAAACGCATGACGTTTCTCTGTCGGACCGACTCTCGCGACCCTGTTAGTCGTTTGCCCGACTCCCGGAGTGCGGGAATCAGACGGGCGGCCGGCCGGTCGGCGGTGTCGAACGCGACACCGATACGACAGTGATTAATCCCACAGTGGTAAACACCGGGTAATGACAGACTTCGATCCGGCGGAGTTCTTCGCACCGGACCGACTCGAGAAGCTCGAAACGCTCCGGGAGGCCGGGGTCGACCCGTACCCGCCGGAGTATCGGCCGACGGGTTCCATCGGCGCGTTCGTCGACGAGTACGACGATATCGAAGAGATCGACGACGACACCACCCACCGACTCGCCGGGCGGGTCCACCGGATCAACGACCTCGGGGGTATCGCCTTCGTCGAGATCGAGGACGAATCGGGATCCGTCCAGCTGATCCTCGACGAGGACACGGACGGCTACGAGCACATCGACGAACTGGACTTCATCGACATCGTCGGCGCCGAGGGCGAGGCCATTCGCTCGAACACGGGCGAACTCTCCCTGCACGCCGAGACCTTCACCTTCCTCACCAAGGCGCTCAAACACCACAACCCGCCGGGCCAGTCCGAACTCGGCGACAGGTACTCGACGCGCGCGGTCAAGTTCTGGTGGGACGAGGTGCGCGACCCCGTCGAGACGCGCTTCGAGTTGACTCGGAATCTCCGTCGATTCCTCGACGACCGCGGCTTCCTCGAGGCCGAGACCCCCGTGCTCCAGAACGTCGCCGGCGGGACGGACGCGACGCCCTTCGAGACCCACCTCGACGCCAAAGACCAGGAGATGTACCTGCGGATCGCCACGGAACTCCACCTCAAGCGCCTCCTCGTGGGTGGGTTCGAGACGGTCTACGAGGTCGGCCCGGTCTTCCGCAACGAGGACATCGACGTCACGCACAACCCCGAGTTCACCATGCTCGAACTCTACCAGGCCTACGCCGACTACACCGACATGATGGCCCTCACCGAGGACATGGTCGCCCACCTCGTCGAGGAAGCCACCGGCGACCTGGTCGTCACCTACGACAACCCGCTCAGAGACGAGGACGGCAACGTCCGGACGAACGAGGAAAACGAGGTCCTGACCGAACCGGTCGAGATCGACTTCTCGCCCCCCTTCCCGCGGCTGACCCCCGAGGAGGCCATCGAGGAGTACAGCGCCGACTCGATCGACGTGACGGAGTACGACGACGAGGAACTGAAAGCGCTCGCGCTGGAGAAAGGCGGTGAGTTCCCCGGCGGCTACTCGCGGGGCCTGGGCATCATGGAACTGTTCGAGAACGTCGCGGAGTACGAGATCGTCGACCCCACGTTCGTGATCGACCACCCCGAGGAGACGACGCCGCTGTGCAAGGACCACCGCGAGAAGGAGGGGCGCATCGAGCGGTTCGAGCTGTTCTCGGCGGGGTTCGAACTCGCGAACGCCTACACCGAGCTCAATGACCCGGTCCAGCAGGGCGAGCACTTCGCCGAGCAGGTCGCTCGCAGGGAGGCCGGCGACGAGGAGGCCCACGAGATGGACGAGGACTTCCTCGACGCGCTGGCTCACGGGATGCCGCCCGCGGGCGGCCTCGGCGTGGGTATCGACCGACTGGCGATGCTCGCGACCAACAGCCAGAGCATCAAGGACGTCATCGCGTTCCCGATCCGCGGGGAGTGACGACCGGTCGTCGTGTGGCTGTGGGACTCGGGCGCGTGGGCGTCAGTGGTTAGAAATTCTTATGTGGCGGTGTCGCCGTGTTTCCGGTAGGGTCGGTAGCTCAGTGGTTTAGAGCGCCTGGCTC
>ENA-ORCS01000488-ORCS01000488.1-marine-metagenome-genome-assembly--contig:-NODE-488-length-27131-cov-9.124898_pt1 | contig 27131 bp, 23 predicted proteins | sample MGYA00237781_ERZ508513 | MGnify/ENA primary metagenome ERZ508513 (study PRJEB26184, sample SAMN06268793) | marine metagenome | isolation source: Eden Landing Ponds, San Francisco, CA, USA | place...
CCACACGGTGGCCCTGCGCACGACCGGCAAGGCCGGTTCCGTCGAGGTCGAACTCCAGCCCGCCCCGCGCGGACTCGGGCTCGCCGGCGGGGAGACGGTCCGCCACGTGCTCGAACTCGCTGGCATCGAGGACATCTGGACGCGCTCGTCGGGCAACACCCGCACGACCGTGAACTTCGCGAAGGCGACGTTCAACGCGCTCCAGAACACCGCCGAAGCACGCGTTCCCCAGGAAACCTGGGAGAAGCGCGAGGTGATCGAGTGATGCAAGCGCTCGTCCAACTGCGCGGCGAGGTCAACATGAACACCGACATCCGAGACACGCTGGGGATGCTCAACGTCCACAACGTGAACCACGCGACCTTCGTTCCCGAGACCGACACCTACCACGGCATGGTCACGAAGGTCAACGACTACGTCGCCTACGGCGAGCCCAGTGTCGAGACGGTCGCGCTGCTCGTCGAGCGGCGCGGCGAACCTCTCGAGGGCGAGGCCGACGTCGACGACGAGTGGGTCGCCGAGAACACGGACTACGACGACGTCGCGGCCCTCGCCGAGGCACTGGTCGACGAGGAGACGACGCTGCGCGAGGCGGGCCTGGCGCCGACGCTGCGACTGCACCCGCCGCGTGGCGGCCACGACGGCATCAAACACCCGACCAAGGAGGGCGGGCAACTCGGGAAACACTCCACCGAAGCCATCGACGACCTCCTGGAGGCGATGCGATGACGTCCAAGAAGAAACGCCAGCGCGGCACGCGAACCCACGGCGGCGGCACCCAGAAGAACCGGCGCGGCGCCGGTCACCGCGGCGGTCGCGGGAACGCGGGCAGCCGCAAACACGAGATGCACCACCACGGGCCCTGGGACAAGCACGGCTTCACCCGGCCCGAGGACGTCCAGGAGAACGTCCTGGAAGCGGACCTCCAGAAACTCGACGAGGACGCCGCCCTGCTGGCGGCCGAGGGTCTCGCCGAAGAGGAGGGCGACGGCTACCGTATCGACGTCCGCGACGTGGTCGAGGACGGTCACGACGACGACATCGACGTGGTGAAGGTGCTCGGCGACGGCCAGGTACGCAACGAGTTGCACCTGCTGGCCGACGCCTTCTCCGGCGCGGCGGCGACGAAAGTCGAGGACGCTGGCGGCAGCACCGAGTTGACCGTCAGCGGCAAGCGCCGGGTCGAGGAAACCGACAAGGATACAGGCGACGACGAAAACGAGTCATAGCATGGGCTGGAAGGACACCGCCGAACCACTGCTGACCCGCATGCCCGCAGTCCGCCGTCCAGAGGGACACGTCCCCTTCAAGCGCAAGCTAGGCTGGACTGCCGGCGTGCTGGTACTGTATTTCTTCCTGACCAACGTCTACCTCTTCGGGTTGGGCGGTGGTGAGGGGAGCGACATCTTCGGACAGTTCCGCTCGATCCTCGCAGGCGGCCAGGGCACGATACTCCAGTTGGGTATCGGCCCCATCGTCACGGCGAGCATCGTCTTGCAGTTGCTCGGCGGTGCCGATCTGCTCGGCCTGGACACGCAGAACAACCCGCGTGACCAGGTGCTCTACCAGGGCCTCCAGAAGCTGCTGGTGCTCGTGATGATCTGTCTGACGGGCCTGCCGATGGTCTTCGCGGGCGGGTTCCTGCCCGCGGACCCGGCGGTCGCCCAGTCGCTGTTCGGGAGTCGAAGCGCTACCGGCCTCGTCAAGTGGCTGCTGTTCGCCCAGATCTTCGTCGGCGGTGTTCTCATCCTCTACATGGACGAGGTCATCTCCAAGTGGGGCGTCGGCTCCGGTATCGGCCTGTTCATCATCGCCGGTGTCAGCCAGCAACTCATCGGCGGTCTCGTCTCGGTGCAGGCCATCGGCGCCAACCAGGCGGGGCTCATCCCGACGTGGCTGGCGATGCTCGTCGGCGACATCTCCTTCGGGCCGATCGCCATCGCACAGGACCCCCAGGTCGGGTCGCTGCTCTCGGCCGGCGGGCTCCAGGCGTTGCTCTTTGGGGCCGGTGACGTCATCGCGCTGGTGACCACGCTGCTCATCTTCGCGGTCGTCGTCTACGCCGAGAGCGTCCGCGTCGAGATCCCGCTGTCGAACACGCGCGTGAAAGGCGCCCGGGGTCGCTTCCCCGTGAAGCTCATCTACGCGAGCGTCCTGCCGATGATCCTCGTCCGCGCGCTGCAGGCCAACCTGCAGTTCCTCGGACGGATCCTCCACGCGCAGCTCGGCAACGACCTGCCGGCCTGGCTCGGCGTCTATCAGGATTCGGGGAGCGGCACGGCCAATCCGGTCGACGGCCTGTTCTACTACATGGCGCCGATCCGCGACCCCGGTGACTGGATGTGGTTCGTCACCGGCGTCGCCCAGGAGCCCTGGCAGATCATGCTCCGTATCGGCGTCGACCTGACGTTCATGGTCATCGGTGGCGGCATCTTCGCCATCTTCTGGGTCGAGACGACCGACATGGGCCCGGAAGCGACGGCCCAGCAGATCCACAACTCCGGGATGGAGATCCCCGGCTTCCGGCGCAACGTCAGCGTCATCGAGAAGGTCCTCGAGCGCTACATCCCGCAGGTGACCGTCATCGGCGGGGCCTTGGTCGGCCTGCTCGCCGTCATGGCGAACATGCTCGGCACCATTGGTGGCGTCTCCGGCACGGGCCTGCTCCTGACGGTGTCTATCACCTACAAGATCTACGAAGAGATCGCAGAGGAGCAACTCATGGAGATGCACCCGATGATGCGCCAGATGTTCGGCTGATAGCCCCACCCTTCGACCGGTGTCTCTTCGGTATGGCCGGTTTCGCCGCGGTGAAGTGCCGCTGATGCCGACACCGACCCGAGCCGAGAACAGCCGGATGATTTCGTTTGAAAACTCCTGTTGCCCCGGCGACGCCCTACCGGATGGCCTACAGCGGTATCTCCCCGCTCTCCGGGAGTGACTCCGGAACGAAGAGCAGGACCGTCGTCGTCTCGCCGGACGGTGTAACCAGGTGAACGCTGACCGTCTCGCCACCGGTGAACCCGTCGTCTCCGCGAAGCGCCGAAACGTCGAACTCGAGGTCGATCCGGTCGTCCTCGTCGTTCAATACTGGCGCCGAGTCGTCGGCGTCCGTTTTCGCGGTCGTCGTGAACGTGGCGTCGCCGGTCCCGGCACTGTCGTGGACCAGATCGAAAACTCCGACGGGGCCGAGATACCGGAGAACCATCTCCCGGAGGTCGAACTCGTCGACCTCAGTGCCGGGAGACAGCAGTAGCCGCAAAACAACACTCTCGACCGTCCCGCCAGTCACCTTCCCGCTGACGTCTTCCACCGCCGGTCGAGCGGTCGCTACTCCGTCGCCGGTCTCGGCGTCGATACCGGTCCCCAGCGCGACGGCGGACCCGACCAGGGTGTCGGGGACGACGAGTCGCCCGCTGCTCTCGATGCCACCCGCCGTGCGCAGAGTCAACTCGACAGAGCTACCGCCTTCGAAGGCCCCACCTGCGGCCGCCGGCACGTCGAATTGCAGTTCCGCGTGCTCGGCCAGACCGTCGAGAACGGGGGTATCGGCCGCCAGCGAGTCGTTTTCGTCTCGCACTGACCTGACCTCGAAGGATCCATCGCTGCCGGCGCCCGAGTGTGTCACTGTCGTCGTACCCTCGTCGTCGCGCAACTCGGTGGTCACGCCGCCGAGGTTCACGTTGCCGTCCGTGGCCGGCGAGACCAGCATTCGAACGCGGGTGACACCGTCGTCTGTCAGTTCCTCACCCGCGACGTGGATCACATCGAGACCCGTTTCGCCGTCTCCCGCCGGCCCATCGGGGGTCGACATAGCGTCGTCGGCTGTCGAAACCGCGTCGGCCGACTCGTTACCGTCGCGAGTGGTAGTCCTCTCTCCACTGGTCGTCGAGGGGGGGTTCGTCGTCGGACTCGTGGGTTCCTTCGCTGACCCGGGGGCGGTCGTTGCAGTCCCGGCCACAGTCGTCTCGCCCGTCCCGTCCGAGGCGTCGGTCGTCGACTCGTCGCTACAGCCAGCCATGATAGTCGAGACACCGAGGACAGCCAGCAGGTATCGTCGCCGGTCCATCGACGGACAGTCGCTTTTTGACCCGAACACAATTCTATACCGCAGGTTTGACTGTGCGTTCTTGATGGTTCGGTCGTGATTTTCGGAGTTGATAGACGGGCGATTCGGAAATCCCGAGGTTACATCTGTCGCAGTGTTATGGCCCACCGTTTGTCCAGTCCGACGCGGTGGCCGTCGAAAGCACCGCGATGATACGCCGGGTTCGGGCGCGCGGACCTCGCACTGGATGTTCCGGACGGCGCTTTCAACCCCACACAGATGTCCGTCGATTGGAACCGGTCAGACCTCCCCACAGTGCATCCGGGAGTCGATCCGGACCCTCCTGGCCGCCGAGCAATCGTTCGGTATGCTCACGGCTTCGCTGTTCACATCGATGCGCTCATCCTACTCGCGATGCTCGGGTGGTACGGTTCTGCTGTACCGATGCCATCCTCCGATCCGGCGAAGGAAATGTCGACTTCGAGACTCTCGTAGACCAGGCCCAGCTTCTCGGCTCGCCCGGAACCACGGCCTTCGAACTCGATAGCGCGACGGTACGATCTAATTTACAGTGCCACCGGACCGGAACAGAATCGGTATTTCCACTTCCGCATACGTCGCCACGCGTTCAGTAATTCATTGTGAGTTCAGACTCGCGAGAAGTTCTCGTCCGGGTAGACGAGGCCGTCGTCGACATCGACCATGTCGAGGCGGACGAGCCGGTCCATTCGATCCGTCGCCTGCTCACGCGGGACGCCGAACTCCGCGGCCCGGTCGAGAACGCGGTCACGCGACGGGACCGAAGTGATGAAGCCGTCCTCGTCGATCGTCGTCTCTTCGGCGACGATGGCTTTCAGAACGGCGTCGTGGTTCCGACCGGTCGGCGTCCGACCGCTCCCAGTCCACTCGACGGAGAGCGACCCGTCGTCGTTCAGGTGCGAGACGACGAACCCCTCGGGGAGGCTGTCCGTGAGCGCCGCGACGACGGCCGCCCGGTCGAGGCGCGCCTCGAACCTGAACCGGCCGTCGCGGTCCGAGCGGTCGACGGCGGTGAGGCTCGCGCCGTGGTCGGCCACCGCGTCCTCGATGTGGTCGGCGAGTTCCGCACCGATATCGGTCGCGATAGCGTCACGCTCGGCGGTCGCGTCGTCGATATCAGTCGTGAGCGACCGGAACCGTTCCATTCGATCGGGCAACGAATCGTCCATACATCGGCAACGACAGCCGGGCCCAAGAACGCTGTCCCGGCCCGGACCGAGTGATTCGGGTCTGCCTGCCGAGGCGATGGCCGACCCAAGTGTGGCCGCCCGGAAACCGACGGATGGAATCCGAAACAGGGAGTGTGCAACTGGAGAGTCGACAGCGGGGCAGGCACACCGCCATCCCTCACTATCAACTTCTATAATCTCACGGCGGGATTTAAGACGGGTGGTAGTGGAGTGAGCGTATGGTTGGCGACGAATCCCGGCCACGGCGCGACGTGGCCCCGGACCAGGGTTTGTCAGATTCGGAGGGAGACGACGGGCGCGTCACGGACGGTGGCGTCGCGGTTGAACCGACAGGTGATGGGGATCCCACTGGCGTCGACGGGTCGCCAGCGGGAGACGAGAGCGAGGACGAGGAGATCGACTTCGACGACGAGAAACTCCTCGACGGTATCAGTCTCCCCGTCTTCACGATCACCAAGTCCGGTTCGGTCATCGCCTGGAACGCGAGCATGGAGCGACTGACCGGTGTCGAGCGCGACGGCGTCGGGTCGGCCGAGGACGTCCACGAGGCGTTCGGGCTCGGACCGCACGAGTCGACGCTCGCAGAGGAGGTCCTCGAGGCGCCCGACGACGCGCACGAACGAGACGACGGGGTCACGCTCGAAGACGAGAACCTGGGTATCTTCGGCGCGCAACGCGAGCTGGCGATGGGTGGCGCCGGGGAGGTCCACCACTGCGAGTTCTCGGCGCGGCCGCTGTACAAGGACGGCGAACTCGCGGCGGTGATGCAGATCGTTCAGGACCGGACGCTCGAAGTCAGACGCGACGAAGCGATCGAGGGGTTCGTCACGGAGATCGGCGACACGCTCCAGCGACTGTCGAACGGCGACCTCTCGGCGCGGGCGCAGTTCCGCGACGACCACGACGTCATCGCCGAGGACCTGCTGGCGGTCGTCGACGACGTCAACGAGATGGCCGAGGGCATGGAGTCGCTGGTGACCCGCGTCGACGACGGAACGCGGGAGATGGAGGGGCTGGTCGAGCAGGCCTCGGGCGCGACCGAGCGGATCGACCGGAGAGTCACCGACCAGTCGGACCTGCTGGACGACGTCGTCGCCGAGATCCAGACGTTCAGCGCGACGATGGAGCAGGTCGCGGCCAACTCCGAGCAGGTCGCGACAGCGGCCGGCGAGGCACAGTCGGCGGCCGACCGCGGTCTGTCGGCGAGCGGCGACGCACACGAGGCGACCGACGACGTCCTCGAGACGAGCGAGGAACTCGTCGGCAGCGTCCAGGAACTCGAATCGGAGATGAACGAGATCGAGGAGGTCGTCGGCGTCATCAACGACGTCGCCGACCAGACGAACATGCTGGCGCTCAACGCCTCGATCGAGGCCGCCCGCGCCGGCGAGGCGGGCGCCGGCTTCGCCGTCGTCGCCGACGAGATCAAGGAACTGGCCGACGAGACGAGCCGCTACACCGACGAAATCTTCGAGCGCATCGACTCGCTGCAGGACCGCACCGCCGAGACGGTGTCGGTCGCCGAGGAGTCGAACGCGCAGGTGATGGACGCGAGCGACGACATCCAGGAGGCACTGGACGCGCTCGAGGAGATCGCCGAATCTGTCGACGAGGCCGCACAGGGGATCACGGAGATAGCGGAGGCCAACGACGGGCAGGCGGACAACATCCAGGGCGTGCGCGAACTGGTCGAAGAGGCCAACGACCAGACCGACGCGGTCCGCGGGGCGGCCGCGGACATCGTCGACGCGACGGACAACCAGGAGCGTGCGATCGACGACCTGACCGACCGCGTGTCGGAGCTACGGGACTGACGCGGCTGCGTCTCCGACCGGACGGCAGGTCGACGCGGACTCTCACCCGAACAGTCGTTCACGGAGCGACCGCTCGTGGCGTTTCTCGGCGAGGATGACCGAGCAGTCGACGTCCTCGACGACGTCTATGACGACCGAGCCGCCGACCAGCCGCTGAAGCAGTCCCCGTTCGCTGGCGCCGAGGACGACGAGCGTGGCGTCCGTGGCGGCGGACTTGATGGCCGTCCCGACGTCGCCAGTCTCGACCTGGAGTTTCGCGTCGCCGAGGTCGTGGTCCGTCGCCCAGTCGGCGAGGAAGTCCGCCCCCTCCGCGTTCCGGCCCTCGTCGGCGACGTACAGCAGCGTCACCTCGGAGCCGAACTCCCGGCGGAGGACCATCGCGGTCTCCGCGCTGAGGTCCGAGTCCGGGCCGCCGGCGGTCGGGACGAGGATCCGGGCGGTGTCCAGTCCGCGGTTCCGGAGCACGAGGAAGTCACAGGGCGGGTCGCCGGCGAGTTCGTCCATCGCGCTCTCGGCGCGACCGGGCGATCCGTGGGAGTCGGGGCCCCAGCCCATCACCACCTGGTCGGCTTCGTGCGTGCGCGCGGCGTCGAAGATCCCCTCGAAGCCGCGGTGGGAGAGGATCGTCTGCGTCTCGACTTCGACACCGAACGTCTCCGCGTTCGCCCTGGCGCGGTCGAGCAGCCCCTGGGAAGTCGCGTCGATATCGACGGCGCGTTCGCGGGCGCTCTCGAGGGAGGTCTGGTCGGGGACTGTGATGATGTGGGTCGCGATGACGGTCCCATCTTTCGCCTTGGCCATGGCGCTGGCGAGCGTGATCAGGTCCCCCTCGTGTTCGGGGTTGGCCAGCGGGACCATCACGCGGAACGTCCCGCCGTCGGGGGCCACGGTGTCGGCCGCTGAGACGGCGACATCGGGCATTTCGTCCGCGCGGTCGGTGACGTACTCGCTCAGGACGCCCTCGAAGACGGTGTGACGCCGCGCGTACACGAAGAACCAGATGATAGCGACGACGACGAACGCCCCCGTGAGCGCGATCTCGATCGGCGCGAGAAACGCGATGAGGCCGACCGAGGCGATGGCGCCGACCACCGGTGTCACTGGATACAGCGGTACCCGGAAATCGGGGTCGTACTCCTCGGTGTCAGCCTCCCGGAAGACGATGAGCGCGAGGTTCGTCAGCGCGTACACGACGAGGTGCAGTCCGCTGGCGGCCTTGGCGAGCACGGACAGGTCCCGCCCGAGCGCGACGATGAACACGACGATGAGCGACCCCGTCACGAGGATCGAGCGGTACGGCGTGGCGAAGTTCGTATGGATGTCGTTGAGCCAGTCGGTGACGATCCCGTCGCGGCCCATCGCGAAGTTGATGCGGGCGGACGCGAGGATGGACGCGTTGGCCGACGAGGCGGTCGCCAGCAGGGCGGCCAGGGTCACGACGGTGACGGCGACCCCGGTGAGGCCGCCGGAGAACGCGACCTCGGTCACCTGTGCGACGGGCGCGTCCGGGCTGAGGTCCGGCCACGGGACGACCCCCAGCATGATGCTGACCAGGATGGCGTAGATGACCGTGACGATGGCCACGCTGCCGATGATCGCGATCGGGAGGTTCCGACCCGGGTTCTTCAGTTCCTCGCCGACGGTGGCAATCTTCGCGTATCCCAGGAAGGAGACGAACACCACGGCTGTCCCCGGGAGGATAGCGTCGTAGCCCATCGGTGCGAGGCCGCCGTCGCCGGTCAGCGTGGCCCAGTCGAACGACAGCCACCCGGCGGCGGCGAAGACGCCGAGGATGGAGAGCAGGAGCAAGACGATCACGGTCTGGAGGCCGCCCGTCTCCTTGGCGCCGATGTAGTTGACGCCGACGAACAGAACGCCCGCGATGACCGCGCCGATCTGGATCGGAGTGAGAAAGAGCAGACCGGGGATCGGCGCGAGCGTCGTGAGATACTGGCCGAACCCGATGCAGTAGAAGGCAGAGGCGAAGGCCAGTCCCATCCAGTCGCCCATGCCGGCGATAGATCCGAAGAGCGGACCGAGCGAGCGGTTGATGTAGTAGTAACCGCCGCCGGCCTTCGGCATGGCGGTGCCGAGTTCGGACACCGTCAGGGCGTTGACCATCGCGACGAGACCGCCCACGACGAACGAGAGGACGACGACCGGCCCGGCCTCGTTCGCGGCGATGCCAGGCAAGACGAATATCCCGGCGCCGATCATCGTCCCGATACCGATCGTCATCGCCGAGAGCAGGCCGAGGTCCTTCGCGAGTTCCTCGTCGCTCATCGACGATGCCCCCGGGTCCACGCGTTCATTCGTCCTCCATCGCCGGCGGCAACGCGATCACCGGTCTGTCGCCCTCGGTCACGAGTCGAAGCGCCCGGTCGCCGGCGAGAAACTGGACGAGGCGGCTCCTGCCGCGGGGCCGGAAGGCGATCGCGCTCGCGCCGACGTCCGCCGCGGTTCGGTGGGTCGACTCGACGACGCTCCGGTCGTAGGTCACGCGCTCGTCGGCGTCCGGGAACAGGGCCCGGAACGCCGCGAACGCCTCGCTCGCCACCTGCTCGCTTTGGCTGACCGGCGTCTTGTCCGGGACTCCATCGCCTTTCTCGACCACGTGCAACACCGTCACGTCGTCGGGGTCGTAGGGTTCGAGCGCCCGGGCAGTCGCCCCGGCGTCCTCGTCGTCCGCCACCGGAACGAGAACGTGAGACAGTATCCGTTCCGTCACGTCGTGACCGCCTGTCATATCCACCATGTATATCGTATCAGTAAAAAATATACCGTATTATTCCTGTATCGATCCTTAGCCCTGATTTAATTACGGTATCGTTTGCCATCGTCAGCGAGACCGCAGGCCATCGAGCACACGGCTGTTGGAACCGCCCACCGCCAGTAGACGGCGGCGCGGCGCCGGATCGAAAAACGATCGCCAAGATTCGACGGGTTTAATTTTCGATTCGATCGTAGAGTGGGTATGGAAGAGAGCTTCGACGACGTCGACAGGCGGATCGTCTACCGGCTGGTCGAGGACGCGCGCCACACGTCGGCGCCGGACATCGCATCGGAACTGGACGTCTCGGCTCCGACGGTCAGAAACCGGATCAGGCGCCTCGAGAAAAAGGGCGTGATCCAGGGGTACCACGCGCACGTCGACTACGAGAAGTTGGGCGGTCGTCTGACGAACCTCTTCCTGTGTACGGCCTCGGCGACCGACCGCAAGCGGTTCGCACAGCGCGTTCTCGACGTGGCCGGCGTCGTCCAGGTCCGGGAAGTGATGACCGGCGAGTCGGACCTGCACGTCATCGTCGTCGGGCGGGACATGGCCGACATCAGGCGGATCGCCCGCGAAATCGCCGCCATCGGCGTCAGGATCGACGACGAGGAACTGCTTCACCGCGAGCACTTCCAGCCCTACGAGCCGTTCTCGAACGACGCCGCCGGCGAGAACCACCCCGTGACCGGCATCGCCGACATCAGCGACGACGCCGATGTCATCGAGGTGACGGTCGGGGAGGACGCCCCCGTCGACGGGAAGTCCCTGAAACGCGCCACGGAGGAAGGGCTTCTCGACGGGGACGTCCTCGTCGTCTCCGTCGACAGGGACGACCGCGAGGAGGGAGCCACCCCACACGGCGAGACCGTCGTCCACAGCGGCGAGACAGTCACGCTCTTCTCCCGGACGGGGCTGGCAGAGGAGACCCTTCGCGTGTTCACCGGCGAGTAACGGCTCCGGGGCGTCGGATCTACCCGGGAGCCGTTCGGCGGAGTAGCGCCGCCCCCTCAGTCAGCCCAGGAGTCGTTCGAGGAGCGACCGCGTCTGGCTCTTCTCGGCGAGGATGACCGAGCAGTCGACGTCTTCGGCAACGTCCATCACCACGGAGCCGCTGACGAGGCGCTGGAGGAGGCCGCGTTCGGTCGCACCGAGGACGACCAGCGAGCAGTCGCGTGCGGCGGTCTCGATGGCCGTCTCGACGTCGCCGGTCTCGACGCGAAGGTCGGCGTCGCCCAGGTCGTGCTCGTCGGCCCAGCGTTCGAGGAAGTCGGTACCGGTCGCCTCCTCGCCCTCGTCGGCGACGTACAGCAGCGTCACCTCGGAGTCGTACTCCTGCTGGAGCAGGGAGACGACCTCGGCGCTGAGGTCGGACTCCGGTCCGCCGGCGGTGGGAACGAGGATGTGCCTGGGGTCGAACCCGCGATTTCGGAGGACGAGGAAGTCACAGGGCACCTCGCTGGTGACCTCGTCCATCGCGCTCTCGACGCGACCCGGCGAGCCGTGCGAATCCGGTCCCCAGCCCATGACGGTGAGGTCGGCATCGTGCGTGCGCGCGGCGTCGAATATCTCCTCGAAGCCGCGGTGAGAGAGGATCGTGTGAGTCTCGACGTCGACGCCGAACGTCTCGGCGTCGCGCTCGGCGCGGGCGAGCAGATCCGCCGACTCCGCGTCGAACTCGTCGACGCGGTCGCGGGCGGTTTCGAGGGCCGTCTGGTCGGGCACCTGGACGATGTGGGCAGCGACGACGGTTCCGCCCCGCTGTTTGGCGACGGCGCTCGCGAGCGTGATGAGGTCCTTCTCGTGTTCCGGGTTCGCGAGCGGGACGAACACGCGGTATTTCCCGCCGTCGGGGGCGACGGCGCCCGCCGCGGAGACGGCCGGTTCCGGCATCTCCTCGGAGCGGTCGAGGATGTACTCCGAGAGGATCCCCTGTTTTTCGACTTCCTTTCGGGCGTACAGGAAATACCAGAGCATCCCGCCGACGACGAACACCAGCGAGACGGCGATCTCGATGGGTTTCATGAAGGCGATGAGCCCGAACGAGGTGACGGCCCCGACGATCGGGACGATCGGGTACAGCGGGACCGTGAAGTCGGGTTGATACTCGGGAACGTCGGCCTGCCGCATGACGATGAGGGCGATGTTCAAGAGTCCGTAGACGATGAGGTGGAGGACGCTCCCGGCTTTCGCGAGCGTCTTGACGTCACCGATGACGATGAACAGCAGGATGAGGCCGCCAGTGACCGCGATACTCCGGTACGGTGTCGCGAAACTCGGGTGGATGGCGTTGAGTTTGGGACTGACGAGTTTGTCCCGACCCATGGCGAAGTTGATCCGAGACGACGCAAGGATGGACGCGTTCGCGCTGGAGGCGGTCGCGAGCAGACCTGCGAATGTCAACAGGCCGATACCTGCGCCTGCCAGTCCGACCGACCCGAACGCGATATCGGCGACGTCGAGAACGGGCGTATCAGTGAAGTCCGGGCCGAGCTGACGCCAGTTGATCACTCCCATCAGCACGACCATGATGATAGCGTACATCGTGGTGACGATGACGACGCTCCCGACGACGGCGATGGGGAGGTTCCGTCCGGGATTTTTCAGCTCTTCGGCGACAGTGGTGATCTTCGCGAAGCCCAGAAACGAAACGAAGACGAGACCGGTCGCGGGCAGGACAGCCGCCACACCGCCGGTGTCGTCCGGGAAGAACGGCCGGAGCGTCGAGAGGTCCGCCTGGAGCGCGCCGAGCGCGGAGAAGACGGTCAGGATTGCGACCAGAATCGCGACGATCGCGATCTGTATCCCGCCGGTCTCTTTCGCGCCGATGTAGTTGACGGCGATGAAAGCCGATCCCGCCAGCAGTGCGCCGATCTGCAAGGAACTCAGCCCGACCGGACCGAGCGCGAGCGCGGGGAGCGGGACGGTGCTCGCGAGGTAATCTCCGAACCCGAGCGTGTAGAAGGCGCTGGCGAACGCGAGCCCCATCCAGTTGCCCCAGCCCGCGATAGAGCCGAACAGCGGTCCGAGGGCGTGGTTCACGTAGTAGTAGCTCCCGCCCGCCTTGGGCATCGCGGTCCCGAGTTCGGAGGCCGACAGCGCCGTGAACAGCGAGATGACGCCACCGACGACAAACGAGAGCGCGACAGCCGGACCGGCGGCAGCGGCAGCCTGGCCGGGGAGGACGAAGATCCCGGCGCCGATCATCGTCCCGACGCCGATCGCGAGTGCGGACACGAGCCCGAGGTCCTTCGCGAGGTCCTCGTCACTCACTGCCGGACCCTCCCGCGACTTCGCTCTCGTCGCTCTCTTCGAACGATTCCACGTCGGGCAGGACGACGAGGGGGCGGTCGGTCTCGCTGACCAGCGAGTGTGCGACATCCCCGGTCAGCAGTTTGACCCAGCGACTGCCCCTGCGGGGCGTGATGACGATGGCCGTGGCCTCGTGCTCGTCCGCGGCTCTGAAGATGGCGTCGGCCACGTCGGTGCCGAACACGATCTCGGTCTCGACGGTGACGCGGTCGGCGAGGCTGTTTCGAACCACGTCGAAGACTTTCTCGGCGTACTCCTCGCGCTGTTCGACGGAGGCCTTGTCGGGAGCGCCGCCGGCCTTCTCGATGACGTGAACGGCGACGACGGTCCCGACCTCGTAATTCGCGAGCGCCTCGCAGGTCGCGGCTGCGTCGTCCGGGTCTGCGACCGGGAGAACGACCCGGTCGAACAGGTCGCTCATCGTCCCGGTCCCGAGTGACAGCCGCAGTTCGGTCCCACTCCGACGCTCCGACCGTTTCGAACACCGGAGGAGGCGAGCGGTTGCATGCCCGGTCAGTGTGAGCGGGCGGACTTAACGACTGCGTCCGCCGGGCGGCCCACGGCGCATCTCCGTTCCGAAACACACATTTCCCGTCGGTCAGACCGTCACTGTTGTCTCATGGCGTTCACGCCGGACCGGTACGTCGATTATCGTCTCAGTCTCTCGCTCGTCGGCACGGTCGTGAAATACCTCGCGATCGCGCCGCTCGTGCCGGTCCTCGTCGCGCTGATCTACGGTGAGAGCCCGGTCCCCTTCCTCGCGGCCAGCGCGGTCATGGTCGGCGTCGGCGTCGGCCTCGAACGGCTCCGCGGCGACGCCGAACTCGGCAACCGCGAGGCGTTCCTCCTGGTGAGCCTCTCCTGGCTGGTCGTCCCGCTGGTCGGCACGGTCCCCTACCTCGTCGCCGGCACCGGCACCGTCGCCCAGCCCGTCAACGCCATGTTCGAGAGCATGAGCGGGTTCACCACGACCGGCGCGACGGTCCTCGGAACCATCTCCGTGGAGAAACACGGCCACGCGATGTTGATGTGGCGCCAGCTCTCCCAGTGGCTCGGCGGCATGGGGATCCTCGTTTTGATGGTCGCTATCCTCCCCGAACTCTCCGTCGGTGGCGCCCAGATCATGAACCAGGAGGCGCCCGGCATCTCGATGGAGAAGCTCACGCCGCGGATCCAGGAGACTGCCCGCGCGCTGTGGGGCATCTACGCCGGGTTCACCCTGCTCGCGGTCGTCGTCTACTACGGACTCAATGTCCTCGGCGTGGCCGACGAGATGACGCTGTACAATGCCGTCGCTCACGCGCTGACGACGATGCCCACGGGCGGGTTCTCGCCCGAGGGACGCAGCATCGAGGCCTTCTCGCCGGCGATCCAGTGGGCGGTCATGCCCTTCATGGTCGTCGCCGGGACCAACTTCGCGCTGTTCTGGTACGTCCTCCGGGGGCAGCCCCGCGAGCTGACCGACAACGTCGAGTTCCGGTCGTACCTGCTCGCGATGGTCGGGTTCGGCGCGCTCATCTCGGTGCTGCTGTACGCGGACGTCGGTCTCGCCGAGGTGCCGGCCACCGTCGACCCGATCCCCGGCAACGTCGAGGACTCGGTCCGACAAGGCCTCTTTCAGGTCATCTCTATCGTGACGACGACCGGGTACGCGAGCATGGATTTCAACACCTGGGACGGGTCGACGAAGCTGATCCTCCTCTTTGCCTTCTTCCTCGGCGGTTCCGCCGGGTCCGCCGCCGGGTCCATCAAGATCGTCCGCTGGGTGCTCGTCAAAAAGGCGATGGCGCGGTCGCTTTTCACCTCGGTCCATCCGGACGCGGTCAAACCGGTCAGGATGGGAGACGGCGCCGTCGACGAGACGACGATCCGCGACGTGTTCGTCTTCGTCATGATCTTCCTGAGCCTGTTCGCGGTCTCGACGGTGGTCCTCTACGTCGACACTCTCTGGACCGCGAACGTCGATCTGTCGGCGCTCGAGGCCGCGAGCGTCGCCATCGCGACGCTCGGCAATATCGGTCCGGGCTTCGGCGAGGTCGGACCGATGAACAACTTCGAGGACTTCTCCGAGCAGGCGAAACTGTACATGGTCTTTTTGATGTGGATCGGCCGCCTCGAGATCCTCTCGGTGCTCGTCATCTTCACGCCGGCGTTCTGGCGGCGGTAGGCCCGCTCCGGACTTTTTCAGGTCGCTCCGGCGGTCCGTCCCGAGAGGGAAATCCACAAGGCCTCGCCGCCGAAACGCCGGGGTATGCACGCGGAGGGTCGATAGTGAAGGTCGTCATCGTCGGTGCCGGCGAGGTCGGTTCCACGATCGCCGAGAGTCTCGCGCCGACGCACGAAGTGATCGTGGTCGACATCGACAGCGACAAAGTCGAATCGCTGACCTACTCCATCGACGTCCTTCCGGTCGAGGGCGACGGCAGCGAAGTCGAGGTGCTAGAGGAAGCCGGCGTCGGCGACGCGGACATGCTCATCGCCAGCACCGACGACGACGAGACGAACATCGTCACCTGCGGCGTCTCGAAGGTCTGCAGCGACGCGTTCACCATCGCCCGCGTGAAGAACCCGAAGTACCTGCGCGCCTGGCAGCGCGCCCAGGGCGCCTTCGGCGTCGACTTCATGGTCTGTACCGACCTGTTGACCGCCCAGGCCATCGTCGGGCTGGCCGGGCTGCCGACGGCCCAGGACGTCGACACCTTCGCCGACGGCCTCGTCCAGATGACCGAGTTCGAGATCCCCGAGGGGAGCCCGGTCGCCGACCAGACCGTCGCGGAGGCCGACCGGTTCGACTCGCTCACCTTCGCCGGCGTCATCCGGGGCGAGGAAGTCATCATCCCCCGCGGGGGCACCGTGCTCGAGGCCGGCGACGACGTCATCGCCATCGGCAGTCCCGAAAGTATGCGCGGGTTCAGTTCGGCCATCGCGCCGGAGGAACGCGGGCCGAAAGACATCGTGATCGTCGGCGGCGGTGAGATCGGGTTCCAGACCGCGCGCCTCCTCGAAGACCGGGGTTTCTCGCCGCGGATCATCGAACAGGACCCCGACCGGGCGCGCTGTCTCGCCGAGGAACTGCCGGGGACTACGGTGCTCAACAACGACGCGACCGACCAGGCGCTGCTCGAACGCGAGAACGTCGGGCACGCCGACGTGGTCATCGCGGCGCTGGAAAACGACCAGCAGAACCTGCTGGCGACCCTGCTCGCCAAGCGCAAAGGCGCAGACCGCGCCATCGCCGTCGTCGACACCGGCGGGTTCACGGAGCTGTTCGAGGCCGTCGGCATCGACGTGGCGGTCAGCCCGCGGAAAGTCACCGCCGAGGATATCACCCGGTTCACGCGCGCCCGACGCGCGGAGAACGTCGCGATCATCGAGGGCGACCGCGCCGAAGTGCTGGAGTTCCTCGTCGACGACGAGAGCCTGCTCGTCGACCGACCGATCGCGGAGTCGGCCGCGGACTTCCCGGCGGGCGTCGTCATCGGCGCGATCACCCGCGACGGCGAACTCATCACGCCGCGGGGCGACACCGTCGTCCGCCGCGACGACCACGTCGTCGTCTTCGCCGATACCGACGCCGTCGACGAAGTGACCGAGCGACTGTGAACCCGGAACGGGCCACCCTCGAGAAAGCGCTGACCAGCGGCTGTCACTCGCTGTCGCGGCGCCGCTCGAAGCGCTGGATCGCGTCGTCGCTGCCGGCGACGAACACCTCGTCGTCTTCCGCGACGGTCGTGGTCTCGTCGGTGTAGACGTCGCCGTCGCGCGCGAGACCGACGACCGTCCAGCCCCGCTCTGTCTCCCGGCGGAGTTCGGCGAGCGTCTCGCCGACGAACCGGTCACCGTCCGTGCGGACCAGCCGTATCTGGTTGGCGGGGTCCATCGTCCGCTCGCCGTGGACCTCCGCGGCGACCAGTCGGGCACACAGCCGCTGGACCGAGAGCACGTAGTCCGCGCCCGCGCGGAAGGCGGGGCCGGTCTTTTCGGCCTCCGTGACTCTCGTCAGTATCTCCACGTCTTCTGAGAGCGCGCGGGCCATCGCCACCGTCAACAGCGCGGTCGCGTCGTCGTCGACGGTGACCACGAGCGCGGTCGCGTCCTCGATCCCCGCCTCGCGGAGCGTCTCGGGTTCGGTCACGTCGCCGACCACGTCCGCGCCCGTCTCGGTGTCGTCGTCGACTGTCGTCACGCCGCAGCCGTCCCCGAGCGCGTTCGCGGCCTCGAATCCGCCCTCGCCCATCCCGGCGACGATGACACGCGAGTGGGTGGTTCCTCTGGGCGTCCGGACGCCCGAGACTTCGCCCGCGAGGTCGTCGATCTCTCGCTCCGGTCCGGCGACGACGAGGACGGCGTTCGGCGTCAACAACTGGTCGTCGCCGGGCGAGACGACGAGGTCGCCCCCGAACCAGCCCGCGACGAGGGTCAGGTCGGGGTGATTCGCGAGCGGCGAGTCGCCGACGCGGACGTTCCGGAGCGGTGACCCGCGTCGGACGAGGATCTCCCGGATCGCGACGTCGCCGTCGTCCGGCGACGGCGGCGCGTCGACGGGCGTCGCTGCTTTCTCGGCGAGTCGACGGCCGATGAGGGCGTGGGGCGCGACGCTGCGGTCGACGCCGACCTCGGCGAGCGCCGCCGTCCGCCGCATCGACGGCGTGAAACTCACCACGCGCAGGTCCTCGTTTGCCTCCAGCGCGGTCAGGACGACACTCGCCGTCCGGTCGCCGGCGTCGGTGATCAGCGTCTTCGCTTTCCTGATGCTCGCCCGCTCGAGGTCCGCGAGTTCCTCGGGGTCGCCGTTGATGGCCTGGTAGCCGTCGTCCGAGAGCCGCTTCGCGTCCTCCTCGTTCGACTCGACGAGGACGTAGTCGACGTCTAGCTGTTCGAGTTCGTCCAGCAGGACTTCAGTGTCCCGTTGGTACTCCGCGACGACGACGTGGTCGTTTTTGATCGAGAGGCGGTCGTCGAGATTCAGGGGCGTGCGCTCGAACAGCGGGATGACGAGCACCCGGAGGGTGACGAATCCCATCACGATACCGGTGACCTGCATCGTCACCATCAGGAGGTTCATCACCGGCGAGTCCCACGGCGAGTCGGCGCCGTAGCCGGTGGTCGTCATCGTCTCGACGACGGTCTGAAACGAGCGGAAGATCGTGTAGTCGCGGCCCTCGATCTCGTTGATGCCGTAGTAGTACAGCCCCGTGAACGCCAGGACGATCCCGACGATACCCGCCGCGTAGACGACGAGCAGGCGCTGTCGCCGCGAGAGTTCGCTGGGCCGCAGGTCGGTCAGTTCGAACTCCCTCATGGGTCCTCGCCCCTCGCTCCCGACAGCCCCGTCGGTCGTGTATCCCGCATCGCTGTGCCTTACCGGACTCGGGGGACGATGGGGCAAAAAACGTGTGGCCGTCGGCGGACGGCTCAGCGCTCCGTCGGCCGAGCGATATCACCCGGTTCGCGCGGTGACCCGGACCCAGTCGTCGTGGACCGTGACGTCGACGTCGTCAAAGCCCGCCGTGGCAAACGCCGCCGCCGCGTCCTCGGGCGTGTAGAGTTCGAAGTGCCGGCCGTCGTCGTCGTACGGACTCGACCCGCTCTCGGCGGTCCTGTCACCGTCCTCGGCCCGATTGCCGGCCCGCTCGCGCTGGACCGAGACGACGGCGATGCCCCCCGGCGTGAGCACGCGCTCGAACCCCGCGAGGGTGGCCGGCACGTCCTCGCGAGGGACGTGCAACAGCGAGGCACAGGCCCAGAGACCGGCGAACCGGCCGTCCGCGAACGGGAGCGCGCGCATGTCCCCCCGCACGGTTCCGACGGCCGCTTCGCGCGCCCGCGTCTGCTCGAGAAACGATCGTGTGAGGTCCACCGCCACTGTCTCGAACCCGTGGTCGGCGAACGCGGCCGACTCCCACCCCGGACCCGGTCCCACGTCGAGCACGCGCGCCGGTCCGTCTCCAGTCCGGTCTTCGGTCCTGCCCACGGCATCGACGAAGTCGCCGACCATTTCCGCCACCCCCTCGCGGTCGCCATGGCGCTCGGCGTAGGCGTCCGCGTTCGTCTCGTATGTCTCGACCGTTCGCCGGACTCGGTCGTCTATCCCGGCCCCGGGTCGCTCCTGCCTCTCCACGCCACGACCCTCGCGTTCGTCGTTCGCCACGTCGTGTTCGTCGTCCGCCACGTCCGATCCGTCGTCCGCCATATGTCGGCCCGGTACCGGGCCGGTAATGAATCCACGGCGTCCGGCCTCGGCGACGGCGCGGCCGCGGAACGCCACTTAGATAACGGGGGCTGTCGAAGCCACGGCCATGAACCCGAAGATCCTGATCCTCGGCCCGCCGGGCGCCGGGAAAGGGACGCAGAGTTCCCGACTCGCCGACGAGTTCGGCGTCGAACACATCACGACCGGCGACGCCCTCCGCGCGAACAAGGAGATGGACATCTCCGACATGGACACGGAGTACGACACGCCCGGCGAGTACATGGACCGCGGTGACCTCGTGCCGGACGTCGTCGTCGACGCGATGGTCGAGGAGGCGCTCTCCTCGGCCGAGGGGTTCGTCCTTGACGGCTACCCGCGCAACGGCGACCAGGCCGCGGCGCTCGCCGAGATGACCGACCTCGAAGTCGTGCTCGTCCTCGACGTCCCCCGCGAGGAACTGGTCGACCGCCTCACCGGCCGCCGGGTCTGCGAGGACTGCGGCGCCAACTACCACGTCGATTTCAGCCCGCCGAAGGCCGCGGGCGTCTGCGACGAGTGCGGCGGCGACCTCTACCAGCGCGACGACGACAACGAGGAGTCGGTGCGCAACAGGCTGGACGTCTACGACGAGGACACCGCACCCGTCATCGAGCAGTACGAGGACCACGACGGCTACGTCGAGATAGACGGCGAGCAGGCCCCAGACGACGTGTGGGCGGACGTCCGCGAGGCAGTGCGCGCCACCGCGCAGGACTAAAACCTTCATAACGGACAAGCACGGAGGACATACAATGGCACGGACCGCGAAGAAAGCCGAATCGCTCGCCGAGGAGAGCGACGACATGGCCTCGGCAATGTCGACGGTCCTGCGGGTGGCCGACGAGAAGGGGACCGTCCAGTGGGGCGACGTCAGCGACGACATCTCAAGCGGCGAGTGGGGCCGGCTCATCGAACAGGGCATCCTCGTCGACGTCGACGGCGAAGGGTTCGTCGTCGACGACCCCGAGGGCGTCCGCGCGGCCATCGGCGAGGAAGAGCCTGACGACAGCGGATTCAGCGGCTTCACGAGCGACGACGACGCGGGGAGCGAAGCCGACAGCGGCTCCGGCGGTGAGGGCGACGAGGAGTCGAGCTGGTCGAAGTGGGACAAGATGGCCGGCCTCGTCACCGTCGCGCTGTTCCTGGGCTACACGCAGCCGCCGATCCGCGACACCGTCGGGCAGGTCCTCGACCTCTTCCTGGGGCCGCTGGCCGGATCGCTTCCGTTCTACATCATCATCATCGTCCTCTCGGTGTTCACGGGGCTGAACTCGACTATCCTGCAGGGCAAGCTGATGGACTCCGAGAAGATGGGCGAGTACCAGGAGCGGATGCAGGACATCCAGGAGCGCCGCAAGGAGGCCAAGGAACGCGGTGACGACGATGCCCTGGAGGAGATCCAGGAAGAACAGATGGAGGCGATGGGCGACCAGCTCGGCATGTTCAAAGAGCAGTTCCGCCCGATGGTGTGGATCATGCTCGTCAACATCCCCGTGTTCCTGTGGATCTACTACATGGTCCAGACGGACGCGATGGTGGCCGGCGCCAGCCCGGTGATGATCCTGCCGCTGTTCGGCGAGCTCGCCTCGTGGAACACGCGCATCGGCCCGATGTGGGGCTGGCTCATCTGGTATTTCGTCTGCTCGATGAGCTTCAACCAGATCGTCCGCAAAGCGCTGGACGTCAACGTCCGCCCCGACTCGTCTTAGGCGCTCCCGCCTCCGACCGCAGTCCGTTTTCACGTCGTCCGGTTCGAACAGCGTCGGCCCACAGCGGCGTCCCGGTCGGCCGAATTCGGTCGACCGCGTTCGTACGGCATCGACACACAGGGCGCTGTCGAGTCACAACGTCTATTTACCGACGGGCCGGACCACGGGTATGTTACTAACCGTCTCCGGTCCCGCGGGCGGCGGGAAGACGACCTTCGCCGAGATGCTCGCCGACGCGCTCGACTACGAGCACGTCAGCGGCGGCGACATCTTCCGCTCGCTGGCCGACGAACGGGGCCACTCGCTCGTCGAATTCAACAAACTCGCCGAGGAGGACGACCAGGTCGACCGCGACCTCGACCGGCGCATCCGCTCGCTCGCCGCCGAGCGCGACGACGTCGTCCTCGAAGGCCGTCTGGCTGGATGGATGGCCGGCGAGCACGCCGACCTGCGCTTCTGGCTCGACGCCCCCCTCGACGTGCGGGCGGCCCGCATCGCCGACCGCGAGGAGAAATCCGTCGAGACCGCCCGAAGCGAGACGACCGAGCGCGCCGACAGTGAGGCCCGCCGCTACGAGGAGTACTACGGTATCGACATCGAGGACCGCTCTATCTACGACCTCGTGCTCAACACCGCGCGCTGGGACCCAGACGCGGTCGTGGAGATCGCCCTGACCGCCATCGAGGCCTACGACCCCGGTGAGGACGAGGGCAAAGCGCCGGTTACCGGCGTCGACTACGACTTCTGATGACCCTTCGCGGCCCGCCCGACGACCGCGACGTCGACGCCCTCTGCGAGTTCGGCGTCGTCAACCTCGACAAACCGCCCGGGCCCTCGGCCCACCAGGTCGCCGCGTGGGTCCGCGACATGGCCGGCGTCGACCGCGCCGCCCACGCCGGCACGCTCGACCCCAAGGTCACCGGCTGTCTCCCCATGCTGCTGGGCGACGCCGCCCGCATGGCCCAGGTGTTCGACGACGCCGTCAAGGAGTACGTCGCCGTCCTCGAACTCCACGGCCCCGCCCCCGCGAACGTCGAGTCCGTCCTCGCGGAGTTCGAGGGCGAAATCTACCAGAAACCGCCGAAAAAGAGCGCGGTCGTCCGCCGGTTGCGGAGTCGGGAGATCCACGACCTCGACCTGCTCGAACTGGAGGAGCGGCGCGCGCTCGTGCGGGTCCGCTGCGAGAGCGGGACGTACATCAGGAAACTCTGTCACGACGCGGGCCTCGCCCTCGGGACCGGCGCGCACATGGGCCACCTTCGCCGCACGGCGACCGGGCACTTCGACGACACCGATCTGGTGACGCTGCACGACCTCACCGACGCGCTCGCGTGGGCCGAGGAGGGCGACGAGGGGCCGCTCCGCGAGGTCGTCGACCCGGCCGAGCGGGCCCTGCAAGACCTCCCGAGCGCGACCATCGCCGAGAGCGCCGCCCGCGAAGTCGCTAACGGCGCGCCGGTGTACGCACCCGGCCTGATCGACGTCGACGACGTGGCTCGGGGAACCCTCCTCGCCTGCTACGTGCCGGACGGCGGTGCGGTCTGTCTGGGCCGCCTCGTCGGCGACCCCGACGCGGAGTCGGGCACCGTGGTCGAACTGGAACGCGTACTGGTCTGAGCGACTGTTACTGAAGCGGATCCGGTTGCGCGGTCTCGATGCTGGGGAGAACCGCTCAGCGCATGGGGTGCGTCGGATTTGAAGTGAAATCTCGGCGGTCTCATTTTCCCTTCGAGAAAATGAGAGCACGAGGTATCGCGGTTTGATATCTCGGCGGTCCCACTTCCCAGATAGCGTTACGTTCGGTGGCCGGTCGCGAGCGGGGAGACAGCGCGGCACACACCCGACTCAAAGCGACACCCTTAATCCGGGGACCGTCCTCGTCCGAGTTGCGGGACCGTGGGGTAGCGGTATCCTCGGCGCATGGGGTGCGTCGGACCTGAGTTCGAATCTCGGCGGTCCCACTCTTCAACTTCCCGAAGCTACACACCTGCAGTCTTAGGTGTGTAACGCGGCAATTTTCTTCGTCAGAGCAGTCTAAAGAAAGTCGGCTTTCAAGTACCCTCTTTGCGGCTCCTCAAACTCGGGGAGGTGTCGCCCGATGAGGTGGGACACCTCTTCCGGACCTTCCCGCTCGGAGTGGCCCTTCCCGCCGAATCAGTTCGTTCGGGCCTCCCGCCTCGTCGAGGATGGTGCGACTGACGAGCAGGTGCGGCGCTCGGTCGAACGCTTCGAGGACGGTGATGGGGCGTGACGTTCCAGTCTTCGCTGTTCGATTACGAGCGGGACCTGTCTTCCCTCTCTGAATCACAGCGTGAGGTCTATCGTGCGATCGAAGAGGGCGGCTACGGAATGCGCGAATACGCTCGCGAGACCGGGCGTTCTCCCGGTACCGTGGGTAATCTACTGCGACGTGCTCGTCGACGCCTTGAGGACGGTGGTCGGCCATGACCCTGTGGTCGAACTACGTCCAGTACTACTGCCGGCATCCGAGCTGCCAGGAAGAGTGTATCAACCACATCGACCAGAGTCGGACGATCTACAAGGAGTGTCGAGACTGCCACCTGGTCGACGCCGGTGCGGATCTCGATCCGATCACCAATCACCTTCCCGATCAGCCCACCGAAAGCGAGCGAAAGGCCGATCCGACGTGCCCGGATGCTCGCCCGGTAGGCGAGCATCCCGGAATGGAGCGCGAGCGCCAATCGCGCTCCACAGCGGATCGGCCGGCTGGAAGCGCCCCCTTGCGGGGCGACCCAGGAGCGCGAGCGCCACCTCCGAACCCGGAGGGTGAGGAGAATCTTCAGACGCGCACACCTGACGACGAGCCGCTGGTTCTCGACCGGGATTGATGAGTCACGAGGCACACCAACCGTCGGGCGTCTCTCGGCAAACCAACCAGAAAGACTCTGTAACGCCTGCTGAACCCGGTAGCCCCGCCGATTCTGCGCGTGAGCTACCGACCACTGCGGAAAGGGTTGCAGAGTCCTACGAGAAGTATCCCGACCGCTCCGAGCTGCCGCTGACCGACCGACATGGTACGTCGCTTCGGCGCGAGTACACCTACGAGCGATGGGAGTCCTGGCAGAGCGAAGCCGTCGACGAAGCCGACGACGAAGTGTCCGGTGAATCGCTCGTCAGCCGCTCGGCCGTCACCTGGGGCGAAGCCCTCGAACGGATGCTCGAAAGCCACGAGGAAACCCGCCGGACGACCATCAACCTCGAAAAAGGACGCCCCTCGGACCCTGAATACGCGGAATTTTCAATCGATGCTGTCACCCGCTGGTTCGAGACCTACCAGAAGAAGTACTACGCACAGATGGAAGGCTGGCTCCGCGAACTCACCGGCGGCGTTCGCCCTTCCGGTGGCGAAGCCACTGGCATCTTCGACGATCCCCACATCTGTCTGCTCTCAACGAGCGCATCCTCTATCCCGAACGGTTCCCACGTCCCGCCGGTCGACCACATCAACGTTCGTCGTACCTCCTGGAGCAAATACGTCTATCAAGAGCTGCGGAATCTCATGAATCGACTCGAATTCGAGAGTGCCGACTGGCAGTATGACCGCCGTTCGGAACCGCATACGGGCAAACGCGGGAACTACGGTATCAATCGGTGCTACGGCCACGACCACATCGTCTTGGTCGTCGACGGCGAGGTCTCGAAAGCCGACCTCCGTCCGGTCATCGAGAAACACGTCGAAAAGTGCGACTGGGCCGGCCCGGACGCGCACGATCTCGACATTGCCGACTGGGAGAGCGCCCCATCGACGAGCGACTGTTCTTGCAAGAGCGGCTGTGACCAGTGCGTCGGCACGGTCGAAATCAAGAAACCAGAGGAATTGGAGAATGTCGCGGCCTACGTCGCCGATTACGTCAGCATCGACCCGCTCGACCTTCACGAACGCTCTGAGGAATACCTGATGTGGGCCGCGTCGGTGACCGCGGCGAACGCGAAGACACAGAGTCGGTCGGACGCTGCTGGTTGGGCTGCAACCGCCGACGCCTGCAAACAGCGATACGAGAGTGAACAGTCCGACCAGGTTGTCGACCACGGCGAGAGCGTGATCCGCTCGAATCGCCGCGGCGTCGACCTCGAATGTGCTGAGTGTGGTAGCCCACACGGTATCGACCAAGAGCAAACATTGACCGCTGCGCGAGTCGGTTCTCAGACGACCGCTGTCACCGACGGCGGTCTTGACCGCGAGGAAGAGCTACGCGAACAGTGGCCTTCAGCCCGTGCAGCTGCATCAGTCGGCGAGTCGCCAGAACGCACCCGCTGGCGCAAGGAGATTGAGGACTATACCCAGCAGAACCCCGAGGCATCTCCCGCGCAAATTCTCGGTGAACTCAAATTGCCACCCCGCGCTCGTGAGGTACTGGACGAGATCGACGCAGGGATTGATCCATCAGAAAGCGTCGATTTTCAATACGGTCCGGAATGGCACGTGAAGTCCGTGACCATCGGTGAAGAGGAATATCCAGCATCGGCTGGAACAGGCATCGATATGGTCGAGACAGTCGATCCGGTCGAGAATTTGCTACAGAACACCGAACTCGGTTTCGAAGGTGCGTACGCGACCCAGTGGCGGTGTGACCGAACGAATGTCTGTATGTACGGGGGCCTCCAGATGGCTCGATATCTGGTAAAACACGGTATCAAGCATCCAGAAATTGCTTCTCAGGTGGTGACTGCGTTACGTGGCCCACTTTCGTCTACAACTTCAGATAGTTATTCTTAGTTGCAAATTTTTAGTTGTCATATACTGATTCAAATTCCAGTTTTTCACAGAATCCGGCGGTTCATTCCAGAGCGGCAGTTCAACAGGTAAATTCGTTCTTCCAACTACGTTATATCAACGAAATGGATTATCGTGCCGAATATTAGGCAAATTTAAACATCAACGTGGAGAATGCTACTTTAATATGAGCAATAGCAAAGAGTGCTTCTTCATAGCGCCCATTGATGATGAGGGAAGCAAAGTCCGTGAGCGCTCAGATAAAGTCATGGAGTATATCGTAGAGGAAGCGGTGTCTGACTACGGGTATTACGTAACGAGAGCGGACCAAATGGACCAACCAGGCAGTATCACCAACCAAGTAATTCAAAAGACAGTTAGTAGCGAACTGGTGATTGCAGACCTGACAGGGCATAACCCAAACGTCTTCTACGAACTAGCGGTCAGACATGCTACCGGTGAACCATATATTCAACTCATCAAATCGACAGAATCTATCCCATTCGACATATCTGATTTGCGGACTATTAAATACGGATTAGATGTAGACCAGGCTGACCAAGCGAAAAGCCAAATCCGCTCTCTTTTGGAATCATTAGAGGAAGGTGAACCAGAGTTCGACAATCCGATCTCCGAGTCAGCGGAGATGCAGTCATTACGAAAAAGTGCAGATCCGACTGATAAAAATCTTGCTGAGATGTTGCAAACTATGTACAAACTGGACAATAGAATGGAAGAGTTGGAAGGTGTGATTAAGAACTCAGATATACATTCTAACTCTGAAAATGAACAATCTGTCACATTATCCGATTATGGTAAATATAAGTCATTATCTGAAGAAGAACGTCTGATATTACAGATTGCCCAAAAGTATGAGTCTGGATCTGATGAACCTGTTTCACGGGATCAGCTGGTTTCGGCTGGGAAGAATCAGGGCATGAGTGAGCAAGAGGTCGAAAATGTAATCAGTGATTTGTTGATGAAAGGCCATGTATACGAACCAGATGACCGACTCGTAAAGACCCTCAATTAACTAGAAATCCACAGTAGTAGTACTTGTAAAGCGTAGACTGTCCAAATTGACGCATTCTGTGCCTGCTGGATATGCAGTCGCACTGATCAGAATATTCATCCCAGCAACCAATAAAAGCAACCAACTTAGCAATTAGTCTATGACACTCTATTTTATTTCGTTCGATTGAATTGGCTGTGTTGAATCACTAGATGGCGGCGGGATCAGTCGCTAAATCAAAGGAGTTGAAGCGGGAGGTTTCCGTTGTCC
>ENA-ORCS01000493-ORCS01000493.1-marine-metagenome-genome-assembly--contig:-NODE-493-length-26687-cov-3.745434_pt1 | contig 26687 bp, 19 predicted proteins | sample MGYA00237781_ERZ508513 | MGnify/ENA primary metagenome ERZ508513 (study PRJEB26184, sample SAMN06268793) | marine metagenome | isolation source: Eden Landing Ponds, San Francisco, CA, USA | place...
GCGCCGCCCGCGCGACCACCTCGTGGGCCGTCCGGAAGGGCAGGCCCGCCATCGCCAGACGGTCGGCCACGCCGGTCGCCGTCGAGAAGCCCGCCGCCGCCTCGTCGGCGAGGACGTCCTCGTTCCACTCCGCCGTCGCGACGGCGCCGGTCGCGACTTCGAGTGCCTCGGGGACCGCGTCGACGGCCGTCCACGCGTGGGGCGTCGCCTCCTGCAGGTCGATGTTGTACGACCGGGGGAGGCCCTTGATCGTCGTCAGCAGGCCCTGGAGCGCGCCGTAGGCGTTCCCGCTCGTCGCGCGGACGAGTTCGAGCGTGTCGGGATTCTTCTTCTGGGGCATGATCGACGACGTCGACGCGTAGTCGTCGCTGATCTCGACGTAATCCCGGCCGCCGTAGACGACCATATCTTCGGCCAGCCCCGACAGCGTCGCGGCGAGCGTCGCCATCGCACTCGTGGTCTCGACGAGGAAATCCCGCGTCGAGACAGCGTCCATCGAGTTCTCCACGACGCCGTCGAAACCCAGCAACTCGGCCGTGCGCTCGCGGTCCACGTCGAAGGGCGTGCCCGCGAATGCCGCCGCACCGAGCGGCGAGCGGTTCGTCCGGTCGTAGGCGGCGAGCAACCGTTCTGTGTCCCGCGCGAACGCCTGCTCGTAGGAGGCGACCCAGTGGGCGACCGTCACGGGCTGGGCGTACTGCAGGTGGGTGAAGCCCGGCAGGAGCGTCTCGCCGTGCTCGGCGGCGACGTCCAGCAGTTCCTCGCGGGCACCCACCACCGTCTCGAGTGCGTCGAGGAGATCCGAACGCAGGCGATAGCGGATGCAGGTCGCCACCTCGTCGTTGCGCGAGCGGGCGGTGTGCATCCGACCGCCCTCCGGCCCGACGCGCTCGATCACCGCCGTTTCGATGGCCTCGTGGACGTCTTCGGCGTCGGGCAACTCCTCGTGGCCCGCCGCCTCGACGTCGTCCAGGGCCGCCAGGATCTTCCCGGCGTCGTCCGCGTCGACGATGTCCTGCTCGGCGAGCATCACCGTGTGTGCGCGGTCGACGGCGAGATCTGCTGCGAAGATACGCCGGTCGGCAGCCAGCGAGGACATGAACCCGCGTGCGGGCCCGCCGGCGAACCGGTCGCGCCGGACGGCAGTCCCGCCGGTCCCGGCGGCGTCACCGCTCGCGTCACCGGTCGCGTCCCCGCCGTGTGCGTCCTCGCCGTCTGTCATGCTCAGTTACTCGTCGGCTGCGTCCGCCTGACTGTCCGTGTCGGTCGACTGTCCGCCGTCTGTCGCGGCCGCCTCCGCCTGTCTGGCGGCGACGCTCTCGGCGACGCGGTTCGCGAGCCGCGACTGGAAGCCGTGGTACTTCGCGACGCCCGTCGCGTCGTTCTGCTCGATGTCGTCGGTCACCGCCTCCTCGTTGAACGACGCCGCCGATTCGCTGTAGACGCCGTACTCGCTGTCACGGCCCACCGGACGGGCCTGACCGCCGTCGAGTTTGATCGTCACCGTTCCCGTCACTTTGGTCTGGGTCTGCTCGATGAACGATTCCAGGGCCTTCGTCAGCGGCGCGTCGATCAGCCCCTCGTAGCCCTTCTGGGCCCAGCGCTGGTCGATCTGCTCTTTGAACGCACGCTCTTCCTGCGTGAGGACGAGCCCCTCCAGGGCCTCGTGAGCGTTCAGCAGGACCGTCGCTGCGGGGTGCTCGTAGTTTTCCCGTACCTTGAGCCCGAGCATCCGGTCTTCCATCGTGTCCGTGCGACCGACGCCGTGTTTCCCCGCGCGCTCGTTGAGGTCCTCGATGAGGGTCACGGCGTCCGTCTCCTCGCCGTCGACGGCGACGACCTCCCCCTGCTCGAACGTCACGGTGAGCGTCTCGGTCTCGGCACTCCCGGGCGCCCGGGTCCAGTCGTAGATCTCCTCGCCGGGGACGTGGGCCGGGTCTTCGAGTTCCGAGCCCTCGACCGAGCGGCTCCAGAGGTTCGTGTCGATGCTCCAGCGGCCGCCGTCGCCGCCCTCGACGGGCAGGCCCTTCTTCTCGGCGTACTCGTTCTCCCACTCGCGGGTGAGGCCGAGTTCGCGCACCGGCGCGATGACGTCCAGGTCGGAGGCGCGCCAGACGGCCTCGAAGCGGAGCTGGTCGTTGCCCTTGCCGGTACAGCCGTGGGCCAGCGCCGTACAGCCCTGCTCCTCGGCGACCGCGAGGATGGCCTCGGCGATGACCGGGCGCGCGAGCGCGGTCCCGAGGGGGTAGCCCTGGTAGGTGCCGTTGGCCTTGACCGACTGCAGACAGAGGTCGGCGAACTCCGCTTTCGCGTCGACGACGTAGTGGTCCATGCCGAGTTCTTCGGCGGTCTCCTCGGCCTCGTCGAATTCTTTGCGTGGCTGGCCGACGTCGACGGTGACGCCGATGACGTCGTCGTAGCCGTACTCCTCCATGAGGAGGGGGACGCAGACGGTGGTATCGAGCCCGCCCGAGAAGGCGAGCGCTACTGTGCCGGATGGGTCGGATGCGGTGTCGGCTGGCAGGTCGATTGTCATGTGTGGTGTGGGTGTCGGGTGAGATGTCCGCCCGGAACCCGACGGTGGCGGGAGTTGGCAACGGAACGAGACGACGATGGGGTGTGAGTAGTAGCGGGCCTAACGGCCCGGTCGTCGTCGTCGCGGGGAGAATCGAGTGACGGACCGCCCGGTCGCCGCCGCCGGCGAGTCGCTGTGGTCGGTCCGCGTCATGTACCAGTTGCTAATCACAGTTCGGTACTAAAAGGTTCCGAAGCGGCCCCGTGCGGGCAGTTCACGCGGTGTGTGGAACGTGGACGTGGCCCGCCCCTCGTCCGTCGCGCGGACGCTCTCAGACTACCCGGACGGCGCTGCTGGCGGTGTCGTCGCCGCTGTTCCCGTTGCCGGGGTCGTCGCTGTTCCCGTTGCCGGGGTTGTCGCTGTTCCCGTTGCCGGGGTCGTCGCCGTTCCCGTTGTCGGGGGGAGAGCTGTCGTTCCCGTCATCGGGTCCCGACCCGTTCCCGTCGCCCGGGGCGTCGCCGGTGCCGTTGCCGGTGCCGTTGCCGGGGTCGTCGGGTCGTCCGGTCTCGTTGCCCGGTGGCCCACGTTCCCGGTCGGGGCTGTCGGTGTCGTTCCCGTTCGGCCCGCCCGCGCGGTCCGGCGCGCCGGTGCCGTTGCCGGGGTCGGCGGGCTGTCCGGTCTCGTTACCGGACGGCCCGTTCCCGTTTCCCCGGTCGGTCGCGTTGCCGCGGTCGGCGGGCGGCCCGGTCTCGTTCCCGGGGGGACCGCCGGTCCGGTTGTCCGGCGGACCGCGCTCGTCCGGCGGGCCGGTCCCGTTTCCGGCGGGGGGCCCGCGCGTACCGTTGGTCACGAACTCGGGCGGGCCCGCACCGGCCGGTCGGCCGACGTTCCTGCCGGCGATGCCGCGGGCGATGTCGGCCACCTCGGGCCCGGTGAGGTTCCGGGCCTGCGACCGGAGGGTCTGGAGGGCGGTCACGTTGACACCCTGCTGGCGCAACGCCTGGTCGGGGAGGTCACGGGCGACCCGCTCCGTGCGGTTTGTCAGTCGCTGGAGGGCGCGCTGCTCGGCGTACAGTTGCGCGAGTCGGGCCCGGTACTCGCCGGTCGAGAGCGTCCCGTTCTCGTGGGCCTCGCGCAGTTCCGACTCGCGCTCGGCGAGTTCGTCGAGGCGCGCCTGTATCGTCTCGGCTTCCGCTCCGACGACCTTCGCTTTGCCCGTCGAGGAGTCGGCGCTCGCGACCCGGCGCTCGAACGCCCGGACCGCCACCTCACTCTCGACTGCGGCCCGCTCGGCACCCACGACGCCCGCCATCCGTTCGCCCGGTGCGACGCTCTCGTTCACGGGGGTCTGCTGGGAACCCGTCCCGGCGCTCGGTCCGGCGCTCGAGGCGACCGGCGCCGCAGCGGCGACGCCCGCCACGGCCACTGCCAGGACCACCGCGACGACCGCGACTGTATCGGCCATTCTCGTTCCCACCTTGACGGGCTATCTCCATATAAACCACCGACCTCGAACCCGGATCAAGCCGGATTAACGCCGATTTATCGCCCCGCCTGAGGGCTCGAGACACCCGTATCCCGCCGATACGACCAGATCGACCACGTCCACCCCGCCTCTCCGAGATGCAGATTGCTGAATGAACGAAAATATTGGGTATATCTGGGCATAAACGAGTATATAATGACTTAAAACTCATTTTCGTCCACCGAAGTGGCGAGAGTTTATGTGTATGCGCAATCGAGGTTCGGACACATGACTCAGCGGATGCAGGGAGCGCCGACGGTGGTCCTGGGTGAAGACGCACAGCGACTCCGTGGGCAGGACGCGCGGGCGCACAACGTCTCGGCGGCCCGGGCGGTCGCGGGCGCGGTCGAATCGACGCTCGGCCCGCGGGGGCTGGACAAACTACTGGTCGACGACCTCGGGGAGATCACGGTCACGAACGACGGGGCGACGGTCCTCTCGGGGCTGACGGTCGACGACCCGGCGGCCGCGATGGTCGTCGAGGTCGCCCAGAGCCAGGAGACGGCGGCGGGCGACGGGACGACGACGGCCGTCACCGTCGCGGGCGCGTTGCTCGAACGCGCCGAGTCGCTCTTCGAGGAGGGGCTTCACCCGACGACGGTCGTCCGCGGCTTCGACGAGGCGAGCGAACTGGCACGCGACGCGCTCGACGACCTCGCCGTCCCCGTCGACGCCGGCACGGGCGACGCCAACCCAGGCGACGCCGACCCAGTGCTCGAACACGTCGCCGCCACGGCGATGACCGGCACGGGTGCCGACGTCGACAGGGCGTTCCTGGCGGACCTGGTCGTCCGCGCGGCCCGGCGGACCGCGGTCACGGCCGACGACGGGTCGGTCACTGTCGACCGGGACGCGCTCGACGTCCGGACCGAGGCCGGTCGACCGGTGGGTGAGTCCGAACTCGTGGGGGGAGCCGTCGTCGCGGAAGACCCCGTCCACGGGACGATGCCCACCGCCGTCGACGACGCCAGTATCCTCCTGCTCGACAGAGACATCAAGACCGTCGAGACCGACACCGAGGGGACACTCGTCGTGAACGACCCCGCGATGCTCCGGGGGTTCCTCCAGCGCGAGGACGACCAGCTCCGGGAACTGGTCGACGACCTCCTCGTCCACGACCCGGACGTGATCTTCTGCCAGAACGGCATCGAGGAGGAGGTCCACGAGTACCTCGCCGACCAGGGCGTCCTGGCGGTGCGCCGGGTCGCCAGAGACGAGATCGAGTTCCTCGCCGACCTCCTCGACACCCGACTCGTCGGCGACTTCGACTCGATCACCGACGACGACCTCGGGCGGGGGGCCGTGACTCGCGACGAGGCCGCCGGCCGGTTCGTCGTCGAGGGGCCCGGCCACGGGACGACGCTGTTCCTCCGTGGCGCGTCCGAACAGCGCGTCGCCGAACTCGAACGCGCGGTCGACGACGCGCTCGACGTCGTCGCCGCGGTCCTCGCGGACGGGCGCGTCCTCCCGGGCGGCGGCGCAACCGAGGTCGAACTCGCGCGACGGGTGCGAGCCGGCGCGGACTCGGTCGACGGCCGCGAACGACTCGCCGTCGAGGCCTTCGCCGCCGCGCTCGAACACGTCCCGCGCGTCCTCGCCCGGAACGCCGGCCTGTCCGCCGTCGACGCGCTGGTCGACCTGCGAGCGGCCCACGACCGCGGCGAGGCCCGCGCGGGTCTCGACGTCACGACGGGCGGGGTCGTCGACGCGGTCGAGGCGGGCGTCGTCGCACCCGTCTCGGTCGAGCGCGGCGCGGTCGGTGCGGCCGCCGAGGCCGCCCGTCACGTCCTGCGGATCGACGACATCGTCGCCGCGGGCGACCTCTCGACCACCGGCGACCCCGAGGAGCGACTCCCCGAGGGCGCGCTATAACGGTCGCGACGGGACGTCCCGTCGCAGTCCGATTCGCCGCTCAGTACGTCTCGAAGAACGGTCAGTACGTCTCGAAGAACGGTCAGTACGTCTCGAAGAAGGTCTTGAGTTCCTCGGGGTCGTCCGTCTCGGTCAGCCCGAGCGCGAGGAGGACGCGGGCTTTCTGCGGGCGGAGCGTGTCGCCGCCGATGCCGTAGCCGCCGGGCAGGTCCCGGTCCCGGGGTTCGATCTTGCCGTAACTCCCCCGCGTACACATCACGATGGGGACTTCCTTCTCGGCGGCGCGTTCGAGCGCCTCCGCCTGTGAGGGGAGTTCGTGGGGGCTCGCGGCCCCGCCGGTGAGGAAGCCGGCGACGACGATGCCGGCGGCCTCGTCGGCGATGGCGTCGACGATCGTGTCGTCGGCGGCCAGCGCCGAGTAGACGACGTGGATGTCCGTCAGCGGGAACTCCTCGAGGGGCGTGTCGGCGAGGTCGAACGGCGTCTCCGGTCCCGAGGGCCGGTCGTCGGAGCGGTAGAAGGTGACCGGCTGGCCCGGACTCGCGAGGCCGACCGTCCCGAAGTTCGAGGACTCCCAGGCGTCCGGGCGGTTGCTCGCGAGTTTCGAGACGTCGCGAGCGTGGTGGATCTCGTCGTTGGTAACGAGCAGCGCGCCGCGCCCGGCCGCCTCGGGGTGTGCCGCCGTCCGTACGGCGTCGTAGAGGTTCTTGAACCCCTCCGACCCCACCTTGTTGATGCCCCGCTGGGCGGCGGTCACGACGACCGGCAGGTCCGTCTCCAGCGCGAGGTTCAGGAAGTAGGCCGTCTCCTCGGAGGTGTTCGAGCCGTGCGTGACGACGAACCCGTCCGGCGGGTCGTCGCTCTCGGCCCGGGCCGTGATCTCGGCGTGGGTCTCGTACCAGACCTCGGGCGTCAGCGACGAACTCCCCAGCCGGGAGATGCCCGTCGACGTGACCTCGGCGACCTCCGCCAGTTTCGGCAACTCCTCGACCAGGTCGTCCGCCGTGAGAAACCCGTCCGGGTTGTCGTAGTCGCCCGTGACGTTCGCGATCGTCCCGCCCGTCGCCACGATGTGGACGTGGGGCTTGTCGCTCGACGCGCTCACGCCGCCACCTCCGGTGTATTTCCAGACGTCTGTTCGATTGTATAGGGTTTCTCGGCAACTCTGTCACTCATTGTCCGGTTATTGGTGCCACGACTCGGGTAATAAACACCTAGTGTGGTGGAGTTTAAACACTGCCTCAGGGGTAAAGGGAGTCAGTCCGTCGAGGTGGCGTCGCGGGCGTCCATCATGCGGCCGGCGCGGTCGAGCCAGCCGTCGCGTTCGAACCAGGCACCGACGAGCGCGGCGCGCCAGACGCTGAAGGCGACGATCCCGACGCCGACCGTGGGGACGCCGTAGCCCAGCACGACGCCGCCGACGTACGGGACGCCGAGCATGAAGACGAGGAGCCCCGTCAGGTTCGCCACGAAGGGGATCCGCGTCTCGCTGCCGCCCTCGAGACCGCCGGCGAACACCCGGAAGGCCATCACGAACGGCACCGAGACGGCGTAGGCCCGGAGGAAGAAGGTCGCGGCCCCGACCGTCCCGGGGTCTTCCGAGAACACCCGGGCGAGCGGGGGTGCGCCGACGAAGAGGCCGAGGCCGATGACGACGGCGACGAGGAGTCCCAGGCCCGCGGTGGCGTGGCCCAGATAGCGCGCCTCGCCGGCGTCGCGCTCGCCGACCGCCTGGCCGACGACGATGCTGGTGACGACGCCGACGCTGCGGGTCAGCGGCGCCGAGACCTGCTGGAAGACCCGCCGACTGACGTGATAGCCGGCGTTGACGTTCACGCCGAAGGTCAGGAGGACGGCGTTGAGCGGGAACTCGGCGGCGGTCTGGGCGAACCCCTCGACGGCCTTGGGCGCGGCGATGGCGACCACCTGGCCGGCCACTCGCGGGTCGTCGGGCGCGACGAGCGAGATGTCCGTCCGGTCGCTCAGCAGGACGCCCGCGGACAGCGTCGCCGCCAGCACGTTCGAGGCGGCCGTCGCGAGACCGACGCCGAACACGCCGAGTCGCGGCGCGCCGGCGACGCCGAGCCCGAGACAGACGGTGCCGACGATGTTCAGTACGTTGGACACGCCGCGGATGTACATGGGCGTGAGCGTGTCGCCGGTGCCCTGGAGCGCGCGCACGGCGACGAGCGTCAGCTGCCGCGCGGGCGCGGTCACGAGGACGACCGAGAGGTAGACAGCGCCGAGTTCGACGACCGACGCGGGCGGGCCGACCAGCGCCATCGCGGGCTCGGCGAGGACGAGGCCAGCGAGCGCGAACGGGACCCCCAGAAGCAGCGCCATGGCACACGCCGTCGAGACCGCCCGGTCCCGGGTGACCGTCGACCCGCGGCCGGTGTCCTGGCTCGTGAGCGCCATCGAGCCGCTGCCCAGACCGATCCCGAGGAAGAGGGGGAACTGCGTGTAGAGGTTCGCGATGCCGATGGCGGCGATGGCCGCGGGCGAGATGAGGCCGGTGACCAGCACGTCGGTCGTTCGCATCGCCGTCCGGAGCACGGACTGTGTGGCGATGGGCCAGGAGAGTCCCGCCACGCGCTTCCAGGTCGCCGTGAGTCGCCCGAGGTCGGGTCCGTCCACGTCAGTCGTCCGCGACTTCCAGTCGTGCCTCGCGCTCGTCCAGGCGGTGACACGCGGCCTGCCGGTTCGCGCCCACCGCGACGCTCCGGGGCGCGTCGCGCTCGCAGGCGCTCGTGAACTCGACGTCCAGCACGTTGCGCGCCGCGCTCGAGTCGCCCTCGGCGACAAACCCGAGCGCGTTGCCGAGTGCGTCCTCGGCGGTCGGGTCGCTCAGCGGCCGTGGGATCTCGTAGAGCTCCCGGAGCAGGTCCGCGACGGCCCCGTGGTCGTCGGGGTCGACGTCCTGTGTCTCGACGAGTTCGGTCAGGGCCTCGCCCGCGAGTTCTCCCTCGTGGACCCCGAGTTTCAGGTCCAGTACCCGCCGGAACTCGTCGGCGTCGAGGTCCGACTCCTCGGGCGGGATCACCTCCGTACAGCGGGTGTGGAACCGACAGCCCGAGGGCGGGTTCCGCGGCGAGGGGACGTCAGTCTCCAGGGTGTCGACCTCGCGGTCGGCTTCGTCGACGGTGACCCGCGGGACGCTGTCCAGCAACGCGCGCGTGTAGGGGTGTGCGGGGTCGTCGAAGATGGCCGTGGTGGGGCCGACCTCGACGATCTCCCCGAGGTACATCACGGCGATCCGGTCACAGAGGTGGCGGACGACAGAGAGGTCGTGACTGATGAACAGGTAGGTCAGTCCGAACTCCGCCTGGACGTCCGAGAGGAGGTTGAGGATCTGGGCCTGGACGCTCACGTCGAGCGCGCTGGTGGGTTCGTCCAGCACGACGAACTCGGGGTCGAGCGCGAGCGCGCGGGCGATGCCGACACGCTGCTGTTGCCCGCCGGAGAACTCGTGGGGGTACCGGTCGAACTGCTCGGCCGAGAGGCCGACGCGGTCGAGCAACTCCTTCACGCGCTCGTCGCGCTCACTTTTCGTCATCGCGTCGTGTGCGTCCAGCGGTTCGCGGATGCTCTCGCCGACGGTCATCCGCGGGTCGAGGCTTGAGGCGGGGTCCTGGAAGACGATCTGTGCCCGCCGGGTGAACGCCTTGCGCTCGGCCTTGTCCATGGCGTGGACGTCCTCGTTGTCGAAGCGGACCTGGCCGTCCGTCGGGTCGTGGATCCCCAGCAGCGTCTCGGCGGTCGTCGACTTCCCACAGCCCGACTCGCCGACGAGTCCCAGCGTCTCGCCGCGCTGGATACCGAAGGAGATGTCGTCGACGGCTCTCACCTGGTCGGGTTCGTTACCGAGCACTCGGTCGATGAAGCCGTCGCCGTCGACGAAGTACTTCGCGAGGCTGTCGACCCTGACCAGTGGCTCGTCAGTCATCGGCGCGTTCCTCCAGCTGGTCCCCGTCGGCCGGTCCGGCGGTGCCGTCCCCGCCGGTCGGTCTGGCGGTGTCGTCCTCGCCGGTCGCGGTGGTGGGGTCGTCCTCGCCGGTCGCGTTCTCCTCCCCGACGAGCACGCACCGGGCCACGTGGCCGGGTTCGCCCGGGACCGACCGCTCGGCGGGCTTGTGCTCGAGACACTCCCGTTCCTGTTTCGGGCAGCGGTCGGCGAAGTAACAGTGGTCTCCCAGGTCCGCGTCGTTGAGGCCCGGGACGTTCCCGCCGATGGGTTCGAGCGCCCGTCGCTCGGTCGTGGCGTCCATCCGCGGGATGCTGTCGAGCAGGCCCTGCGTGTAGGGGTTTGCGGGCCGCTGGAGGACGTCCTCGCGATCACCGCGCTCGACGATCTCGCCGGCGTACATCACGCCGATCCGACTCGCCAGTCGGGCGATCACACCGAGGTTGTGCGTGATGAGCAGGATGCTCATCCCGGTCTCGTCCTGGATGTCCGAGAGGAGTTCCAGCAGCTGGGCCTGGATGGTGACGTCCAGCGCCGTCGTCGGTTCGTCGGCGATGAGGACGTCGGGTTCGACCGCCAGCGCCTGGGCGACCATCGCCCGCTGGAGCATTCCGCCGGAGAACTGGTGGGGGTACTCCTCGGCCCGGCGGGCGGGGTCGGGGATGTCGACCTCGGCGAGCAACTCGACCGCGCGGTCCATGCTCTCCTCGGAGACGTAGCCGCCGCGGGGGTCGACCGCGTCGGCGAAAAACGAGAGCAGGCCGTAGTCGCGGGTCTTCGCCCGCGTCGAACGCGGGTTCGCGCTGGCGCGGCGCTGGCTCTCGACGGCCTCGGCGATCTGCTCGCCGACGGTCACGCTCGGGTTGAAACTGCTCAGCGGGTCCTGGAAGACCATGCTGAAGGCGGTCCCGCGCAGGCGGTCGCGCTCGCGCTGGGAGACCGTCCGCAGGTCGACGTAGTCGCCGTCGACCCCGACGTCGGCGTCCCCTTCGAAGCGGTCGGCGAGGTCGGCGTTGCGAAACCAGACCTCGCCGTCGACGATCCGGCCGGGCGACTCGATGAGGTCGATGAGAGAGCGCCCGGTGACGCTCTTGCCCGACCCGGACTCGCCGACGATGCCGAACACCTCGCCGTCCCGGAGGTCGAAGGAGACGTCCTCGACGGCGTTTATCTGCCCTTCGGCGGTGAAATACCGGGTCGTCAGCCCACGCACCCGGAGGAGGTCCTCGGTCATCGGCTCGCACCTCCCCGGTCGGTGTTCCCGACCATCACCCCGCACCTCCCTGGTCGATACCCGGATCGAGGGCGTCGCGCAGCCAGTCACCGACGAGGTTGATGCCGACCACGGCGACGACGATCATCACCCCGGGGATGATGGCGATCCACCACGACGAGGCCAGGTACTCCCGGCCGAGCGCGATGTCGAACCCCCACGAGAGGGTCGTCCCCGAGAAACCGAGGAACGAGAGGGAGCTCTCGATGATGATGATGGTCGCGATCTGGATGGTCGCGAGGACGATGATCGCCGTCGCGCTGTTGGGCAGGACGTGTTTGACGATCGTCTTCCGGTTGGACTGCCCGGTGGTCCGGGCCGCCCGGACGTAGTCCTCGCTGGCGACGGAGATGGCCTCTCCGCGGGCGACGCGGGCGATCCACACCCAGCCCGTCGAGGCGATGGCGAGCGTGATCGTCGCCGGGAGCGTCGCCGTCGGTGGCATCCCCTCGGCGAATCCGAGGGCGACGATGGGGTCGGGGATCTTGACCGCGACGTTCCCGAAGACGCCGATGAGCGACAGCGTGACGATGAGCGACGGGAACGCGAGGATGACGTCGACCACGCGCATGAGCCCGTCGTCGACGTGACCGCCGTAGTAGCCCGCGCTCAGTCCGACCGCGGACCCGAGCACCGCGGAGATGAGCATCACCGCGATCCCGACCATCAGCGAGGTGCGCGCGCCGTAGATGGCCCGCGAGAGCATGTCGCGCCCGAGCCCGTCGGTACCCAGGGGGTGTTTCCACGTCCCGGTGACGGCGGACTCGACGGTCTGCATCTCGCCGTCGACGAGCGTCGTGGACTGTTCGGTGACGGTGATACCGACGGGGGGGAGTTGCGCGCGACTCGTATCCTGTGCGGTGGGGTTGTAGGGTGCGATCACGGGAGCGAACACAGCCATCAGGAAGATGGCGACGATCAGGACCAGCCCGACCTTCGCGAGGACGCTGGAGCGCAGTTCCCGCCGGAGGTTCGAGCGACTCCTGGGTGAGAGGAGCGCCATCAGCCCACCACCACCCGCGGGTCGAGTTGCGCGTAGACGACGTCGACGCCGATGTTGACGAGGACGTAGGCGATGCCGACGACGATGAGCGTCCCCTGGATGATCGGCCAGTCGGCGGTGTTGACCGCCCGGATGAACAGCGAACCGACGCCGGGCCAGGCGAAGACGCTCTCGATGACGACCGACCCGCCGATCAGGCGACCGAGTTGCAGGCCGACGACCGTGACGACCGGCGCGAGGCTGTTGCGCAGGGCGTGTTTGTACCGGTTGAGTACCTCGGGGAGCCCCTTCGCCCGGTTGGTCTGGACGTAGGGCTTGCCGAGTTCCTCTATCATACCGCTACGGGTCAACCGGGTCATCAGCGCCATCAGGTAGGTGCCAAGCGCCACCGTCGGGAGGACCATGTGGATCCCCCACGTGAGTATGGGGTCCACGTTCGCCGCGGCGAGCGCGCCGACGGCGGCCAGAAAGCCCACGGGTCGACCGCTCGTGGGCAACACGTTGAACTGGACCGACAGGAGGAGCACGAGCATGATCGCCAGCCAGAAGTTCGGCGTGGAGACGCCGACCAGCGACGAGAGGTTCGCGGCGTAATCCGGCGGTTCGTTGCGCCGGGTCGCGCTGAGTACGCCCAGGGGCACCGAGAGGGCGAGCGCGAAGACGATGCCGGCCACGGCGAGTTCCATCGTCGCGGCCATCTTGTTGAAGATCTGCGGGGCGACGGGCGTGTTCGTGATGTACGAGTAGCCCAGGTCGCCCTGTGCGACGCCGAGGACGTAGTTGCCGTACTGGACGTATATCGGGGCGTTCAGCCCCAGCTCCTCGGCGATGGCCTCCACCCGTTCGACGGGCGCGTCGGGGGAGGCAGCCAGCCGCGCGGGGTTCGTCGGCGAGAGCCCGCGCAGGACGAACACGGCGGTGATCACCCCCCAGACGACGAAGATACCCTGTCCCAGCCGCTTGGCCAGGAAGCGAGTCGCGTTTACCATCCGTGCGGGGTCACTCGACCTCGATGAAGTTGGCGTTCAGGAGCTCGTCCGACCGGGGCGTCCAGTCGTAGCCGGCGGTGTTCTGGCCGTAGATGCTCTCCTGGCCGTGCATGAACACCCACGGGGCCTCCTCGCGACACCACTGGTTCGCCTCCTGCAGGAGCGCTTCTCGCTCCTCGCGGTCGCCCTCGCTGTCGGCCTGGTCCATGATCTCCTGGAGTTCGGGGTCGGGGAAGGTGCCGATGGCGTCGCCCAGCAGCGTCGACTGGATCGTCGCACTCGCGTCGAAGGTGGGCTGGCCGTACCCCCAGATGGCGAAGTCCATCTGCTGGTCGCCGGTCGCACCCAGGCGACTCGTAAAGGAGGCCGAGTCCATCAGGTTGGGCTCGACCGTGACGTTCTCCAGCTGGTTCATCTGGCCGGTCCAGGCCGTCATCCACTCCTCGCCTTTGAGGTAGCGGCCCAGCCGGCAGGGCGGGTTGAGTTCCTGGCCGGCGAAGCCGCTCTCGTCGATGAGCTGGGTCGCCATGTCCGGGTCGTAGGGGTAGGGGTCGACGTCGGGGTCGTAGCCGAACATCATCTCCAGGGTGGGCTGGCCGGTGGGCGTCCCGAACCCGGAGAGGACGTCCTCGATGACGCTCTCGAGGTCGATCGCGTAGTTCAGCGCCTGCCGGAACTTCTTGCTCGTGAACGGCTCGATCCCCCGGCGCATGAACGCATAACAGATCCGCGTGCTGGGGACGTTCTTGATCGCCGTTCCCTCGTTTTCCTCGACGCGCGGGACGTCCTGTGGCGGGACGTTGACCGTCAGGTCCGTCTCGCCGGCCAGCAGCGAGTTGACGCGCGTCGCCGCCTCGCCGGACCAGTTGAACACCGCCCGGTCGATGTCGGGCGCCTCGCCCCAGTAGTTGTCGTTGCGCGAGAACTCGGCGCGCACGCCGGACTCGTACTCTTCGAGGACGAACGGGCCGGTCCCGACCATGTCCTGGGCGACCTCCTCGCGCTCGCGGGACTCGACCCACTCCTTGTTCATGATCGCGGCGCCGAGGAACGCCGAGAAACCCGGGATGATGACGGGGTTGACGCTCTCGGAGATGATGTCGACGGTGTACTCGTCGACGATCTCCGCGCCGGTCACGCCCGGGATGTACGACTTCCGGGTCGAGGCGTAGCCGACGTCGTCGTCGACGATGCGCCTGACGCTGAAGGCGACGTCCTCGGCGTCGAACGCGTCGCCGTTGTGCCACTCGACGCCCTCGCGCAGGTGGAACCGGTATCGGCCGTCCTCCTCGCGACCCCAGTCGGTCGCCAGCGCCGGGATGAGCTCGCCCTGGTCGTTGCGGAAGATCAGGTTCTCGATGCTGTGGTAGATGACGTGCGAATCCGGGATCCCGCCCGTGTCGTGGGGGTCCAGCGTCGTGTTGGGCTGGCTCGTCATCACGTTGAGGACGGTCTCGCCGTCCTCGGTTTCCGTGACGGTCGTCGTCGCGTCCCCGTTCTGGCCGCTCGTCGAGGAGTCCCCGTCCCCACCGCCACTGCCCGCACCGCTCCCGTCGCCACCGCCCCCGGAACAGCCGGCGATGAGTCCGGCGGTCACCGCCGCACCGCCCTTCAGGACCGAGCGCCGGTCGTAGCTGGATTCCTCGTCAGTCATCGTGATTCCCCGTTCGAACCGCAGCGGTCACTTCTCATTCTACGTCTCTGTCGACCGGACGACTTTATTTAAATATTTGGTCGAATGTGCACTAAGTGTATTAGGATATGGGCCATTCATGTCCGAATGTGCGGGAATATTGTTAAAACTAAAACAATATGTGGGAAATGAATGCCGGATGCGGCGCTGCCCGGGATCGGGTCGGCGAGCCTGCGAACGGGGCTGCAGGGTCAGTCGTCGGCGACGGCTGCGGGCGCCCGGAGTTCGTCGAGCACCTCCTCGACGGGCAGGACGTCGGCGTATTTCATGTCCATGTCGAACAGCGACATCTCGTGGGAGATCACCGAGCGGTCGGCGACGGCTTCGACCGGCACCACGACGTGGAAGTTCGAGGAGTGGCCGTCGACGGCGGTGGCACGCACACAGCCACTCGTGGTCATCCCCGTGACGACCAGCGTGTCGACGTCGTAGTGGTGCAACAGGTTCGCCAGGTGCGTGTCGAAGAAGGCACTCGCCCGGGGTTTCTGGATCACCACGTCGTCGGGTTCGGGCGCGAGGTCCTCGTGGATCTCGTTGCCCGTCTCCCACATCTCCACGAACTCGTCTGTCGTCTCGCCCGCGGACTTGGTCGTCCCCTGGTAGTCCCGCGGGAAGTGCTCGGCGTCGGTGCCTCGCGTGTAGAAGACGGGGACGTCGGCGCCGCGAGCGGCCTCGATGAGTCTCTCGTTGGCCTCGATGGCGGGCTGGCCAGTGTCCGAGCGCCCCAGGTAGTAGTCGTCGCTCACGAACGCGTTCGTCATGTCCACGACCAGCAACGCCACGTTCTCGCCCCACTCGCGCCTGAGCGACTCGAGTCGGTCGTCGCTCTTGCCGAAGTACGCCAGGTCCTCTTCCGGAACGACGTCCGGCACGTACGCTTCTTTGAATTCGTCAGTCACGGACTATCACTCCACATCTATAGACAAATACGAATCTATTCGCGCAAGAATTTCATACACAAGACCTTATATGGGGAAATACTGTCCGATCGCCCTCTAGTTCCTGGCACGTCAGTCGGTGCCGGTGGCCGACGTCGGGGTCGGGGTGTCCGTTCCGGTCACCGCCGCGAGCTGCTCGAGGACGGTCTCCAGGGGGCGGACGTCGGCGTATTTCATGTCCATGTCGAACAGCGACATCTCGTGGGAACTGACCGAACGGTCGGCGGCACACTCCTCGGGGACGATCACGCGAAAGCCGCTGGATTTCCCGTCGACGACGGTGGCGCGGACACACCCACTCGTCGTCATGCCGGTGACGATCAGCGTGTCGATCCCGTAGTAGTGCAACAGGTTCCCGAGGTGCGTGTCGAAGAAGGCGCTCGGCGCGGGTTTCTCGATGACGACGTCGTCTTCCTCGGGCGCGATCGGCGGGGAAATGACGTTGCCGGTCGTGAGGATCGCGCGACGCTCCTCGCTCATCTCGTCGTCGTCGCCGGAGCTGCGGTAGTCCTCCGGGTAGACGCCCGCGCTCGTCGGTGTCGTGTAGAAGACGGGGACGTCCGCCGCCCGTGCCGCGTCGAGTAGCGTCTCGTTGGCCGCGACGGCCGCCTGGCCCGTGTCCGTCCGGCCGGTGGCGTACTCGCCGTCGACGAACGCGTCCGTCATGTCGACGACCACCACCGCGGGGTTCTCGCCCCACCCGACCTCGCCGCCCATCCCGCCTTTCTCGAAGTATTCGATGTCCTCGTCCGATACGTGCTCGGGGACGTACGCCTCGTCTACTGGTGTCGATCCCATGGGCTCTCTGCCCGACCCCCCTACATCACTCTTGTCCGCAAAGAACTAGCAGAGTATTAAGAAATAGAGGGCGTTCTCGGACCGGAACTCTGGCGATGTAACGGAATCCTGCCGAAACGTACAGATACGAAACCGTGGATCAGTCGTTGCCGATACTGCCGCGCTGTTCCATCCCGTCGACGGCCGCGTCGATCCAGTCGGTCCCCCGGTACCAGCCGAAGACGAGCGCCAGCCGGACCGCACCCGAAACGACGACGCCCGCGTAGGCGGCGACGACGCCGTAGCCCAGCCCGACGCCGCCGACGTACGTGACCGCGAGGAGCAGGCCGGTGCCGCCCAGCAGTTCGGCGAGAAACGGTTTCATCGTGTCGCTACCGCCCTGGAGCGCGCCGGCGTAGATACGAGAGAGCGTTCGGAGGACCGCCGCCACCGCGAACACCTGGATGAACGTCGTCGCCGCGACCAGTTGCGCCTCGTTGTCGCCGAAAAACCGTGCGAGTGGCTCGGCCCAGTAGAAGACGCCGGCGCTCAGCGCGAGCGTCGTGAGCAGGCCGAACGAGGCCAGCGCCGCCGTGTTGAACCGCACCTCTTCGATCTCCTGGGCGCCCAGTGCCTGCCCGATCTGGATGCTCGAGACGACGTTCAGGCTGCGGGCCAGCGGGCCCGTGAGCTGCTGGGCGACCCGCCGGCCGACCTGGTAGGCCGCGTACACCTCGACGCCGAAGCCGACGAGGATCGCACTCAGCGGGAACGACGCCGCCGTCCGCGAGAGTCCCTGCACCGTCCGGGGAGTCCCGACCGAGACGATCTGTTTCGCGATGACGGGGTCGGTCGGCCTGACGAGCGTGACGTCCGTCCGCGCGCTGAGCATGAACGCGACGACAGCGGTCCCCGCGAGGACGTTGGCGCCGGCCGTCGAGAGGGCGACGCCCACCACTTCGAGTCGCGGGAGCGGCCCGACGCCCAGCCCGAGGCCGACCGTCCCGAGGATGTTCACGACGTTCGACCCGCCGCGGATGTACATGGGTGTCATCGTGTCGCCGGTCCCCTGAAGAGCCTTCTCGCCGACGAGCGTGACGTGTCGCGCCGGTGCGGTCCCCAGCACGATGGTCATGTACGGGACGCCCAGCGCGATGACGTCGGGCGGGGCGCCGAAGATGCTCAGCGCCGGCCGCGCGAACAGGACGGCGAAGGCCGCCAGCGGGAGACCGACGAGAAAGCCGAGCGCGAGCGCCGTCGAGATGGCCTCGTTCTTGTTCGCGTCGGCCCCGCTGCCGGTGTCCTGACTCCCCAGCGACAGCGCGCCGGTGCCGATGCCGATGCCGGTGAAGAGCGCGACCCGCGCGTAGAGGTTGGCCAGCCCCAGGGCGGCGATCGCTGCGGGTCCGAAGATGCCGGTCACGATCAGGTCGGTCGTCCGCATACCCGTCCGGACGGCCGTCTGGACGGTGATCGGCCAGCCCAGGTCGATTATCTCGCGCCACTTGCCGAGCAACCGCTCGCGCGAGCGCCACAGTGCCCGCGCGCTCATCGGTCGACCGCCACCGCTCGCGTCGACTCCCCACCGGCCGTCGTGGCGTCCGCTCCGCACTCCGTACCGCCCCCCCCGGCGCTCGCGCGAACGGTACCGGACCCGACCCGTTCCGACAGACCTGTGGCTGTCCCGTCAGTTCCCGCCCGACGCCCCTCGCGACGTGTACTCGAGTGTGACTGCAAGTCGACTCGGACGTTCGGCCGCTCTCATTTAAGATTCACACTTATACCCGTCTAGACACTCCCGAACTCACCGAACGTCTACCGCAGACCTGGCACAATTAAAATATCCCAGCCGATACGGCCCCGAGAGGGGGATCGGTATTAAGAATATGCAGTCGTGTGGTGAATACCGCCACAGTTTCTATATACGATGTCTATCGAACGACGATGCGTGACGAACACAGACGAAATTGCGGAAAAAGCGGAGGAATTGCAGTAATGGCGTCGACGACCGACGCGGACGCGGAGACGTTCGCGGACATCCCCGAAGACGGGAGTATCGACGGCTACGAACCGGAGTTCGTCGACGTCGACGGTATCCGGACGCGCTACTACGACGAGGGGAGCGGCGACCCGCTGGTGTTGATCCACGGCAACAACTGGAGTGGCTCCAGCAGCGCGAACACGTGGTCGAAGACCTTCGAGTACCTCAGCGAGGACTTTCGCGTTCTCGCCGTCGACCGCATCGGCTGTGGGCTGACGGACAACCCCGACGACCCCGAGGATTTCAGGTACCGGTCGGACATCGACCACATCCTCGGGTTCGTCGAGGCACTCGACCTCGACACCTGTCACATCGCTGGCTGGTCGCGGGGCGGCGGCCTCGCGACTCGCGTCGTCGTCGAGGATCCGGACCTGTTCGACACGCTGATCATCTGTAACAGCGCGACGCTGGGGCCGGCCGCCGGTGACGGCAGCCACCGGCGGGACATCATCTTCGAGATGGACGAGTTCGGACTGGACCGGACCGACCCCGAGTACATGCGGTACTTCTACGACCACTACTCTCACCAGAAAGACTACATCACGGACAGACGCGTCCGGACGGACGCCTACATGGAGTGCCGGGAGAAAGCCCTCGAAACTGCCCGGATAATGGACGAGGAGGGCCACCAGGCGAAGTGGCAGGAGACGCTCGACGAGGAGATGAACGAGGCCCACCAGCGCATCAAGGACGGTGCGCTGGATATGCCGGTCCTCTACATGTTCGGCCGCGACGATCCCACAGTGCCCCCGGACATGGCGCTTGCCGCCTACGACATGATCGGCCAGACGAACCCCGACGTCCGGATGTACAGTTTCAACCACTGCGGGCACATGATATTCCTCGAGTACCCCGAAGAGTTCTCAGAGGTGGTGACCACGTTCGTCGACTACCACCACTGGTGACCGTCCCCCCGCGCCGGCACTGGTGACAACCGTCGCCCCGCGCTCGGCGCGGGACTCGATTTATTCGACGTTCGATCAGCAACGCGGCTTGAAACCTGCGCGAAGGGTACGACTGGGTACTTATTACAGGGATACTAGCGGGATTTAACAGATTTCAGGGAACGCTTATGGGTCAGGTCGGTGCGGGTGTGGGTATGGCCGACAGCCTGCGCGAGACGCACTACGTACCGGACGAGGTCCCACAGGAGGACCTGGACTACTTCGACAGGGGCGGCGACACGAGCAGGGAGATCGGCTGGGGCGAGAATCCGGCAGTCCTGGTCGTCGACATGACCTGCGCGTTCGTCGACGGGTCGTACCCGACGGGTCGGACGGATACGGGTCAGGCCGCCGTCGAGGCAAACGAACAGCTCATCGAGACGGCCCGGGCGGCCGACGTCCCCGTCTTCTTCACGACGCCGCTGGACTCGGACGTCTATCCGCGCGACTACAGCGGCACGACCAAAGCGTCGTCGGACTCGGAGCGAACGGACGAGGAAGCCGAGCGCTGGGACGAGGGCAACACGATCCCCGACCCCATCGCGCCGAACGACGACGAGGTCGTGATCCAGAAACCGCGGGCCAGCGCCTTCTTCGACACCCACATGTCGAACCTGTTGCACTACTACGGGATCGACACGCTGATCGTGACGGGCATGACCACCAGTGGCTGTGTCCGCGCCACCGTCGTCGACGGCCACTCCAGCAACTTCCGGGTGATCGTCCCCGAGGAGTGTGCCGCCGACCGCTCGGTGATCTCGCACAAAATCTCGCTGTTCGACATCGACATGAAATACGCCGACGTCCTCCCGCTCGCGGACGTGGTCGAGCGACTCGACGGTCAGGTCGCGGCGCCCGCCGACGACTGACTCACTCGTCGTCGCCGTCGTCGATCAGGTCGCTCTCCTCGGGGAGGGTGACGACGTTCTCGCGGCCGATCCGGAAGGTCTCGACGGCGTCGTCGTCCCGGAGGTTCCCGACGACCTGGCTGGTCTTGGCGTCCGTCCAGTCGAACTCGCCGGCGATCCGCTGCTGTTTGACCCGCCCGCCCGACTCGTTCAGCAACTTGAGCACCCGTTCCTCGTTGCTCAGCAGTTCCTCGGGCGGTTCCTCCGGGGCCCCGTCTTCATCGCTCGCGCCACTCTCACCGTCCTCGTCGTCTCCGCCGGCCGCTGCGCCGCCGGCACTCGCGGCGCCCGCGGCACCGCCGCCGCCAGCATCGGTCTCCGCGCCGTCGGCCGGTTGTGCTCCCGACGGCTGCACCTCGCCGCTGCGCTCCCGGTAGAGGTACGCACCGCCGACGACGACCAGCAGGAGGACGACGGCGCCGGCGACCATTCGAAGCATCCCCGCGTTCCCGCCGTCACCGCCGGCGCCCGAGGCGGCGACGAGTCTGGGTTCGTCGGGGCCGAAGTCGACCGGGCCGCGCCAGACGACGGCGTCGCTCCGGTTCTCGGTCGGCCGGGGTTCGACGCGCTCGACGCCGTAGCCGTCGGGATAGGCGAGGACGAGCACCGTCTCGCTGTCGAGGAACAGTTCCGAGAGCGCGTCGCCGGCGCGGATCCGGTCGCCGTCGGTCGTCGCGAAGTTCGTCCACGTGAACCGGTAGGTGATGACGCCGTACTCCTGGCCGAACGTCTGTCGCCCGGCCGAGACGCTGACGTTCACCAGCCCCATCTCGCGGCCGGTCGCGTTCTCCGCGCTAGCGACGGTGCGGCCCATCCCGTCGGCGAAGCGTGTCGTGAACGACGAGGCGTTCGCCTCGACATCGGCCTGTACGTCCTCGAAGGCGGCGGTCGCGTTCTCGTCGTCGAGTCGCAGGCGGTACTCGACGGTCCAGGCCGCCGTCCCGGACGCGTCGACGTCGGCGCGCAACACCACGGCGTCGGGGTCGACCGACGTCTGCAGGAAGCTCGGGTCGGGCTGTGCGTTCGTCCCGGGCCCGACCTGCGGGGCCGCTCCCGTCGGGGGTGCGAGCGTGGCGGTCGGGTCCGAACCACCGCTGGCGGCCGACGCGCCCCCCAGAACCGGGACTGCGATGGCGACGACGACCAGCGAGACGACGACCAGCGCGCCAGTGGCACGGCCCGAGCGCATTGTCGCGGCGTATGAACCCGGGGCGGAAATGCTTTCGTGGTCCGCCCGACGGGTTCGGTCTGAAAGACACATCAGTGCTGGCACACAACTCCTTTCCGTCCGCTGGTCCAGCATCGGATATGGACCGCAGTGGCGATATCGACACCAGAGGCGATCTCGAGGTCGACACACTGCTGAAGATCGTCCTCGTGCTGGTCGTCGTCTGGATCGGCATCGAGATCCTCGAATCCGTGATCGACCTCGTGTTCGGTCCGTTCAAGTCCATCTTCGGGCTGATCATCGTCGTCCTCATCCTGCTCTGGCTGCTCGACCGGATCTGACCGTCGCCCGCTCGGTCTCGCCGCCGCCGTCCGCCCGCTACCGAGCGGTGGGCTTTTCGCCACGAGCGCCCACTCGCCGGACGTGTACAGCCTGAACGTCCCGGTCCCCTCGGACGTGGCGCGCCTCGCGAGCGACCTCGCCCGCGAGTTACCGGACGCTCGCGCCCGCCGCCGGGGTGAACACACCCTCGTCTGCAAGCGCCTCGACCCCGGGGAAGGTCCCGACGCGGTCCACCGCCTCGACGCCCGCCTCCGCGAGGCCGTCGCCGGGACACCGCCGTTCGCGGTTCGCGTCGCCCGCGTCGCCCAGTTCCGCCAGGCCGTCACTGGCCCCTCCCCGGTCGTCTACCTCGCCGTCGAGAGTCCCGGTCTCCACGAGGCCCACGAACGCCTCTGCGAGGTCTTCGATCCCGTCGACGGACTGGAGGGCGACGAGTACACGCCCCACGTCACGGTCGCCCGGGGTGGGTCCTCCGAGCGCGCCGACGCGGTCTGTGGGCGAGAGGTCGACCCTATCGAGTGGACGGTCGAAAAACTCCAGCTGTACGACCCCGACCACCACCAGCCGGTGCGCACGCTGTCCCTACCGGCCTGAGTGCGGAGTCGGTCCCCGTCGCTCACGTGAGGGCGGTGACGGATCCCGTCGCTCGACGCAAGTATTTTTGTCACCCCGCACCCTGTCTCGTGCATGCATTATCTGGAAGTCGAGGGTGCCCGCGAGTTCGTCGCCCGCCTGGACCACGGTGGCGACTGGCGCGCACAGATCGAGGCGTTCGCCGCCGACGAGGGCGTCACATCGGCCTTCTTCTTCGGGCTCGGGGCCGTCCGGGACGCCGAGATATACTTCTACGACCAGGACGACCAGGAGTACTACCCCGTCGAGTTCGACGAACCCCTGGAGATGGCCGCCTGCATGGGGAACGTCTCCGACCTGGACGGCGAGCCGTTCGCACACACTCACGCCGTCCTCTCCCGGGCGGACGGATCGACCGTGGCGGGCCACCTGAACCGCGCGACGGTCTTCGCCGGCGAACTGTACGTCCGCACGTTCGAGCAGTCGCTCGAGCGCGCCCACGACGAGACGACCGACCTGGACCTCTGGCCGCTGTGATGGGCGCGACGGACCGCCCCCGAGCGCCCGCCACGACCCGCCGGGAGGGGGGACGATGAGAGACGTCGATGAGCGCTACTTCCAGCGGCTGGAATCCCAGCTCGACGAGGCGTTCGACGTCGCCGAGCGGGCCCGCGAACGCGGCGGCGACCCCACCGACGGTGTCGAGATCCCAGTCGCCCGCGACATGGCCGACCGCGTCGAGAACATCCTCGGCATCGACGGCGTCGCCGAGCGCGTCCGCGAACTCGAAGGCGAGATGAGTCGCGAGGAGGCCGCTCTCGAACTCGTCTCCGACTTCGTCGAGGGTAGCGTCGGGGACTACGAGACCAAAGCCGGGAAAGTCGAGGGCGCGGTCCGGACGGCGGTCGCCCTGCTGACCGAGGGTGTCGTCGCCGCGCCCATCGAGGGGATCGACCGCGTCGAAGTGCTCGCAAACGACGACGGCACCGAGTTCGTCAACGTCTACTACGCCGGTCCGATCCGCTCTGCGGGCGGGACCGCGCAGGCGCTCTCGGTGCTGGTCGCCGACTACGCCCGCGCCCTCCTGGGTATCGACCAGTACAAGGCTCGCGACGAGGAGATCGAACGCTACGCCGAGGAGGTGGCGCTGTACGACCAGGAGACCGGTCTCCAGTACTCCCCGAAGGACAGGGAGACGAAGTTCATCGCCGAGCACATGCCGATCATGCTCGACGGCGAGGCCACCGGCGAGGAGGAGGTGTCGGGGTATCGGGACCTCGAACGCGTCGACTCGAACTCGCCACGCGGCGGGATGTGTCTCGTCCTCGCCGAGGGGATCGCCTTGAAGGCCCCGAAGATCCAGCGCTACACCCGCAATCTCGACGAGGTGGACTGGCCCTGGCTCCAGGACCTCATCGACGGCACTATCGGCAAGGACGGCGGCGACGAGGCCGACGAGGCCGACGCGGAGGCCGAGGGCGACGCCGCCGAAGACGGGGCCGAGGACGCCGACGACGCCCTCGACGAACCCGCCGGACCGCCCCGTCCCGACCCCAGCAAGAAGTTTCTCCGTGACCTGATCGCGGGTCGGCCAGTCTTCTCACACCCCAGCGAGGCCGGCGGGTTCCGGTTGCGCTACGGCCGAGCGCGCAACCACGGGTTCGCCACTGCCGGTGTGCACCCGGCGACGATGCACCTCGTCGACGACTTCCTCGCGACCGGTACCCAGATCAAGACCGAACGCCCCGGGAAAGCGGCGGGCGTCGTCCCCGTCGATACCATCGAGGGGCCCACCGTTCGCCTCGCAAACGGCGACGTCCGCCGGATCGACGACCCCGCCGAGGCCCTGGAACTGCGCAACGGCGTCGAGAAGGTGATCGACCTCGGCGAGTACCTCGTCAACTACGGCGAGTTCGTCGAGAACAACCACCCGCTCGCGCCCGCGTCCTACACCGTCGAGTGGTGGCGCCAGGACCTCGCCGCGGCCGGCGCGGACGTCCAGGCGATGCGTGACTCCCTCGCCGTGGACCTGGCGGATCCAGACGCCGACGAGGCACTCGAGTGGGCGACGGAGTACGACGCGCCGATCCACCCGAAATACACCTACTGCTGGCACGACGTGCGCGTCGAGGACGTCTGTGCGCTCGCCGAGGCCGTCGACGAAGGACGTGTTGCACAGACCGACGGTGCGAGCGAGGCGCCACGCGCCTCGATGGCGAGCGAGGAGCAGCGCGACTCGCGAGCAGCGGGGCGTGACCCGGCCGCCACCGACGACGAAAGTCGCGACGACGTCGCCGCCGGCGACCTCGTCCTCCCGCGCACTGAACAGGTCCGGGAGACGCTCGAACACCTGCTGGTCGAGCACACCCAGCGCGAGGACTCGCTCGTCGTGCCCGACTGGCACCCACTCGTCCGGACGCTCGGCTTCTCCGACGCGCTCGACCGGGAGTGGACCCCCGACGACATCTCCGAGCGCGCCCGCTCGTACGCCGACGGCGAGAACGCCATCGAAGCGATAAACGAAATCGCCCCCTTCGAGGTGCGAGAACGCGCCCCGACCCGCGTCGGCAACCGGATGGGTCGCCCCGAGAAGTCCGAACGGCGGGACCTCTCGCCGGCCGTCCACACGCTCTTTCCCATCGGCGAATCGGGTGGCTCCCAGCGGAAAGTCGGCGACGCCGCACAGGACGGCGACAGCGTCGACGGCTCCCAGGGCAAAGTCGAGGTGGAAGTCGGCCGCATGGAGTGTGGCGACTGCGGCGAGCGGACGTTCAAACCCCGCTGTCCCGAGTGTGGTGGCGTCACCGACCCCGTCTACGTCTGCCCCGACTGCGAGCGCGAGGTCGAGGTCGACGAGTCGGGCCGCGCGGAGTGCTCCAGATGTGAGACGCTCGCCTACCCCACCCAGTACGAACTGGTCGACGTCGCCGAGGAGTTCCGGGACGCCCTCGCGAACGTCGGCGAGCGCCCCACCGCCTACGAGACGCTCAAGGGCGTCAAGGGTCTCTCCTCGAAGCTCAAGACGCCCGAACCGATGGAGAAGGGCATTCTGCGGGCGAAACACGATGTCTCCGCGTTCAAGGACGGCACCGTGCGCTACGACATGACCGACCTCCCCGTGACGTCGGTGCGTCCCTCGGAACTCGACGTCACCGCCGACGCGTTCCGGGCGCTGGGTTACGAGGAGGATATCCACGGCGACCCGCTCAGGCACGACGACCAGCTGGTCGAACTGAAGGTGCAGGACATCGTCCTCTCGGACGGCGCCGCCGAGCACATGCTCCAGACGGCGGCGTTCGTCGACGACTTGCTCGAACAGTACTACGGCGTCGACCGCTTCTACGACTTCGACGAGCGCGACGACCTCGTGGGGGAACTCGTCTTCGGGATGGCGCCCCACACGAGCGCCGCGACTGTCGGGAGAGTTGTAGGTTTCACGTCGGCCGCAGTCGGATACGCACATCCGTACTTTCACGCCGCAAAGCGGCGCAACTGCTTCCATCCAGAGACGACGATCCGCTACGAGGACGAGAGTGGCGAGAAACGCCACGAACGGATCGACACGTTCGTCGAGGAACGCCTCGAGGAGCCGCGCGAGGACGACTTCGGGGCGCTGGTGACTGAACTCGACGGTACAGTGACTGTCCCGTCGTTGACTGACGACGGTCGCCGGGTTCGAAAGCCGGTCGAGGCGATCTCGAAGCACCCGTCGACCGACCATCTGGTCGAGATAGAAACTGAAAGCGGTCGGTGTCTGACCGTCACGCCGGATCACTCGATACCACGCTGGGTCGGTGGTGTCGAAACCATCGAGGCACACGAACTGAGCGAGGGTGACGCGGTTCCGGCGTTCGTAGACGGGCAGGACTCGGCTCGGTCGACGGAGTTGACGACCGCCACCGACGGTGGCGCCCCGAGCCTTGATATAGTAGACCGGGTCGAGTACGTCGCGACGGATGTCGACTACACGTATTCGCTCACAGTCAGTGACACGCATCGGCTCGTCGCGAACGAACACGTGGCAGCGCAATGTGACGGCGACGAGGACTGTGTGATGCTCCTGCTCGACGGCCTCCTGAACTTCAGCAAGAAGTACCTGCCCGACAAGCGTGGCGGGAGCGTCGCCGAGGACTCCCGACTCGTCGCCGTGGACCCCGACGAC
>ENA-ORCS01000509-ORCS01000509.1-marine-metagenome-genome-assembly--contig:-NODE-509-length-25866-cov-3.895770_pt1 | contig 25866 bp, 29 predicted proteins | sample MGYA00237781_ERZ508513 | MGnify/ENA primary metagenome ERZ508513 (study PRJEB26184, sample SAMN06268793) | marine metagenome | isolation source: Eden Landing Ponds, San Francisco, CA, USA | place...
ACGAGGGCCGGGTGGTCTCGGGCGGCATCGAGATCCCCAACACCGGCATCGCTCGTGAGGTCGACGTCGACCGGCGCGTGGTCGACGCCACGACCGACGCCATCCTCGCTGACGACCAGCTCCGGCCTATCTTCCAGAACATTTCCGCGATCCCGAGCCTGCTCGACCTCGCGCCCGTCCTCGACCTGACAGCGCTGACCGTCACGGTGCGGGACGCCGACCAGCCGGGCATCGTCGCCACCGTCACGGGCGCCATCGCCGACCGGGGCATCTCCATCCGCCAGACCATCACCGAGGACCCCGAGTTCACCGACGACGCCCAGCTGTACCTCGTCACCGACGAACCCCTGCCCGGCGACCTGATCAACGAGATCCGCGAGTTGCCGTTCGTCTACGCCATCGAGTTGCGGTGAGCGGCCCGCAGTTCGGCGGGCGACCGGTCGCCGGACCACCACTGGCCGCTGTCGAGCGTCACTCGATGGACACCGACGAGAATCACTCGCGAGAACTGCGGGGATGCGTTTCGGACGGGGTAGTCCTCCGGTCCGGGTATGACAGACGCTGTTCGCTCCGACGCGGCGTCGGCCGGCGGGCGACGCGCCCGTGGCCGACAGGGTGACCGTGTGGCTGGCCGGGTGCTCGTCGCTATCGGACGGGTGCCCGACGCCGCCGAGCGCTACCTCCCCGGGTTTCTCCGCCGTGACTTCGGCCTTCGACTGCTCGCGATCGCGACGTTCGTCCTGGTCGTCTCGCCCGCGTTCGCGATGTGGTACTTCGACACCGCGCTGTACGGCATCGCGTTCGTGAGTTTCTGGACCATCCTGCTCGGATTTCTGGGGTACTGCGAGATGTACCTCGTCCTCGACCGCCTCCACGGAACCGTGCTCCGGATGGAACGCGAGGAGTTAGACGTCGACTTCGACTCCGACCGCGCCGACGAGGTGGGCGAACTCTACACCGCCGTCGAGTCGACCGTCGCGTCGCTCGACGAGGCGATCACCGAGGCCCGCGAGGCACGCGAGCGAGCCGAACGCGAGGAAGCACGCGCCCAGCAAGAAGTCGAGCGCGCGAGCGAGCGCCGCGAACAGGCCCAGCGACTGGCGGAGGACCTCGAGGTCGCCGCCGAGACCTGCGAGGCGACGATGCAGGCGGTCGCCGCCGGCGACCTGCGCCGGCGGATCGACGTCGAGAGCGACGCGATGGACGAGATCGAGGGGGCGTTCAACGATCTGGTCCTCGAGTGGGAGGAGACCCTCCGGACCACGAAGCGCTTCGCGACCGACGTCGCGACGGAGACCGACGCGGTCGCGGACGCGGTCGAGGACGCCCACGGGGCAGGTGAGACGGTCGCGGAGGCCGCCGCGGAGATCGAGACGGCGACCGACCGACAGGCCGAGCGTCTGGACGAGGCCGTCGCCGAGTTGAGCGACCTCTCGGCGTCGGTCCAGTAGGTCGCCGCCAACGTCTCCGCGGTCGCCGAGCAGTCCGCGACGGCCGCCGACGCCTGCGAGGACGGCCGGGCGGTCGCCGAGTCGCTGGCCGACGACGTCGCCGCCACTCGTGAGGCGACCGTCGACACCGCCGACGAACTCGACCGCCTCGCCGCCGACATCGCCGAGATCGGGTCGGTCGTCGAGGTGATAGACGACATCGCCGAACAGACGAACGTCCTCGCGCTGAACGCCAGCGTCGAGGCCTCGCGGGCCGACGCCGACGGTGCCGGCTTCGAGGTCGTCGCCGAGAGCGTCAAGGGACTCGCCGACGAGACGCGCGAGCGCGTCGACGAGGTGAGTACGCTCGTCGACCGCGTGCAGGACCGCTCGAACGGGGTCGTCGACCGGATGGCCGACACCCGCGAGCGGGTCGACGACGCCGCCGACGGGGTCGACCGGGTCACCGACGCCTTCGAGACGGTCGGCGAGCAGGTGGCAGAGACCGACCGCGAGATCCGCGAGATCCGCGCGGTCGCCGACACACAGGCCGACTCGACCGACGTCGCGGTCGACCTCGTCGAGGACGTCGCCGCGACCAGCGACCAGACCGCCGCCATCGCGGCCGACGTCGACGAGGCCGCCCGGACCCAGGTGCGGGCGCTCGAGACCGCAAGCGACCGCGTCGACGACCTCGCCGACGGCGCCACGACACTGCAGCCCTCGCTCTCGTACTTCGAGACGAGCGGCGGCGAGAGCGTCGAACCGGCCCCGACCGCCGGCGACTGACTCGCGCCCGACGACAGAGTGGTGAGGCTGGCGCCCGTACGTCCGTCGAATGTCCGACGACGGCGACGACGGCACCCTGACCGTCGAGACACCCGACGGCGCGGTCAGGGAGGTGACTGCCGAGACCGGGACAGTGCTCAGAGACGCCCTGCTCGACGCCGGCCTCTCGCCACACAGCCGCTACGCCCTCACCAACTGCGGTGGGCGGGGCCTCTGTGCGACCTGCGGGGTTCGGCTGGCCGACCCGCCCGACCCCGACCACTGGCACGACGACCTCGCCGACCGCTTCGGCTACCCGCGTCTCTCCTGTCAGATCCGCGTCCGTGACGGGATGGCGGTCACGATTCCCGACAAACGGGTGTGGGGCAGGCGCGAACGGGGGTGACGGTAACTCCTGCCAGAACGCCGGGGACGCCAACGCCTATGAGCGTCGGCGCGCAACCCCCGGGAGTGAGTGACGACAGGCCCGACAGCGAGGGAGAGGCCTACCGCACCGTCTCGGGCCCCGGCGAGGCCCGTTTCGAGGTGCGCGGCTCGGAGTTCGTCGGCCACGTCCGGCCGGCCCGCACGGTCGCGGAGGCCGAGGCGTTCGTCGACGCCATCGACGAGGAGTACGCCGACGCCACGCACAACGTCCCCGCCTACCGCGTGCGCGCCGATCCGCTGCGCGAGTACGCCAGCGACGACGGCGAACCCACCAACTCCGCGGGGAAACCGGCGCTGAACGTCCTCCAGCAGGAAGGCGTCGAGAACGTCGTCGCCGTCGTCACGCGCTATTACGGTGGCACGAACCTCGGCGTCGGCGGACTCGCACGAGCGTATTCGAGAGCCGTTACGGAGGGTCTCGACGACGCCGGCACCGAGACCGAACGCCCACACGAGCGGTTTTCGATCACCGTCGAATACGACGACTCGGGCACGGTCCGGGGCATCCTCGAGAGCGAGGGCGTCGAGTTCGACGCTTCGTACGCCGAGACGGTCGAGTTCGACGTGCTCGTTCCCGTCACGACGGCCGCCGCCCTTCGCGACCGACTCCGCAGTGCGACGAGCGGTCGCGCCGATATCGAGGGCTGACCGGCCGGTGGGTGTCGCCCACCAGTCACCGAAGCAACGGCAAATCACCAGCAGTGGCATTCTCACGTGTGGATCTCCACCCGAAACGAAGGGGTTTCGACGTGCGTCGTATCGTCACCCGAGAGACCGGGGGTCAGCTCGCGGGCTGGTCGGTCGAGACGTCGTCGGAGACCTCGACCTCGGCGTCCTCGTCGGACTCGGTGGGGTCGTAGGCGTCGGTGCGGGTGACGCGGGCTTTCTTGATCCGGGTGTTCTCGACCTGTTCGACGCGGATCTCGATGCCGTCGTAGTCGACGACCTCGCCGGCCTCGACGAGGCGGCCGACGCGGTTGAAGACGAACCCGGCGATGGTCTCGAACTCCTCGCCCTCGGGGAGGTCGATCTCGAGGGCCTCGTTGACCTGTTCGATGTTGAGTTCGCCCTTGACGACGATGGTGTCGTCGTCGACGTACTCGATCGGCTCCTCTTCGCCACCCTCGAGGATCTCGCCGACGATCTCCTCGGTGAGGTCCTCCATCGTGACGAGCCCTTCCGTGGTGCCGAACTCGTCGATGACGATGACCATGTGGAGCCGTTCCTTGCGCATCTCCGTGAGGAGGTCGTCGACGTTCTTCGATTCGGGGACGTGCAGCGTCGGCTCGATGAGGTCCTCGAGTTCGAGGTCCCTCTCGATAGCCTCGCCGTAGTTCAGGTCGCGGACGAGGTCGCGCAGGTGGACGATCCCGATGACGTTGTCGAGACTCCCCTCGTAGACGGGCAGGCGGGCGTGACCACCCTGGACGCACTGTTCGATGGCCTCCTCGATGGATGCCTCCATCGAGATGGCGCTCATGTCGAGACGTGGCGTCATGACCTCCTTGGCGATGGTGTCGTTGAACCGGAGGGTGCGCTGGAGCATCTCGCGTTCCTCTTCGTCGAGGACGCCCTCGCGCTCGCCGGTCTCGATCATGTCCTGTATCTCCTCGCGAGTCACGTAGGACGTCTCGATAGCCGAGCGCCCGCCGGTGACCTTGTTGACGATCCGGGTGAGATAATCGAAGAGGACGATCAGGGGCAGGAGAACCTTCTCCGAGAACTTGAGCGGGCGGGCGATCCGCAGCGACCACGACTCGCTGTTCTCGACGGCGTAGGATTTCGGCGCGCTCTCGCCGAACAGCAGGACGAGGGCGGTGATCCCGAAGGTGGCGACCGCGACAGCCTGGCCCTGATTCATGTAGAGGGCGAGCAGTCCCGTCGCGAGCGAGGACATCGCGATGTTGACGAGATTGTTGCCGACGAGGATGGTCACGAGCAGGCGGTGGGGGTCGGACTTGAGCGCCTTGAGCGTCTTCGCGCCGCGGCGTCCGTCCTCGACGAGTGCCTCCAGCCTGTGGGGCGGAAGCGAGAACATGGCGATCTCCGAGGAGGAGAAAAACGCCGACAGGCCGATCAGGATGACGATCGCGAGCGTCCCGAGCCCGGCGACGACGCTCTTTGGCACCTCCGATCCCCCGAACTGCAGGCCGCCCTGGAGGACTGGCGCGACTGACGCGACGAGCGATGCGTCCATTGACGCCGAACGTTGCGTCCCTGCGGGATTAAGGCTTGTCATACCAGCGAATACCCGAATCCCCTGTCACGTCGACCCGACGGCCCGAAAGCGCCCGATCTCCCCATCGAGGGTCCGGGAGTCGCGGACGGCGCAACGATCCTTCCCGGTCCCGGGTAGCCACGAGGTCGGTCCGTGACAGGACCGCGTTCGTCGGTGTATGCACCACCGTGACCCGTGCACGGTCGCCCCGCTGGACGTCGGCCTCGCCCTGTGCGACCCGTATCGAGGTCCGCTCGCCGCTCGCCCACAGCCCGTCGGTGTGAGCGGCGTCGAGGGCTCCGTCTACACCCGCGTACCCGTTGTCGAAGACGTCTCGCCCCCGGACGTTCGCGTCCGTCAGCCGCCGCGTCGGGAACTCCGAGAGCCGGGCGTGGGCGTCCACCCGTTCGAGGTCGACGACGAGCGCTATCTCGTCGACCGGAACCGACTCGCCCCCGGCGTGGACCACCCGCAGTCGCTGCCCGTCGGGCCAGCCGTCGGTCGCGTCGAGTCGCGCCTCGAAGGTCGCCCGCGGCGGTGGCTCCTCGAGTGTCGACCCGAACGCGAGCACCGCCCCGCCGGCCGCCGCCAGCGCGACCGTCAGCCCGACGAGCACGACGACTCCCACGACGGGACTCGTCGCTCGCGACTCGCATTCCCCGGCCATGGCCCGCCCTGGGCCCGTGACCGCACTTGAACCTTCGGTGGTGGTGGTCGACCGGACGTTTTTGCGTGTGGTGGACGTACGGGCGCACATGAGCGAGCGAGACGAAGCGGTTCGCGTCGACCCCGGTCAGACGGTCTACGACGAGGAGGGGAACGCACTCGGCACAGTACGGGGGTTCGACGAGCACGGTTTCTACGTGACGACCGAGGAGGGGATCGAGGCGATGTCGGCCGAGCACGTCTCGACGGGACAGGCCGGCGAGGCCGAACTGATGTGGCGCTGCTGGGAGTGTGGCGAGATGGGGAAGATCGACGAGATCCCGGACACCTGTCCGTCCTGTGGCGCCGAGAGCGAGTCGATCTACTACTGGATCGAGGACTGACCACGCGTGACTCGCGACGGGGGAACCGGCGTTACTGCGGCGGGGCCGCCGGTCCCGCGCGAGGGCGGTCGCGTCCTCGTCTTCGGCGCCGGCAGCCTCGGCAGTCTCCTCGGGGGGATGCTCGCCCGCGCTCACGACGTGACGCTCGTGGGGCGTGAGCCACACGTCACAACGGTCAGCGAGCGGGGACTCCGGATCGAGGGCGAACTGACGGCGACCGTCCATCCACGGGCAGCGACGACGGTCCCCGACGAGCGCTTCGACCTCGCGCTGGTGACGGTCAAGGCGGGCGACACGCCGGTGGCCGCCGAAGCACTGGCCGCTGTGGCGGCCGGAACGGCAGACGAGAGTGACGGGGGGCTCGGTGCGGTCTGGTCCCTGCAGAACGGGCTGGGCAACGAGGAGCGCCTGGCCGCGGCACTGTCGTGTCCGGTGCTGGCCGGGACCTGTACGTACGGCGCGCGACTGGTCGACCCGGGCGTCGTCGAGTGTACGGGCGTGGGTGAGGTGACCGTCGGCCTCACGGAGGGTGGCGAGTCGACGCTGGCCGAGTCGGTGGGCGCGGCGACAGCGAGTGCGGGCATCGAGGCGACCGTGGCGGCGGACATGCCCCGGCGACTGTGGGAGAAACTCGCGGTCAACGCGGGGATCAACGCGGTGACGGCGCTCGCTCGTGTCGACAACGGCGCACTGGTCGACGGACCGGCGAACGGCCCGTCTCGCGCGGCCGCTCGCGAGACGGCCCGCGTCGCCCGCGCGGCGGGCGTCGACCTCGACCCGGCGGCGTGTGCCGAGCGGGTGACCGAGGTCGCGGCGACGACTGCGGCGAACGTCTCCTCGATGCGCGCGGACCTCCAGAGGGAGCGTCCCACCGAGGTCGACGCGATAAACGGCGCGGTCGTCGAGCGCGCCGACGACCCCGTCCCCGTCAACGAGACGCTGGCGGCACTGGTCAGGGCCTGGGAACGCGAGCGTGGACTGCGGTGAGCGGTCGATCGGGGACGCAGTTCCGTCCGTCGGTCGCTCGCCGACGACGGCCGAACTGTCGGAACGCTTAACACACAGACGGGCGACTCGCCGGGTATGGTCGAGGACGCGGACTGGTTCTCGCTGGACGGCTCGGAGACGGTCGTCTGGCACGGCAAGCCTCGAACGCGGCGTATCCTCCCGCACGTGGCCGGGGCGGTCGTCCTGGCGGTGCTCGCCGTCGGGTTCGCAGCGGTGCTGTCCGCGGGCGGCCTCACCCGCGTCGCACTCCTGACCGTGTGGAGCGTCGCGGGACTGCTGGTCCTCATCGGGGTCGCGTGGGCGGGGATCGCCTATCTTCAGGTGCGTGCGACAGACTACGTGCTGACCGACAGCAACGTCTACAAGAGGACGGGCGTGCTCTCCGAGCGGGTCACGCAGGTCGGGATCGACCGCATCCAGAACACGGAACTGCGCAAGCACGTCCTCGGGAACCTCTTCGACTACGGGACGGTCCTGTTGAGTACCGCGGGCGGGGGCGGGACGGAACTGGCGATCACGGACCTGGACGACCCCCAGCGGTTTCGCGAGGAACTGGGGCCGCTCGTCGCGGCCTCGGGTGGACCCGGCCGCGACGCCTTCGAGGGGCGTGGCGGGGCCGTCCTCGACGACGAGACCGTCGAGGCGTTGCTCCCCGAAGCCCGGCGCCTGCGCGAATCGGCTGACAGCGTCGCGAGGAACTTCGAACGATGAGCACGACACCGGACACCACCGACGGCATCGGCGACCCGAGCAGTTACGAGAAACCCGAGTGGCTCTCGCTCGACCCCGACGAGGAGATCGTCTGGGTCGGCGAACCCGTGAAGTTGAGCCTCGTTGGGACCGCTATCGTGGGAGTGATACTCACGTTCTTCCTCGTCGGGATCGTCATCCTGCTGGCGCTCCCCTTCTCGTATCTGTCGATCAAGAACACGGACTTCGTCGTGACGACCAAGTCCCTCTACGTCAAGAAGGGCGTGCTCTCGACGAACATCGAGACGGTCGACATCGACAAGATCCAGAACACGGAGTACAACCAGTCGTTCTGGGGCAAGCAGTTCGACTACGCGAACATCGACATCTCGACGGCGGGCAGTTCCGGCGCGGAGATCACCTTCCAGTCCATCCGGAACGCTCGCGCCGTCCGCGAGCGCATCTCCGAACTCGGCAACCGCGCCCGGAGCGGCCGCGGGTCGGGGGCGGCCGACGCGGACGGGACCGCCCCTCGCGACGACCGACTCGACGAACTGATCGCCGAGCTGCGGGCGACCCGCGAGGCGATGGAGCGCATCGAGGCGAGGCTGGACGGCGGAACCAGCGACGACCCGGTGAGTGGCGACGAGGTGCCCCACGCGGAGCGTTCCCGGAGAACTGACGATAGCTAGCACGTTTGTATCACTTACCTACTGGTTTTTGTAGGATGTCGACCAAGGGAGGGTAGAAGCTATCCGCTTCGTTCACATATGGATCTCGAAAACTTCGTCACATCGAACGCGCCCGGCGAGGGTCGCGAACGGTTCGAACTGGAGAACAGCAAACTGCTCGACATCGACGTCAACGGCGAGGTGATGACCAAGGCCGGGTCGATGATCGCCTACGACGGCGACCTGTCCTTTACCGGGAAAGCCTCCGCGGAGGGCGGCGTCATGGGGTTCATCAAGCAGGCGGCGACCAGCGAGGGGACGCCCATCATGAAAGTCGAGGGGCAGGGCCACGTCTACGTCGCCGACCAGGGCAAGAGGATCCAGCCCCTCCAGCTCGATGCGGGCGAGTCCATCACCGTCAACGGCAACGACGTGCTCGCCTTCGAGACGAGCGTCGACTACTCCATCGGGACGATCGGCAGTGTCGGCGGCGCACAGGCCGGCGGGCTGACCAACGTCTACCTCGAGGGCCCCGGGATGATAGCGATCACGACACACGGCAACCCGATGGTGCTGGCCCCGCCGGTCAACACCGACCCCGACGCGACGGTCGCCTGGAGCAGTAACCTCTCGCCGAGTCTGAACACCCAGCGCAGCCTCGCCGACTCCATCGGCCAGAGTTCCGGCGAGAAATATCAGATGGGGTTCCAGGGCACCGAGGGGTTCGTCGTCGTCCAGCCCTACGAGGAGCGCCCGGCCAACCAGAACGTCTAGGACCAGTTTCTCGCGCGGTCACGGACCGTCTTTCGACGGTCAGACGTACGTGAACCAGTCGTCGTAACCCTCGAACTTGCCCTCGACGAGGTCGAAGAACGCGGTCTGGATCTCGTCGGTGACCGGCCCCTTCGTGCCGGCGCCGATGACGTTGTCGTCGACGTTCCGGATGGGCGTGACTTCCGCCGCCGTGCCCGTGAAGAACAGTTCGTCGGCGGTGTACAGTTCCCCCCGCGAGATGGTCGCGCCGTCGTGGACCGTATAGCCCAGGTCCTCGGCGAGTTCGATGGCGGTCTGCCGGGTGATCCCGTCGAGGATCGACTCGGCCAGACCCGGAGTATAAATTTCGCCGTCCCGGACGAGAAAGAGGTTCTCGCCGGGGCCCTCGGCGACGTTGCCCTCCTTGTTGAGGACGATCGCCTCGACGTAGTCGTTGCCCTTCGCTTCGAGGGAGGCCAGGACGCTGTTGACGTACGCGCCGGTCGTCTTGGCGTTCGTCGGGATCTGACTGGAGGAGTGCTTGCGCCAGGAGGAGACGGCGACGTCGACGCCCTCTTCGAGTGCTTTCTCCCCCAGATACGCGCCCCAGGGCCAGACGGCGATGGCCACTTTGACCGGGGAGTTCGACGGGTTCAGCCCCAGGGGACCGTAGCCGTAGAAGGCGATGGGCCGGATGTAACACGACTCCAGGCCCTCGCGGTCGATGAGTTCGACGGTGGCCTCGGTGATCTCCTCGGGGTCGAACGGGATGTCGATGTCGTAGGGCTTGGCGGAGTCGTAGAGTCGTTCGAGGTGTTCTTCCCAGCGGAAGATGGCGGGGCCGTCGACGGTGTCGTAACAGCGCACGCCCTCGAAGACGCCGGTACCGTAGTGCAGTCCGTGCGTGAGGACGTGGACGTTCGCGTCGTCGAAGTCGACGAACTCGCCGTCCATCCAGATGGTGTCGACGCCCTCGTACATCTCCGGTCGCTCGCTCATGTCTGTGCCCCGCTGAGAAGCGCCGCGCGCTTATACCTGCCCGTTCGGCCCGCCTCGGTGGCCCGTTCGCTACTCATACCTCCCGGTTGCCACGCCGCCGTAATGAGTGTTCACGATTGGCGTGGGTGGCGAACGGTCGTGTGTGTCTCTCGAGTGTGTCTGCCGGTCGACTCACAGTCGTGGCGCGCGCCGTCTCGCGTCCCGTCGCGAGGCGGAAGCGCGAGGTCTTCGTGAGCGAAGCGAACGAAGGCTTGGAAGACGAGCGGTGCGGGGCGCAAGCGCAGTGAGCGCCCCGATGCGAACGGGGAACGAAGTGACCCGTGAGCGAAGCGAGTCTTCCAGTGGATGAGCATCGGAGCGAACGGAGTGAGTGAGCGAATCGGCTGGGGAGGCCTGTGGCCTGCGGTGCTGTGTGGTACTGCTCTCCTGGCGGATCGACAGCCTTCGACCCGACTCACACCACGCCGACGATGAACCCGAGACCGATGAGTATCAACACGACAGCGGAGATAGTCGGGAAGTGCTCGGCCAGGCGGCCCACGCGGTCCTCGTAGCGTTCGTAGCCCGCCACGAGCAGCAGGGTCAGCGCCACGAGCGCCACCAGCACCGCGACGGCGTAGACGAGCATGAGTTCGAGACAGCGGTTCGACCCGAGACAGAGGCCGATGATCTCGAACTCCTCCTCGTGGGCGAATCCCAGCACGAACGCGGCGCTGACGATGCCCCACAGCCCGCGCTCGTCGACGTCCTCCGTCGAGAGGTGGTCGTGACTGTGCCCGTCGCCGTGGTCGTGCTCATGGTCGTGGTCGTGCCCGTCGTCGTGGTCGTGCCCATGGTCGTGACCGTGCCCGCCGTCGTGGGGGTGGTCGTGGCCGTCATCGTGCGAATGCGAGCGGTCGTCGTGGGAGTGGTCACCGTCGTCGGCGCCTCCGAACCCGTGGGAGTGGCTGTGCCCGTGGCGGTACTCCCGAACGCCGAGTGCGATGAGCAACACACCGGCGACGTAGCGGATCCAGCCGATCTGCGTGAGCCCGAAGTAGTCCTTCGCGAGGAAGAAGACGACGACGACGGCGATGGAGCTGATCAGGTGGCCCAGCCCGAGGAGGAAACTGGCGGCGAAGCCGTGGAACCAGGTTCGTTTCCGGTCCAGCGCGTAGGTCGCGGCGATCGGCCAGCCGTGTCCCGGTTCGGCACCGTGGACGATGCCGAGCGCGACCGCGCCGGCGAACAGCCCCAGCGTGCCGTCGAGTCCGGGCATCACTGGATCGACGCCTCGTGGCCAGTAAGGGGTTGTTATGGGCTGATCTGGGGCGAGAACATACCGCTCTCACACGCCACCGACACCCGGGTCAACGGGTGATCGTCACGTACGGCCGGTCGGCCGTGCTGTCCGCGCCACTCGGGGCGTACTCGCGGTCGAACCCACCGCTGGGTGCCGGGTCCCGCAACCTGTCCTCGAACCCGAGCGCCAGCGTCGCGACGACCCCCGCCAGCACGACCGCGATCGCCGTCAACAGCACTACCCCCACTACCGGCGACACCGCGCGCTCACGGCCGTCCAGCCCCGCGCCGCCGGCCTCCGCTCGCATACTTCTCCCGACGCGTCTCGTCGACAAAACACTCCCATAGTGGTTTCGTGTTCTGATAACAGCGGCGTGATTCGGCCTAATACTGGCCGTTTTCAGATGTTCTATTTGATACTCGAGGGTCGCCGGTGGCGGAGCGAGCGACGACGCACTGATGTAGGACGGGGGCGAGACTCCAGTGATGCGAACGACCGTCAACATCGCCGACGAGGACCTGGAGGCGTTCGACGCCGTCTGGGAGGCCGAGGGTATCGACTCGCGCTCGCGGGCGGTCCGCGAGGCGATCCGCGAGTACGTCGAGGCCCACACCACCCTCGAATCGCTCTCGGGCGACGTCGCCGCGCTGGTGGCGTTCGACTACGACCACCACGAGGTCATCGAGGACCTGCACACCGTCCAGCACGACTACCAGGACGTCATCGACACCACGAGTCACACCCACCAGGGCGAGTGGTGTCTCGAGGCCGTGTTCTGTCGCGGCCCCGTCGAGCGAGTGCGCGAACTCGTCTACGCGCTCCGGAACTTCGACGGCGTCGGGCGGGTGCGGGTCATGTCGCTGGAATCGCGCTGATCATGCCCTACGAGTTACGGGAGACAGTGCCCGACCCCGAGCGCTACGTCGAACTCCGGGCGGCCGGCGACATGAACCCCAAATCGCTGGCAGCCGCCCGGCGCGGTTTGCCCAACACCGTCTACGGCGTGACGGTCGTCGAGACCGACACCGACGAGACGGTCGGGATGGCCCGGATCATCGGCGACGGGGGTATCGTGTACTACATCTGTGACATGGTCGTCCACCCCGACCACCAGGGCCAGGGGCTGGGGAGTCAGTTGATGGACGCACTGGTGGCGTACATCGAGGCCGAGGCTCCCGAGACGGCTTACATCAACCTGATGGCCGATATCGACGGCTTCTACGAGCAGTGGGGCTTCGAGGAGACCCGTCCCGTCTCGAAAGGGATGTTCCTCTCCGAGTGAGTTCGGGACGTGTCCGTTTGCTAACTGTGGTTGTGCCCGCACTCGACCCTGTGCGCCGAAAGCCCTCGACCCGCTCGCGGCCGCTACGCGGGATATCCTCCTCTCGGTCGGATAGTGCCCGCACAGCGACTCCGTTCGCTCCGCTCACCGCGCCGGCCCTCGCCCTTTCAGTCCGCCAGGTCCCGCCCCGCACAGCACCGCAGGCCACAGGCCTCCCCAGCCGATTCGCTCACTCACTCCGTTCGCTCGCTCATCCCTCGCGCTTCCGTCTCGCGGCCTTCCCTCCTGGTCAGGCACGCTCGACGGCGCGCGCCACTGCGGTCGTCGACCCGATGAGATTCACTCCTCGACGACGACGGTGCCGACCATTCCCTGACGGAGATGGGGGACACAGACGTAGGTGTACTCGCCGGGCGTCTCGAAGGTGTACTCGTAGGTCGTGCCCTGCTCTGCGACTTCGTTGGGGCTGCCGTCGGCGCCGTAACTGGCGAACGGGTCGGCGCCGTCGGGCAGGGAGACCTGCGGAGCGTGGTCGGGGACGGCCGAGACGTTGTGGTTCGGACTGGCGAAGACCCACGTCACGGTGTCGCCGACGCCGACGGTGACCTCCTCGGGGTCGAAGACGGTCGTCCCCTCCGGGCCGGCCTGGACGTCTCCCTCTGGCAGCTCCGAGCCGTCTGACCCCCCGGAACAGCCGGCGAGGGTGGCCAGTACGCCGGCACCCGCCCCAGCGAGAAATCGTCGTCGCGTCGTCATCACCGGCACTCGGAGTGGGTGACGCTTCAGTCGCCCGACTCGACGGCCTCACTCAGCGCGGCGATGACGTCCCGACCTTCGACGTAGACGAGGTCGTGGCGCTCGGCGTAGGCGCGCGCGGCGGTCGGCGAGAGCGCACCGCCGGTCTCGTCGTCCAGCATCTCACAGACGACCATCGCGGGGGGCTGGCCGGCGGCCGCAGCGAGGACCAGTGCGAGTTCGGTGTGGCCCTCGCGGTCGGCGACCAGCCCGGGGGCGGCCCGCAGCAGGTGGACGTGGCCGGGTGCGCGGAACTCGCCGGCGAAGTCAACACTCTCCGGGTCGACGGCGGCCTCGGCGAGGCGTGTGATGGTCAGGGCGCGGTCGTCGTCGGTGATCCCGGTGTAGGTGTCGCGGTGGTTGACGGTGACCGAGAACGACGAGCGCTCGTCGTACCCCAGGTCGTGGTCGGCGGCGGCCGGGTGGTCGAGGACCTCCTGCTGGTAGGGCAACGCGAAGGCCTCGGCGACGCTATCGGAGAGGGCGACACAGACGAGGCCACCGGCGTCGTTGCGCATGCGTGCGACGGCGTCGGGCGTGACGGCGCCGGCGGGGTAGATGAGGTCGGTCTCGCCCTCGCGGTCGGCGGCGTCGTGGACGAGTACGGGCTCGCCCCGGCGGACGGCCTCGACGGCACGCTCGACGCTGCCGGCGGCGTCCTGGCTCATCGTCTCGGCTCCCGGCGAGGATTCACTGTTCGGTGACATAGACGGTGAGCGTCGACCCGTCGTCCAGGCCGAGCTCGTCGCGGAGTTTCACCGGCGCGATCACTTCCAGCTGGTCGTCGCCGTGGTGAGTGCGCTCGGGCGTGATAACGTGTGCGTCCGCGTACTCGTCGCCCGCCCCGTTCTCGACCGTCGCGGGATAGCAGTAGGCGGGCCCGTAGGTGCGCTCGTCGTCCTCCCAGCCCTCGATAGTGACGGGCTCGTAGGAGGTCAGCCGGCCACGCTCGCGGACGCTCTCGTCGTCGAGTTCGACGTTCAGCGTCCCGAGGAAGGGCTCGTACCCCAGTTTCTCCTCGAACTGGCGCATATACCCCGACAGCGAGATGTAGTGGCGTCCCTCGCCCATCCCGCTGGTCACCTCGCCGTGTACCTCGACCTCGGCGTCGCGCTCGAAGATACGCCGGTAGTCGGCGTACTCCCGTTGCAGGGCCCGCTCGCCCGCCTCTGTCACCGCGACCCACTGCCCGTCGCCGACGATCTCCCGTTCGAGCAGTCCGGCTTCGTCCAGCCGCTGGAGACGCCGCGAGGCGGTCTGGGTCGAGGCGTCGAGCCGGTCGGCCAGCGCCGAACACGAGATCTTCGCCTCGCCGTCGAGGCCGTGTTCCAGCGCCAGCGACTTCAGCGTCGCCAGCTCGGCGTGGCCCACCGCCGATGCCGTCACTCCTGTCATACCCGACCGTTGCCGTCACGACCGGATAAGGGTACCGAAAACGGGATGCGTAACAGATCTGTTGGCAACGGTGAACGCGAGTCCGGCGGCGGGATCAGTCTTCGGATCCGGGTCCGGTCGGGCCGCCGTCGGTGGCGGCGCGGGCAGCGGCGCCGGTTCCGGCGTGGTCGTCGATGACGAACTGCTGGACGAGTCCGCGGAGGTCGTCGGCCTGGTCGGACAGCGAGCGCGCGTCGCTGGCGGCCTGGGTGAGCGAGGCGGTCTGTTCCTCGGCGGCGGCCGACACCTGGTCGGACTCGGCGTTTATCGCTCGCGAGGTGTCGGCGACGTCGTCGACCATCGAGGCGACCTCCTCGGTCGAGGCGGCCTGGTCGTCGGTCGCGTCGCTCACCTCCTGGATGCTGTCGTTGGCGGCCGCGACGTTGTCGGCAATCTCGTCGAGGGCGTCGAGTGCCGCTTCGACGGTCATCGTGCCGTCGTCGACACGCTCGCCCATCTCGCGGATGTTCACCACCGTGCCGTCCGTCGAGTCCTGGATGTCGGTGATGAGCCGTTCGACCTCGTCGGTCGCCTCCGCGGCCTCGCCGGCCAGTCCCTTGATCTCGTCGGCGACGACGGCGAAGCCCTCGCCGGCTTCACCGGCACGGGCGGCCTCGATGGAGGCGTTGAGCGCGAGCATGTTCGTCTGTTCGGCGACGTCGGCGATCATGTCGACCACCTCGCCGATCTCGTCCATCTCGTCGGCCAGCGACTCCACCTCGGCGACCGTATCGTCCGCCTTGCGCTGGATGGCGTCCATCTCGTCGATGGCCTCGCCCGCCGACTCCCGGGCTCGCTCGCTGGTCTGGACCGTCTCGCTGGTGGTGTGGGCCATCTGGTCGGCCGAGGCAGCGACCTCCTCGACGGCACCCGAGAGGCTGCTCATCTCCGAGGCGACCTCCTGGAGGTTCTCGTTCTGGCGGTCGGCGTCGGCCGAGATCGACTGCATCGACCCGGCGACGTCCTCGCTGGCCGACTGGCTCTCCGTCGCGCTCGTGGTCACCTCGTCGCTGGCGCGCTGGACGTCGTCGGCAAAGGAGCGAACCTGCCGGAGCGTCCCGGCCAGGTCGTCCATCATCGCGTTGAACGACTCGGCGATTGCGGTCATCGCCGCGCTCTCGCTTTCGGGGTCCATCCGGCGGGTCAGGTCGCCCGCCGCCGCCGCGTCCATGACCTCGCCGAACTCGTCGGCGTTCCGTTCGAGCGTCTCACTGAGTCGTCGCGCTTCCTCGCGCTCGCGTTCGGCCTCCTCGCGGGCGGCCTCGGCGTCCTCCCGTGCCTGTTCGGCCTCCAGCCGGGCGTCCTGTGCGTCCTCCTGCAACTGGATAGCCTCCTGGCGGGCCTCGTCGGCCTCCGCGGTCGCCTGCTCCATGTCGTCGACGACGGCCATCGTCCCGGTCGACCCGACGGCGTACACCCCGACGGTGGTCGCCAGCAGCGCCACGCTCATCGGGTCCATTATCGTCGGCAGGAACCCGACCCACTCCAGCAAGACTGCGCTCGTCCACATGAACCCCAGCAGCGCTCCGAACGAGAAGTTGCCCCAGAACCCCCGCTGGACCTCCGTGTCCCGGTAGTTCAGGGTGCCGTAGACGACCGCCCCACCGAAGGCGACGGCCGCGACGAGGTCGAAGAAGACGGTGATCTCAACCATCGGTCTCGACTCCGTCCCCTTCGAGGGCGGCCCGACCGGTCTCGTTCCGTTCGAGGATCCGCTGCCGGTGGACGTACGCCGCCGCGAAGAACGCCAGCCCGGCGCCCATCAGCCCGACGCCGTGTTCGACGAGATTGAGAACGTCTCCCAGAAACAGTGCTTCGAGGTTCGTCGCGAGCGCCGCGGCCACGAGCGTCCCGTAGCCCAGCGCGAACCACTTCGACCGCTCGCGGTACTGCACGACGACTGGCACGAGCCCAACGAGGGCCACCGTCGCCACCGCGATCTCCATCGGACTCAGTGCACTCAGTATGCCTGCCATACCTGTTCTGCTCGACAGTCTATCGAACCGATATATTACTCTAGCCGCCTGATTATATCGTTTGAAAACCTCACCCGAGTCTCCGATCGTATCTCGATATTGCGCCCGATCACGCCAGTGGTTGACTGTTTTTCACAGCGAGAACGGAACCAGCGGACGATCCGCAAGCTAGCCCGGTATCGTCAGTCGCCCGCGTATGGGTCTCGCGCCCAGAAGTCGCTGTCCTTGTTCAGTTTGGGCACCCAGGTGTCGTCGGTCTGCGAGAGGAGTGTGACGTGCGAGACCGGGACTTCCTTCATGACGTCGTGGTCGGGCATGTGTTCTTGCACGTCCTCGGTGAACGCCCGGACTTCGTCGTGGTCGGGCATCGAATCGCGGTCCAGACGCCCGCGGGAGTGGCCGACGTGCATGTAGGCTTTGAGTTCGACGAAGTCCGGGTCCGCGCGCCGGAACATCGTCGCGTACCACTCGGGGTGGTGCATGTTGTGACCCTTGACGAGCGTCGTCCGCAGGACCGTGCGCGTCTCGTCTTTGTCGGCGAGGACGTCCAGCGTGTCGACGAGTCGTTCCCAGGCGTCGTCCTCGACGGCCTTCACAGTACTATCGAACGTCCAGCGGTCGGCGGCGTCGACGCTGACGTACAGTTGCGTGGGGTCACACTCCGCCAGTACCTCGGGTTTCGTCCCGTTCGAGACGAGGAACGTGGTGATGTCGCGGTCGTGGAACTCCTCGATGAGTTCCGGGAGGTAGGGGTACAGCGAGGGTTCGCCGTCCAGCGAGATGGCGACGTGGCGCGGCTCCATCGCCTCGTCGAAGCGCTCGCGCGGGACGGCATCGTTGCCGCCGAAGCCTGAGAGGATCTTCCGCTGCAGGGAGAGAGAGGCGTCCGCGACGGCCGCGGGGTCGTCCCACTCGACGTCGCCGAGTTCGTAGGCGTGGCCCGCGTGGTCCCGCCAGCAGAAGACACAGCGCTCGTTGCACTTGACGACCGGCGTCATCTGGATGCACCGATGGCTCTCTATCCCATAGAATATATTTTTATAACATTTCCCCTCTCCTTTGAGGGCGTTTTTTGTCCACCCGCAGGTCTGGGCGGCGGTGTGGTTCTCGCTGTGGTAGTTCGGGTCGTCGACCTGCATCGGCCCGTCCGACTCGCTCATTGGCGGGGCGAACGCGGCGCGAGCGTAAACATCCTTTCCCTCGCGGAGAGTCGCACGTGGGTCCTGGGGCGCTCACTCGCCGCCGTATCCGTCACTTGTGACCGGCTGTGGTCCTCACGCGCTACTCGTCTTCGACCGAGACCGACCGTTTCTCGTAGGTGCCCCTGTCGAGTGCCAGCGGTTCGACGTCCGCGGGGTCGAGGTCGAACACGGCGGCGTAGAACCCGAGTTCGGTTTCGAGGGCTCGCCGTCGCGCCTCGGACCGGCGGAACCCGTGGCGTTCCTCCGCGAACTCGACGTAGGCGTAGGGCACGTCGTCGGCGACGAGCGCCCGGACCATGTCGTCGGCCTGTGCCGGCGGGACGACACGGTCCTCCCCGCCCTGGAGGACGAGCAGCGGCGCCTCGATCCCGTCGGCGTGGGCGGCCGGTGAGCGCGCTTCGTAGACGGACTCGGCCTCGGGGAGCGGACCGACGAGGCCGTCGAGGTACCGCGACTCGAACGTGTGCGTGTGTTCGGCCAGCGCCCGGAGGTCGGCCACGCCGTAGCGGCTCGCGCCGGCCTCGTAGGTGTCGTGGAACGCCAGTGCCGCGAGCGTCGCGCCGCGGATCGCCCGCCGGTCGGAGTCGACCAGTCCCTCCTCGGCGAGATACCGGGCGAGATTCACACAGTCCTCGACGTCGACGACGCCCCACTCGCCGTCGAGACGGTCCCGATACGCGCGGCCGTAGCCGGTGCTGCCGCGGTAGTTGACGTCCGCGACGGCGAACCCACGCGAGGTGAGATACGCCACGGTCAGGTCGAGCACCGGGTCCGTTCTGGAGGTGGGGCCGCCGTGGACCATCGTCACGAGCGGCGGTCGCTCGTCTCCGGGGCCCGTCGCGGCCGGGTTCCGCGGCGGATAGAAGTAGGCGTGGGCGCGTTCGTCTCCCGCCGGACCGGTCGGGAACGTGACCGTCTCGGGGTCGGGCAGGGACGCGTCGTCGACGTCGAGCGTGTGTGCACGCCGCAGTACCGTCGGCGACTCCCCCGGTGACCACCTGACCACGCTCGCCGGGTCGGCGGGCCCGCCGACGACTGCCAGGAGCGTGTCGCCGTCGGCGCGCAACCGCGTGTGCGGGAAGACGCCACCGACCTCGGCGACCTCGTCTCGCACTTCGAACGTGCCCGTTTCCGGGTCGAGGAGGCCGAGATCCTGCGTGTCGCCGTCCCGTCTCACCGCCGCGATGCGTCCGTCGGCCAGGAACGCGTACGTCGAGAGCCCGAACACCCACTGCGGGACGCCGTACTCGGCGTGCTCCTCGCGGACGGGGGCCAGTCTCTCGGCGACGTCCCCATCGGCGCTCCCGCCAGCGACCCGGTAGAGGTTCCACCAGCCGCTCCGGTCGGAGACGGCGTAGAGGTCACCGTCGGGACTCCACGTCGGCTGGAACACCGACTCGTCGGGGCCGCCCGCGACCGTCTCGACACCGGAGAGGCTCCCGTCGGGGTCGACGTCGGCCACGCGGAGTTCGGTCCCGTCCCAGGGCATGTTCGGGTGGTCCCACGTCGTCCAGGCGAGACGGTCGCCAGCGGGCGAGGGCCGGGGGAAGGAGTAGAAATCGTGACCCGACGCGACGACCTCGGGTGCGGCCGGCTCGCCGGCGTCGTCCGCCAGCGACACCCTCACGAGTTCTGCGACGGCCTCCTCGGTCGCGTCCTCGCCGTGGTGGCGCTCCCGGACGCAGTAGAGGCACGACCCGTCGGGCGCGAACTCGAAGTCCGCGTATCTGGCGCTCCGTTCCTCGGGCGACTCGGGCGTGAGCGGCGTCGGGTCGTTCTCACCGTCGCTCTCGACGTCGATCCGGTAGAGGCGCTGGTCGGTGAACCGGGCGTAGACGACGGTTCCGTCCCGGACGGCGAAGTCGCCGCCGCCGTACTCGTGGACGAGCGTCCGGACGTCGACGTCGGCGGGCGTGACGTCGGCCGGCCCCTCGTCGGTGTCCTGCCGGACGACGACGCCGCGCCCGTCCTCGGCGGGACGGCGCTCCAGCCAGTAGGCAGTCTCGCCGTCGAGCGCGACGTGCCCGAAGTCGATCGAACCGGCGGCGACCGTCTCGGCGTCCAGCGGCGACGGCCAGGAACCGTACGGCAGCGTGTCGGTCATGTGTCGGCATACGCGAGTGTCCCCGAAGAAGGTTGGTGGGGGCCGGCGTCTCGTCGCTGTTCACTGCATGGGCGTCGGCACGCTCCTCGCCGACCTGATGGGTGTCTGTCAGGGTGGCCAGTTCGCGACACGTGAGAAACCGGGCCCGGACCGTGGGAGAGTCCGGGTCCGACGCGCTCGTGAGCCAACGATTGGCGACGGGTCCGGGTGGCGGCCACGGTTCGGGAGTCGCGTTTCGGGAGCGGACCGCCCGGCGATGCGTATCACTCGTGCCGGGCGGTACTTCTACACACCGCCGGAGTCAGCAAAAAGTCACTCCCGAAGCGATTCGAGACGGTTTCAGACCGGCGTGTCCGACTGGACCCTGGACGACCGGGCTCTCTCGTAGCGCTTCCAGAAGTGCACCGCCACGGGGTCAAGCCCCGGGGTTTCCCGTAGACCCCCCGGCAGGTCGAACCGGAGGTTCCCAGAGCCGGCATTTCCCGGTTCTAACGCGATACCAACATCACACGCCGTTCGAGTAGCAACCTCGGGGACGCGAATCGGTTCCTCTCCGGGTCTACCGGCGATATCCGCGCCTTCGCACGAGCGTATATACGAGACGGACGACCGTTCGCGAAATGACAGTCGGAGTCGGGATCGTCGGCGCCGGCGGTATCGGACGGACACACGGAGAGATACTCCACGACCACGACCGGGCGGACGTCGTCGCGGTCTGTGACGTCGACGCGAAGCGCGCGGAGACCCTGGCGACCACCGTCGAGGCGGCAGCCTACACCGACTACCGGACGATGTTCGCCGAGCGCGATATCGACGCCGTCTACGTGACCACGCCGCCGAGGACCCGGGTCGACGTCGTCCGGACCGCGGCCGACCACGACGCGGCGGTCTTCTGTGAGAAGCCGCTCGCGACGACGGTCGAGGACGGGCGGGCGGTCAGAGACGTCGTCGAACGGACGGGCGTGCCGTTCATGGTTGGTTTCTGTCTCAGGTTCGCCGAACCCTGCCGGCGGCTACGCGAGATCGTCGCCGATGGGGGCGTCGGCGACCCGGTGGCGCTGTTCAGCCACCGCGGTGGGTACGGGGTCCCTGACGGCGCGAACTGGCGGACCGACCCCGGCCAGGCCTGCGGCGTCACTGTCGAGTCCGCCGCGCACAACGTCGACCTGTTGCGCTGGCTCGGCGGCGAGATCGCGGCCGCCTCGGGCGTGACGACGAACGTAACCCACCCGGAACTCGGCGCCTTCGACGACAACGTGGTCGCGACGGTGGCCTTCGAGAGCGGCGCGATCGGCGCCGTCCAGAACAGCTGGACGTCACGCGTCGAGTACCTCCGGCACGGCGTCGTCGGGACCGAAGGCACGGTGGTCGTCGAGGGCGACGGCTGGTGGCGCCTCGACAGCCTCACCCACGCGACCGCTGACGACGGCTCCCCGCGGACGGTTTCGTTCGACGAGGCGACCGCGACCGAGATGGGCTACGCTGGCGAGACCGACGCTTTCCTCGAGTGCGCCGCGAACGACGTCACTCCGCCCGCCGACGTCCACGACGGCCTGCGAGCGCTGGAAATTTCCCACGAGATACTGGACAGCGAGGGGTAGGGCTGGGCGCGCTCGAAGCGGGTCGACCGGGTCACCCGTTCGGCCCGGTGTCGACTACTGTCGGCCCCACCGACCCGTACCGCGCGATAGCGTCGAAATACTCGTCACCCACACGCTCCCCACCGGCGATTCCGTACGCCTCGTCGTCGCCGAACCGGTCCTCGACGAACCAGCGGGCCACGAGCGCCTTCCGGGCGTCGTCGCGCTCGTCGATGGCCCACTGGGCCTCCGAGAGCAGGAGCGCCCCGGCGACGACGTCGTAGACCAGGTCGGCCAGACGCTTCGCGTGGTACTGGGCGTAGTCCTCGTCCTCGGTCGCGAGCGTCCCGAGCGCGGTCTGGAGTTCGACGAACCGATCGTCGACGGTCGCCGCGGCCGCCTCCAGGAGCGGGTGCGTCGCCCGTTCGATACGTTCGCGGACGAACGGGAGCAACGCCTCGTGGGCGTCGACGCGCTCCAGCGCCCGCAGGACGTCCAGCGAGAGGACGTTCGAGGTCCCCTCCCAGATGGGCAACACCTGCGCGTCCCGCAGGAGGCGCTCGGTCACCTGCTCGGCGACGTAGCCGTCACCCCCCCGTATCTCCATCGCGTCGCTCACCAGGTCGACACACAGGTCCGCGGTCCGGTACTTCGCGACGGGCACGAGCAGACGCATCAGTCGGTAGGCGTCGGTGTCGCCCTCGGTCCCGCCGTCCGCGGGCGACCAGGCGCGCTCGCGGCGGTCGTACTGCCTGGCGGCCTCGAAGGCAAAGGCCGCGGCGGCCTCGTAGTCGACGGTCATGCGACACAGGTCCCGCCGGAGGAGCGGGTACTCGTGGATGGGCGAGCCGAACGCCTCGCGGTTGGCCGCGTGGACCTTCGCCTCCAGGAGCGCCCGCCCCATCACGCCCACCGCACCGGTAGCGTTCGTGACGCGCTCGTAGTTGAGCATCTCGGTCATGTACCGGAAGCCCCGTTCTTCCTCGCCGACGAGATACCCCGTCGCACCGTCGAACTCGATCTCCCCGGTGGGGACCGAGAGCGTCCCGAGTTTGTCCTTCAGGCGCCGGAACAGGCTGTCGTTGAGCGACCCGTCGGGCAACTCGCGGGGAACGAGAAACAGCGAGAGACCCGCGGTCCCGTCGGGTGCGTCGGGAGTGCGCGCCAGAGCGAGCGCGCCCTGGGCGTCGATATTGGAGCAGAACCACTTCTCGCCGGTGAGTTCGTAGGTGCCGTCCGCCCGCGGGTCGGCGCGCGTCTCGGTCGCGCCGACGTCCGATCCCCCTTGCTTCTCGGTGAGGAACATCGCTCCCTCGACGTGGTCGTCGTAGTCGTCGGTGGTGAGTCCCTCGAAGGTGTCGGCGAGCGGGCCACTCTCGTCGAGACCGGCGAACTTTTCGAGGACGACGGCGGCGCCGGTGGTCATCGACGACGCGCAGGCGAAGCCGACGTCGGCGAGGCATATCAGCGTCTGCATCGTGAGGGGGTGGAGGCGGCCCACGGGGTCCTCGCGGTCGGGCGGGGCGTGGAAGGCGTCGTGAGTCAGGCGAAACTCCTCGTAGGTGCGGCGTTCGGTCGCGAACTGCGCGGGGTGGTACTCCACCTCGTTTCTGACCCCGCCACGGTCGTCGTAGGTGTGGAGGGTGGGGCTGTGGCGGTCGACGGTGTCGGCCGCGTCGGCGAGTTCCGCCCCGACGACCCTCCCGTATCGCGAGAGCAACTCCTCGGCCCACGCGAACTCCTCGTCGGGGTACGTGCGACGGGCCTCGAAGCGCAGCGTCGGGTCCAGTTCCCAGTAGTTGCAGTCCCGGCCGGCGTCGAGAGCGCCGTAGTCGATGGGGTCCCGGTCCATCCGCGGGGATACGCCTGCGGCCCGGATAAGTCACCGGGCCGTGGCGGGTTGGTGGCGGGTCGAACGAACAGTTAACGGCCGTCGTCCTGGAGACGAACACAGGGCAACGATGAACGGATCCGACGCGTTCGACCTCGACGGGAAAGTGTGCGTGATCACGGGCGGCTCGGGCGTGCTCTGCTCGGAGATGGCGAAGGCGGTCGGCCGACAGGGCGCCAGAGTCGTGTTGCTCGCCCGCGGTGAGGCGGCCCTCGAAGAGACGAGCGAGGAACTCGCGGCGCTCGATATCGAGCACATCACGACGCCGGCGTCGGTGACCGACCGGGCACAACTGGAAGCCGCGGCCGAGGCGACCGTCGAGGAGTACGGCCGGATAGACGCACTGATCAACGGCGCCGGCGGCAACGACCCCGACGCGACGACCGGGCCGGACACGTCGTTTTTCGACCTCCCGAAGCGCGGGTTCGAGGACGTCCTGAACGTCAACTTCGTCGGGACGGTGCTCGCCTCGCAGGTGTTCGGCGAACACATGGTCGAGCAGGGAGAGGGGGTTATCCTGAACGTCTCCTCGATGAACGCGTTCACGCCGCTGACGAAGATTCCGGGTTACTCGGGCGCGAAAGCCGCCGTGTCGAACTTCACGCAGTGGCTCGCCGTCCACGTGGCACACAACTACTCGCCGGACATCCGGGTCAACGCGATCGCGCCGGGATTCTTCCTCACCGAACAGAACCGCTACCTGCTGATAGACGAGGAGACGGGCGAGTACACGGAGCGCGGGCAGACGATCATCGACCACACGCCCCAGCGCCGTTTCGGCGACCCCGAGGACCTCTCGACGACGGTCTGCTGGCTGCTCGCGCCGGGGTCGTCGTTCGTCCACGGCGCGGTCGTCCCGGTCGACGGCGGCTTCTCGGCGTTCAGTGGCGTCTGAACGACACGCGGTCGTGGGGTCGGACGGCAGGGTGCCGTCGACCGGCAGTACTGACGGGGTTCAGCGGATATTTAGGCGCGGACGGCCACTGGGTATCCGATGAATCGTCCCGACGTCGTCGCGGTCTGTGGCAGTCGCCGCGAGGACAGTTACACACGCCGGGCACTGGGCGTCGCACTCGACGCCGCGAGCGAGGCCGGCGCACGCACCGAACTACTCGACCTCCGGACGATCGACCTCCCGCCGTTCGACCCCGACGCCGAGGAGGGCGAGACAGTCCTCGCGTTCGAGCGCCGGGTCCGCGAGGCCGACGCCGTGATCCTCGGGTCGCCCGTCTATCACGGGTCGTACTCGGCGACGCTGAAAGACGCACTCGACTACTGCGGGAAAGACGAGTTCGAGGACACCACCGTCGGACTGCTCGCCGTCGCGGGCGGCGGGAGCTACGCGAGCACGCTGGACCACCTCCGCGTGGTCGTGCGCTCGGTCCACGGCTGGACGGTCCCGACGCAGGTCGGCATCCGGGGCGCCTACGACAAGTTCGACGGTGACGAACCGACCGACGAGAGCCTCGCCGAGCGCATCCGCGATCTCGGCGAGGAAGTCACCGCCTACGCCACCGTCGACCCGTCACTACCCGCCGAGCGGGCCGCGGCCTGTGACGACGATTAGGCCGCGACAGGACGGCCGACCGCGGTGTCACGGCCAGGCAAACGGGAGGGCGTCGGCGTGCTCGTCGAGGAGTTCGAGGACCGCCGCGATCTCCTCGAACCGTGGGCCCCGGCACACTTCGCCCGTCTCGCGGTCCCAGTCGACGTAGCCCCTGTCTGCCAGTTTCGGGAGGTGAACGTGACACAACAGGAGTCGCGCATCCGTCTCGTTCGTCGGCATACGTGCCGCGATCTCGGAGAGGGTGGTCGCCTCGGACTCTCGAGACAGCGCCAGCAACACGAGTCGGCGCGGCCGTGCACAGAGGATCCGGAGCGGGTCGTCGATGTCCACGTCCATAGTCCACCAGCCGAGTTCAGAACTGTGCAGTGTATCGGCACCGCGACGAATAAATCTTGATGATAGACATATGAGCGTATACCTCCGTCTTCCCGTGAGTGACGAGTGTTCCGACACTCCGTCGGAACAAAGGAACGAACAGGCGGGGGTCGAGCAGACAGCATACTGTACCGCTCCACTGTTCGATTGCACTGCCGGATTTCCCACGGCTTCACTTCCACTCCGGATGGCTGAGTTATATATCGATCACGACCGGGAGGTGTACTACGGCGACGATGACCGAACTCGCGAAGACGCTCGAACCGACGCTTGTGGACCCGACCGTCCAGAAGCGGCAGAAGCTTCGTGAGACACGAGACGCGTACCAGCAGGCGTTTCAGGTTG
>ENA-ORCS01000510-ORCS01000510.1-marine-metagenome-genome-assembly--contig:-NODE-510-length-25817-cov-3.854040_pt1 | contig 25817 bp, 29 predicted proteins | sample MGYA00237781_ERZ508513 | MGnify/ENA primary metagenome ERZ508513 (study PRJEB26184, sample SAMN06268793) | marine metagenome | isolation source: Eden Landing Ponds, San Francisco, CA, USA | place...
GGGCCCGCGGTCGAGTCGGACGTCGGCCCGCCACAGTCGGTCGCCGCTGTCGGCGTCGAGTGCGGTCACGCCGCCCTGTCGGCGGTCGCTGGTGACGTAGACGGCGTCGCCGGCCCGTGCAGGAGGAAAACCGCTCCGCGCTTCGACCGCCCGGCGCCAGGCAGTCGTCCCGTCCCCGGCGTCGAGAGCGAGCAACCCCATCGTCGTCGTGTCCCGCGGGACGAGGAGGTAGACGGTCTCCGCGTCCGCGGCAGGCGGCGCGAGGGGTTCGGCACCGAGCGGGACCGACCACGCCTCGGACCCGTCGCGGCCGAGGGCGGCCATCCCGCGCCCGCCGACCGCGTAGACGCGGTCACCGACGGCCGTCGGGTCGAACCCGCCGGTGGTGACCGCTCGCGAGCGCCAGGCGGTCGCTCCTTCCCCGTCGAACGCGTAGGTCCCCCGCGACGTCTGGAGGAGGACGCGGTCGCCGGCGACGACCGGCGCGGTTCCGGCCGGCGCTCCGGCGTCGGCAGTCCACAGGCGGGTGCCACGCCGGAGGTCGTAGGTCGCGACGGTCGGTGACTCCGACCCCCCGTGGAACGCGAGTGCGAGCCGGTGACCGTCGACGACCGGCTGTGAGACTTCCGTGGGTAGTTCGAGCGTGTAGGCGACGTCCGGGGCCGCCGCGGGCCCGGCGGTCGACGGCGTGTACGCCCGCCGGCCGGCGTCGTGGCGATAGGCCGGGTAGCCGCCGGAGACGGCGGCAAGCAATTCGGGCGTCGGGGTCGGGGTGGCGGTGACGGTGCTGTCTTCGCCGGTCGTCGCGGTCGCCGTCGGTGTCGGCCCCCGTGTCGCGGTCGGAGTCGCCGAGTCGTCCGTCGCTGCCGGTGTCGACTGGTCGGTCGACCCGCCACTCCCGAGCGAGACACAGCCCGCGAGGCCGGCCACCGACGCCAGTACGGCGCGACGACCGAACGCCCGTCGTCGCTCGTCGTCCCCCTCCGCAGTCATGGGCGAACACAACCAGAGCGGCGGGCAAAGGCGTTGTGGTCGGACCGACACCGTTTCGGTCGCGGGCGACCGACGCCCGGTATGTACGTCTCCCCAGCGGTCCGGTCGATCCGCGACGACCCCGTCGAGGGCGAGTCCGTCACGTTGCTCGTCGAGGCCAGGGACGACGCCGACACCGACGAACTCACCGAGGCGCTCACCGACGTCGGGACGGTCGAGGCCGAACTGGAGTTCGAGACAGTCAGGGTGTCTGTCTCGCACGAACGAGTCGGTACAGTCTGCGAACTGGCGGGGGTCGCGACGGTCCAGACCGAGAACGCGCTGGCGACGGGCGCGGACGGCGCGGGCGAGGACGTCCGGTTCGACGACCAGTAGACGGCACCGGGCCGTCGCACGAGTCGATACTCTCTGGGGAGAGCGGGTCGTTGCCGCGGGAGAACGGGCCGCTGGCCCGGAACGCAGAGCGCAAGCGTTTACTTCGCGCCCAGACTACTCGGGACCATGCCCGACTGTCCACTCGCGGACGACTGCCCCAGTTTCACCGAGCGCATCGAGGGGATGGGCTGTACGCACTACGGCGACCGCGGTGGCGCCGAGTGGTGTAACCACTACAACCAGCCGATCGAGGACCTCAAGAGCCAGCCAGTCAAGGCCGGCCAGGAGATCGTCGTCGACGTCGAGGACATCCACGAGAGCGGTGCCGGCGTCGGCCGCACCGAGGACGGCTTCATCGTCATGGTCGACGGGCTGCTCCCGCCGGTGCGTGCGCGAGTGAAAATCACCAAGGTCCACTCCAACCACGCCCGCGCCGAAGAGGTCGAACGCCTCCCCGAGGACCCCGAGGATGAAGCGGACGACGCCGATGCCGACGACGACGACGCCGTCGAGGGCGAAGGTGACGACGAGGCAGACGACGAGGACGAGACCGAAGCGGACGACCGCCCCCGGCTCGGCAGCCGGGACAACTTCTGGGGCAGCTAGGGGCTCACCGTCCCGGCTACCCCGGTGGACAGTCACGACGCTCTCTTGCGGTGTACTGGGATAGCGGGGCACTATCTTCCGGCGACCCTGACGGCTTTCCCCGGGTTTATTCGACCCCGTAGGTAACGCGCTGGCGTGGCCTCCGACGAGCGAGTCGCCGCTGGCACCGACGAAGGCGACAGCGGTCCGACCGACGGCGAACACGATAGCGATGCGACCGACGGCGAACGAGTCGTCGGCAGCGGCGACGCCGGGCCGGAGCACGACGGTGACGACCCGGTCGACCCGGTCGTCGCCCGACTGGACGACGCGCTGGAGCGGGTCGCACACGGCGCGACCGTCTCGGTACCGGGGATCCTCGTCGCTCGCGGGCTGACGGTCGCCTTTACCGCCGTGTTGACCAACGGGTTCGCGGCCGGCACCTACGGGGTCTTCGCGGTCGCACGCCGGCTCCAGCGGTTCCTCCTCTTTCTCAGTCTGGGATTCCGGCAGGGACTGAACCGGTTCCTCCCGAACGCCGAGTCACAGGCCGAACGAAACGCGCTCGTGACCGTCGCGAGCGTCCTCCTCGTGGGGACGGCGACACTCTTCGGCGGCGCGCTCTACCTCGCCGCACCGACGGTCACCGCCGTCACCTCGCAGGACCCCCTCTTCGGGACGGTCCTGCGGGTGTTCGCCGTCGGGTTGCCCGCGAGCGTCTGGCTGTTCACCATGGAGGGAGTCCTGCGCGGCCTGGAAGAGGTCGGTCCGCTCAACCTCTCGATGCGCGTCGCCTTCCCGCTGTCCCAGTTGCTCGTCGGCGTCGCGGGAGCGCTCGTCGTGGGCGACCCGGTCGTCGTGGCGGCCGGCGTCGTCGGCGTCATGGGACTCACCGGAGTCGCCGTGACGGCGTGGCTGGCCCGCGAGCGTGGTTTCCGCCCGCGACTGCGCGCCCCGGACGCCGACCGGCCGGTGTGGCGCCGCTACGTCCGCTATTCCGTCCCCGTGTTCCTCGCGGGCGTCGCGACGACCGTCCAGCGACTGGGATTCTACCCGCTGGTCGCGCTGTACCTGACCGACGTCGCCGGCGGCGTCTTCGCCGTGGGCGTCCTCGTCGGGTCGCTCGTCCGCCTGCCGCTGAACGCCATCAACCAGTTCATCCCGCCCGTCGCCGCGGCGCTCCACGAGGAGGGCCACCGCGAGTCGCTCTCGCGACTGTACCACGTCACCAGCCGGATCGTCCTCGTCGGAGTGACGGCGCTGTCGGTCCCGACGGTAATCTACCGCGAAGCGGTCATGGGACTGTTCGGGCCGACGTTCGCGACGTACGCGCCGCTGCTGCCGGGGTTCATCCTCGCACAGTACGGTGCCTGCGCGGCCGGGAGCGTCGGTATCCTCCTGTACATGACCGACAACCAGCGTGCAGCACTGGTCGTCAACACCGTCATCACGGCCCTGCTCGTCGTGACCGCCGTCCCGCTCACGGTCCGCTATGGCCTGCCCGGCCTCGTCGCGAGTTACCTGCTGATGCAGACGCTCAACAACGGCCTGGAGGTCGGGGTTCTCTACTATCTGGAGGGGCTCCAGCCGTTCACACGCCTGCACCTCCAACCGCTCGCGGCCGCCGTCCCACTGGCGGGAGTGGCGCTCGCGGTCAAGAGTTTCGCCGCCGGTCCTGCCGTCCCGCTGGTGGGGGCGCTCCTCGGTCTGGCCGCGTACGCGGCTGTCCTCCGACACCTGGGGTTCACGCCCGTCGAGCGGCGACTGGCGGGGACACTCGCTACGCGGTACCGGGCCATGCTCCCGGGTCGGTGACCCGCCTGTCCGGGGGTGAAGGGCTGGCCGGAACCCCCTCCGTTTTGGGCGCGGGGGCCGACGACCCGGGTATGGACCTGCAACTCGACGGTGACGTGGCACTGACGACGGCCAGTTCGAGCGGTCTCGGTTTCGCGAGTGCAGAAGCGCTCGCCCGCGAAGGCGCACACGTCGCGGTCTGTGGACGGAGCGAACGACCGCTCGAGGAAGCACGCGAGCACCTCGAGGCGACCGGCGACGGCGACGTGCTCGCAGTCTCGGTCGACCTGACCGACAGGGCGGAAGTCGAGGCCTACGTCGAAGCGGTCGCCGACGAGTTCGGCGCCATCGACCACGTCGTGATGAGCGCGGGCGGGCCGCCCTCCGGTGCCTTCCTCGACATGGACGACGAGGACTGGTACGGCGCCTACGACACCCTCGTCATGTCGGCGGTGTGGACGAGTCGCTTCGCCCACCCCTACCTGGAGGACTCGGACGCGGGCTCTATCACTGCGATCACCTCACGTTCAGTGCAGGAGGTCATCGACGACCTCGTGCTCTCGAACGCGGTCCGTCGCGCCGTCATCGGCATGATCAAGACCCAGGCCCGGGAGTTCGCGCCGGACGTGCGGGCGAACGCCGTCCTGCCGGGTGCTCACGAGACCGCCCGGATCGAGGAACTCGTCGAGCAGGCGGTCGAACGCGGCGACTACGACAGCTACGAGGAAGGCATCGAGGACTGGGGCGCGGACATCCCGATGGGGCGAGTGGGCGACCCGGAAGAACTGGGCGACGTCGTCGCCTTCCTCGCCAGCGAGCGGGCGAGTTACGTGACCGGGGCGGCCCTGCCCATCGACGGCGGGTCGACGCGGAGCTAGGGTATCAGACGCCCCGACCGGACGTCTTCGACTCCGTCTCGGCGGTCAGCGACCAGACCAGCAGGCCCAGCGACCCGAGGCCGACGAAGACGCTGACGACGTACCCGACGGTGTCGGCTTCGCCGAGGATCGCGCCCGGCATGAACGCCGAGACGACCAGCAGGATGGCGGCCGAGACCGTTCCCGCGAGGGCGAGCATGAGCAACCAGTACCGTATCGCGGGGTCCATATACAGGCAGAGGTTGGATACCACCCGGTATGAACATTCCGACCGTTTATCTCTATTGAAATTTGATATTGGCAATTTAGATCTCACGTTTCGGCGGTCGACTGTCATGTACAGTGCTCGTGTACCGTAGCAGTAGCTCCGCTATTTCGACGGACTCGAGTACAGTGACTCCGATTTCTGTGAGTGAGAACTAGAACAGCCCGTCGCGGTCGAGTTCGTCGACCACGTCTCGCACCCGTTGTGCGTCCCGTTTCGGGACGACGAGCGTCCGGTCACCGTAGGAGGCGACCACGAGGTCGTCGACGCCGACGACGCTGACGTGCCCGTCGGTGGCGAGGACGTTGTCTTCGGCGTCGGCGGTGAACGCCTCGCCCAGCACGGCGTTGCCGCCCTCGTCTGTGTCGACGACGCGAGCGACGGCGTCCCACGCGCCCAGGTCGTCCCACTCGAAGGTCGCCGGGACGAGCGAGACGTTCTCGGCACCCTCCATGACGGCGTAGTCGACGCTGACCGACTCGACCGACGCGAAACCCCGGTCGGGTTCGCCGGCGTCGAGTGCGTCGACGAGCGGCGTCAGTTCGGACTCGCGGGCCGCCTCGAGGAAGGCCCGGGGTGTCCAGGCGAACGTCCCCGCGTTCCAGTAGTAGCCGTGGTGGCGGTAGCGCATCGCCGCGCCCTGGTCGGGTTTCTCGGTGAATTTCTCGACCGGATAGTAGGAGTCGCCCGCCTCCGTGGTGGTCCCCTCACCGGGTTTGACGTAGCCGTACCCGGTCTCGGGGCGGGTGGGTTCGACGCCGACGGTGACGAGGTCGCCGGTGTCGACGGCGACGCGAGCTGCCCGTTCCATCGTCTCGGCGAAGTCGCCCGTGACGTGGTGGTCGCTGGGGAGACAGACGAGGACGCACTCGCCGACCTGTTCGCGGATCCGGTGGGCGGCGTAGGCGAGCGCGGGGCCCGTATCGCGCGGTTCGGGTTCTGCGAGGACCGCTGCGCTCGGTGCGTGCTCGTGGGCGTGTTCGACCAGGTCCGGGCGGGTGAGCACGTACGTCTCGTCGGCGAAGTCGGTCCGGGCGACCGTCTCGGCGAGGAGCGAACGGTCCCCGCCCAGCGGGAGGAACTGTTTCGGGCGGTCGCTCCGGCTGGCGGGGTAGAGTCGCGTGCCCGTGCCACCCGCGAGGACGACGGCGACGACGGGTCGGTCCATAGCAGGGGCGTCGGCCCCGTCCGTGAAAACGACCGCGGGTCCGTGTCGCGTCCGGTCGCCGGGCGACCGATCACCGCCTCAGACCGTCGCCAGTCGCTCGTCGAGGAACTCCCGCACTGTGGACGTGACCCGCCCGGCCGCCGTGACCGGACCGTTGTGGCCGACACCGTCGAACTCGACGAGGCGACTCTCGACCAGCGCGTCGCGTGCCGCACGGACGCTGTCCCCGAGGTGCGAGGGACCCTCGCTCCCGGTCAGCAGGAGCGCGGGCGCACCCACGTCCAGCGTCCCGGGGAGGTCGTACCGCTCGACGGCGCGGTCCATCCGGTAGTCGAGTTCGACGTGCTCGACACAGTGAGGCCAGCCCTCCCACCCGTCGAGCCACGCCTCGAATTCGGCGTCACTCACGTCATCGTGCAGGACCTCCCGCAGGTGGAGCTTCATCGCCTCGCGGCGGTCGCCCGCGTCCAGTCGCGCTTCCATCCGGTCGGCGAGGTCGGCCGTCTCGCGGTACTCGCCCACCAGGATCGCCGGTTCGTACGCGACGACGGCCGAGATGTCGGCCACCCGGGCCGCCTCGATTGCCTGGAGCCCCCCGAAGGAGTGCCCGTAGAGCGCGGGGTCGCCGTCCACCACGTCGATTACCGCGAGCGCATCCTCGACCTCTTTGCGGAGGCTGTAGGTCTCGTCGTCGCCGCTCGCACCGCGACCGCGGCGGGCCGGAACAGACAGGGAGTACGCCTCGGCGAGCGCCGGCACGACCGGGTCCCAGTACCGGTGGGTTCCGCCGCCGTGCAGGAGGACCAGTGGCGGTCCGCCGCTCTCGTCGTGTGTCTCGTAGGCGATCTCGGTACCGTCTGCCGACGTGACTGTCTGCATGGATACTCGCCTCGGCGGGTCCCGGGGCTAACGCTGACTCTCAGTGCTGGGGCCGTTTAAGTTGGTGATCGCGTTTATCTCCGAACCCTCTGTTCAGATCGACGTGGCTCTCGACGAGTTCCGTCTGGGCACGGCGGAGCCGCTCGGAACACGAGGAGGGAGTGATGTCGAGTTCGTCGGCGACGTCGGCGAGCGTCGTACCCCGGGGGACGTCGAAGTAACCCAAGTCGTAGGCCGTCCGGACGGCCTCGCGCTGGCGGGTCGTGAGGCCGTCGTCGCCGTCGGACTCCTCGCCGATGTCGCCCCTCTCGTCGCGAGTGAGTCGCAGGAGCCGGAACGGATGGCCCTCGCGTTGCCAGAACTCCCGGAACGAGTCGAAGGCGGCGCGGTCGGCGAACCAGCCGGTGTAGCGCCAGCCGTCCGGACGGACCTCGATGCGGTCGTACGTGGCGTTCTCCGACGCGAGCGCCCGCAACCCCCCGACGTCGTCGACGTCCCCGCCCAGTTGCTCCGCCATGCTCGGTGCGGGGATCACCTGATAGCGGTGTGTGCCCTCCGCGACGCCCAGTACCGTGTACTCGGCGACGAAGTCGCTGGCCTCGAAGGCGTCCTCGACGGCGTCGATGGGACCCTCGTGGGCGCGGACGAGAAACGGCGAGTGGCCCGCGGCGTTCGGGACCATCTGCACCGTCAGCGTCGCCGCCGGCACCGCCCGCGCGACGTCGGTCAGCGGGAGCGCCTCGCAACCGACCTCGTACTCGGCGATGAGACCCATACACCGTGCTGTCGTCTGGGTGCCAAGAATCCGTCGAACGCGGGCGACGGTCCGGGGACAGTTACCAGGTCTCGATGTCGCCGGCACGGATGTCCTCGGCACAGCCCTGGCAGTCCTGGGCGGAGGCGTCGAAACACGCCGGCCGGCCCTCGGGGTCGACGGTGACGCGCCGGCGTTCGGCGTACCGTCGGCAGACGATTCGCGCACGCCCCGCGTCGTCGTGGGGTAACTCCGCGCGGGCGGCCCGGCGGGCGCGACGATAGGCGCGTTTGGCCTCGCCGATCTGGCGGCCCGCCTCGCGGAGTTTCTGTTTCAGGACCCGTTCGAGCTGGTCGTCTGCCATCGTCGGCGGTTGGGTCGGGTGGGACTTAGCGCCGTCGGCGGTGCCCCCGCCAGCAGGCGGGACGGTGCCGCCGGTCACACGCCGTCACGGATGTTCGTCGAGAAAGTCCCGGAGTGTGCCGAACGCCTGCTCGTGGCGGTCTCGAAGGACGCAGTGACCCGCGCCGTCGACGTGGACAAGTTCGCCGTCGGGAAGGAACGAAACGGCCTCGCGGTTCAGTTCTCGCGCGTCGGCGCCGACGTCGGCCCGAAGGACGAGCGTCGGCGCGACGATGTCGGGGAAGACGTCGGCGTGGTCGGGGCCGTCGCTCTCCAGGACTCCGCCGACGTTCGCGTCGACGTTCAGGTACGCGTGTGCGAGTAGCGTGGCGATCTCCTCGCGGCCCTCGTCGACCAGTTCCACCAGTTCGGGGTCTCGCTCCAGCAGCGCCTCGGGGGAGTCGGCCGGTGTCCCGTGGATCCGTTCGAGCATCATCGCCCATCCTGGGTCGACTTCCGCATCGTCTGTGCCGTCGGAATCCGGGTCGTCCGCGGTATTTTCGTCGGCACCTTCCTCGTCGTCTTCGTCGTCGAGTCGGAGCAGCAGTTCGGGGTCTTCCATGACGACGGCGTGTGGGAGGTCGGAATGGGTCGCGGCCGCGAGGGCTACCGTCGTCCCGCCCATCGAGTGGCCGTACAGCACGGGATCGGTCAGGTCGAGCGCCTCGACGAGGCCGGCGAGGTCGGTCGCCAGCGTCGGGTAGTCCCACCCGGTCTCGGGCCCCGAGGAGCGACCGTGGCCGCGGGCGTCGTAGGTCACGACATCGTACTCGTCGGCAAGTGCTTCGACGAGGGGGATCCGCGAGCGCCCGTCGCTCGTGATCCCGTGAGCGACCACGAACGGACGACCGCCCCCGCCACTCCGGTAGTAGTGCAGGCGCGCACCGTTCGTCTCGACGTCGCCCTCGGTCCAGCCGTCGGGGAGCGAACTATCGCTCATGGATTCCCCGTACAGGTCGTCCCGGCACAAAGATTCGGGAAGCTGCGCGCTGTGTCGAGAAGTCCACAGCAGTATCACCGGGCACGGCGTCTGAGCGAACCACCCGGCTGCCGTCGGCGATCTGCAGCCCAGATAGCCGCTACCAGGCCCTGATAGTCCACTCTTCACTTCCACCGAGGTAGACGAGGATTTATATACGGAGGCGACCAAGGTGACGATGTCTCCCATCGAAAACAACGCGGAGACAGGAACCGACAATGACGGATTTGCGTACCCAAGCGACAGAGATACACGAACAGTTCGAAGACCAGCTAGACGTCTCGGTCGACGACATCGAGGAGCGACTGGACACGCTGGTCAACGAGTACAAGGTCCCCGTCTCGGAGGCCCGGCGGAGCGTCACCAACACCTACCTCGACGAGGCCGGCATCGACCGCGACGAACTGGGCGGCGGTGGCGGCAACGAGCAGGTCCAGATTTCGGACGTCGACGCCCCCGAGGAGTGGGTCGACGTCACCGCGAAAGTGGTGGAACTCTGGGACGCCACGTCCGACGCCGTCGCGCAGGTCGGCCTGCTCGGCGACGAGACAGGCACGATCAAGTTCACGAAGTGGTCCAAGTCCGACCTCCCCACGCTGGAGGAGGGGAAGGTCTATCACCTCCGGAACGTCGTCACCGACGAGTGGGAGGGGCGCTTTTCCGTGAAGCTCAACCGGACGACGGTCATCGAGGAGCGCGACGAGGATATCGAAGTCGGCGACGACGACGTCACCGTCGAGGGGGCCCTGGTCGACATCCAGTCCGGTTCCGGACTGATCAACCGCTGCCCGGAGGAGGACTGCACGCGGGTCCTCCAGAACGGCCGGTGTAACGAACACGGCGAGGTCGACGGCGAGTTCGACCTCCGTATCAAGGGCGTGCTGGACGACGGCGAGGACGTCCACGAAATCCTCTTCGACCGCGAGGCCACCGAGGACCTCACCGGCATCACCCTCGAAGAGGCAAAGGACATGGCCATGGACGCACTGGACACCTCCGTGGTGGCCGACGAGATGCGCGCGGACGTCCTGGGGCGGTACTACCGTATCTCGGGACCGACGTTCCGGCGGTACGTCCTGGTCGACGAGATGGAACAGCTCTCGGACCCGGCAGACCCCGAAACCGTGCTGATCAAAGCGAGGTCGATCTAGATGGCGGCGACACCCACCCGCGAGGTCGCCCGGCGCGTGTTCGCCGGCGAGTTCAACGACGCGACCTACACGTTCAAGGAATCGGACGACGAGCGCGCCCCGGTGTACGTCCTCCTGCCGACGGGCGAACGCGCAAACCGCGTGTTCGTCGTCGGGACGCTCATGGAGACTACCGACGTCGGCACCGACAGCGAGTACTGGCAGGGGCAGGTCATCGACCCCAACGGCGACCGCTTCTACATGTACGCCGGGCAGTACCAGCCCGACGCGGCCTCGATGCTGCGAGAGCTCGAACCGCCCGCGTACGTCGCTGTCGTCGGCAAACCGCGCACCTACGAGACCGACGACGGCGAGGTGAACGTCTCCATCCGGCCGGAGTCGATCACCGAGGTCGACGCCGCCACGCGCGACCGCTGGGTCGTCGAGACAGCCGAGCGCACCCTCGAACGGGTCCAGGCCTTCACAGCCGACGACCCCGACGACCCCGACGACGGCGCCACCGTCGACGAGTACGTCGCGATGGCCCGCGAGCAGTACGACCTCCCGGTCGAGAACTACCGCCGACTCGTCGTCGAAGCCCTCGAGAGTCTCGAGGCCGACGACGAACTCGAAGCCACTGCTGACGACTGACAGTCGGCTGGTCGGCTGACGGCCCCCGATTTTCGACTGACGGCCCGTTTCCCGGGTCGTCTTCGCCGGTCGACCGACCCCGTCTATCACCGGCGCGTCGGGTTTATTTCACGGGTTCGAGCGCCGTGCGAGCGTCTGACAAATCGTTAAGTGGGAGTAACGACGAATCAGGGGTGATGAGCAAGAACAAGACCATCTCGTTTCGCGTGAGCGAGGATAAATTCGAGACGCTCCGCGAAATCGCCGACGAGCGGGATCTCTCCCTGTCGGCAGTTTTCCGCGACTACGTGGACATGCTCGTCGCCCACGACGGGCAGGTCGAGGTGGTCCCGGAACACCAGCTCAACGAGTCGACGACGAGCGACACCGAGACGTTCCCGCCGAAAGTCGAGGTACCCAAGAGTTTCGTCCGCGAGCACGAGCGCCTCGAACTGGAGGCCGAGCACCTCCGCGAACAACTAGAGGAGCACAAGCGCTACGTCACGAAACTCCGCCAGCAACTCGACGAGCACGACCAGGAGGACGTCGTCCAGTTAGAGGACCTGGACGGCGGCGAACCCGAACAGGAATCGTCCTATCGGCTCGGCAACTTCGACGACTCGCTGTAGCGACTTCTCTCTTTCCGGGAACTGCCGCCTCAGAGGAGTTGCTGTCGTTTCTCTCTGGCTTCGTTCGCGACGTCGTCGCGGCCGTCCACGTCCGCCAGTGTCTCGACTGCCTCGAGCGTGCGGACCGAATCGTCGAGAAAGGAGAGGACGTCGCCCGGATAGGCATAGAGCATGTAGTCGTCGCCCATCACGTCGACGATGGCGTCCGGGCCCATGCCCGTCTCCCGCAGTTCGAGGAGATACTGGACGAACTTCTCCTCGGGGTGGCCACAGTGGGGGTTGGCCTCGCAGTCACAGTCCATGAAGTCCTCGGCGAAGTCGAGCACCCGGTCGCGGGTGGTCTCGTCGAGTTTCGCGAGGTTCTCGCCCCGAAAGAGCATGTCCATCGTCGCTCCGGAGAAGGCGCTCTTGGGGAAGGAAGTCTCTAACTGGGAGGCGATCTGCTGGTGGTTCTTCACGTAGATCTTGTCCGTAATGGCCACGCGTACCCGGTGTAGCGGCCTGAAGGGCAAAAGCGTCCCGAACTGCGGGCGCGGCGGTCTACGAGAGCGGACGGCCCGGTATCCCGACGAGCGCGACGCTCAGAGGTCGGCGTTGGCGAAGCGGTACGACCCGACAGCCATCGGGACGACCAGCCAGAACGCGAGGACGGCGAACCCGAGTTCCGGTCGCGCGTAGAAGGCGTCGAAGCCGGCGGCGACGCCGCCGCCCGGCGCCGATTCTGCGATGTCCGGCAAGAGCGCACTGAGCGCGAGGACATACGCCGACGACGGGGGGAGTTGCATGAGCGGGAAGATCCAGTCGGGCATCGTCGCGGGTAGTGCGAGGCCGTTGGCGACGTAGACGACGCCGAGGGGAACGACGTCCCAGAGCAGTTCGAACAGCAGGAAAAAGCCGAGTGCGAACGTCGTCGCCCGACTCGTCGACCCCGTGGTCGCCGACAGCGAGACGACGACCGTCACGTAGACGACCGCGAACAGCAGCGTCACGAACAGGAACGCGGCGATCGGGACCGGTTCGAACGAGCCGATCAGCACGGCCCCGAGCCCGAGGCCGACGACGAGTCCGACCGCGAGCGCGAGCGTGAGCACGCCCGTCCGACCGACGAGTTTCCCGAGAAAGACGTCCCGTCGGCGGTGAGGGAGCGCGAGCATCAGTTTGATGCTCCCGAGTTCGCGCTCGCCGGCGATGGCCTTGTAGCAGACGACGATCGCCGTCAGCGAGACGAACAGACTGACGATACCGGAGGTGAAGAAGACGAGCCCCCCGACGGTCGGTTCGGTCGTTCCGCCGACGAGTTCCGGAAACGTCGCGTAGGCGTACGACAGCACGACCGAGAGGACGACGAAGACGCCGAGCAGTGCCCACAGGGCCCGCGACTGGACCGCGTCGCGGAAGTCCTTCTTCGCGACCGCCGTCCAGCTCATCGGTTCACCTCCGTCGCGCCGGCGCCACCGGCGTCGAGAGCGTCCGGTCCGGCCGCGTCACGGTCGACCGACTGCTGTGACGTCGTGTACTCGGCGAAGAGGTCCTCGAGCGAGGACTCATCGAGCGAGAAGTCCTCGATGGTGACGCCCGCCTGGTCCAGCGTCTGCAGGACGCCGAACTTCGACCCGTCCGGACCCAGCGTGATACTGATCCGGTCGCCCGCCAGCGAGGCGCTGTTGACGTCATCGCGAGCGCGGACCGCCGCGACCGCCCCGTCGTCGGCGTTCGAGACGTCCACCGTCAGCGTGGTCGTCGTCTCCGTCGAATCGCGCAACCCGTCGATGGAGTCGACCGCGACCAGCCGGCCACGGTTGATGATCGCCACGCGGTCACAGATCGCCTCGACCTGCTCCATGATGTGACTCGAGAAGAAGACCGTCGTGCCGCGCTCGTTTTCGGCCTGGATGATCTCGCGCATCTGCCGGGCGCCGTTCGGGTCCAGCCCGGTGGAGGGCTCGTCGAGGATCAACAGGTCCGGGTCGCCGACCAGCGCCATTGCGAGGACGAGTCGCTGGCGCATCCCCTTGGAGTAGCCGCCGGCCTTCCGGTCGGCCGCCTCCAGCACGCGGACCCGCTCCAGGATCGCCTCGATATCGGCGTCGACCTCCTTCGAGTCGACGACGAACTCCATGTGCTGGCGGCCTGTGAGACGGTCGTAGACGTGATACGCGTCCGGCAGCACGCCGATCTGCCGGCGGACGGCCATACTCTCTCGCTGGGCGTCGTGGCCCAGTACTGTGGCCGACCCGCCCGTCGGTCGCACGAAATCCAGCAGGATGTCGATCGTCGTCGACTTCCCCGCGCCGTTGGGCCCCAGAAACCCGAAGATCTCTCCCTCTTCGACGGTGAGGTCGAGTCCGTCGACCGCCACCACGTCTCCGTAGTGTTTCGTCAGCCCCTCTATCTCTATCGCTGCCATCTGTCCTCTCGCCCCCGTTTTCGTTCCCGGTCGTCCGGTTGCTCTGTCGTCTCCTCGGTCATCGATAGGAAGTCACCCGTCTCCCCTATAAGTATTGTTGACATTCTTATAAATTTACGATTAGGTTACTCAAAGTTCTTTGAGCGACGGTGACACACCGGCGGTCAGTCAGCGACCGGCGTGGTCGGCGTCGTCGGCGACGTCGACGGCAAACGAGTCGTCCATCGTAAACGCGACCGCTTCGTCGTCCATCTCGATCCGAAAGTGGGCGTCGAGTGGGTCGGTCGAGCGGACGTCGGTCGTCCACTCCGCCGAGGCCAGGAGCGCGAAGAACTCCCAGAGGGGGGTATCCAGCAGCGAGACGCCGTGCCGCCACAGGTATTCGAGCGCGGCGGGGTGGAAGGCGACCGGTACCTCGACCGGCAGGTGGATGGTGAAACCACACTGCTCACAGCTACTGGCGAAGGTGTACAGCGACTCTGGCTCCGTGTCTGACTCTCGGTGTGCGTCCGGTCTGGACGTCGACTCCGACTCGGATTCCGACTCTGACTCGGCGTTCGAGTCCGCTCCTCGCACGTGGCTGTCGACTCGTCGTTCGGTGCGTCCGTAACACTCCGGACAGACGTCCCCGCGGAGCAACAGGTACGTACTCCAGATGCGGTAGCCGAAGCTCTCGACGATCGCTGTGGGTGTACGATTGGCCGTCTGACTCCTGGGGAACGAGTCCGAGAGCAGTCGCCGGTCGCAGTCACGACACCGGACGACGAACCGTTCGTGTTCCAGGAGTGCTTCGAGTTCGCCCGCGCCACAGGCCGGACAGCCGCCTTCGACGGTGACCCGGTCGAATCGGGTCGTACTCTCGTAGACGCCCGAACGGATCGCCCGGACGATCTTGTCGCCGCTGTAGGTGAGGTGATAGCCCTCGTCGGTCTCGGCGACGAACGACCCGACGAGTTGCGAGAGGTGATAGGAAAACTGCGAGGTGCTCCCGACGTCGACCGCCTCGTACAGCTCCGTGAACGCCAGTTCGTACCTGTCGACGCGCGTCTCCCGTTCCCGGTCGCCCAGCGCCAGCAGAATTTCGAGCCGTCGCTCGTTCCCGAGCGCGTCGAGCGCCGCGACCTGTGCCTCCTCGACGGTCGAGGGGTCGGTGGACGGGTCGTGTTCGGGGCTCTCGTGCCCGTGGCTCTCGTCTTCCGTTTCGCTGGATCCGCTGGGATCACCGGACGTCATGCGGGATAGCCCGAGTAACAGCACCTGGCGGCTTAACCGCGACGGACTGGGCGGGTGGACATCGGCGTGTGAACACCTGTCTCACGGGCTGGACGAGGAGTCGTAACGTATTTGAATTCCAATCGGGTACACTCTACTGCCTCGTCCAAGGCGTGTCCGGGTTAGGGTAGTGGTTATCCTTCAGCCTTGTGGAGGCTGAGACGTGGGTTCGATTCTCACACCCGGACTGACAAATTATTTATACAAACAGGAAGCGTGGAATCGGCGTTTGGGGGCTTCAAACGACCATACTCTAGAAGAACATATAGTATTTGGTAATATGTTCTGATGGTCACTTTCTCAACCTGTACTCTGTTTTTATTCTCACCACGGCAATCAAATATTTTATATTATCGAGTGACAGGACGGTGTTATGGACGAGTTCACCTGTCCGACTTGCGGTCGAATGTTCGACAGCCGGCGCGGACTCGGAGTACATCATAGTACTGGTCACGACGAGAGGCTTCCGAACCGGGAGTGTTCGGAGTGTGGCGCGGAGTTTTTCAAGGAATATGAGCAGAAATATTGTTCTGACGAATGTCGCGAAGAGGCTGTATCGTTCGAAGGGGAATCGCACCCAAACTACAGTGGGGCGAAAGAGTCTACAGAGTGTGAGATCTGCGAGACGGAGTTCGAGTACTATCCTTCGGAGAAGGAGGGGCTCTACTGTTCAGAGTGTGTCGAAAACGCCGAGTGGCGTCACAGACCCGACATTGAGCAGGAAAACCATCCACGGTGGGTCGGCGGCCAGTCCACCGTATCGTGTGACGTCTGCGGTTCGACAGTCGAACGCTATCCGAGCGGAATGGAGGGCGAAGTCGTCCTCTGTAGCAGGGAGTGCCAGAGCGAGTGGCTCTCGGAAGCGTTCACCGGCGATGGCCACCCCAACTGGGAGGGTGGCGGCAACGAAGCGTACGGAGCTGGCTGGGCGGCGACCCGCGAGGCGGCCCTCGAACGAGACGGGTACACCTGTGTTCTCTGTGGGACGGACGCTGACGACCTCGGGCGGAACCCGGACGTCCACCACATCGTCCCGGTCCGAACGTACGTCGAAGCCGGGAGCCACGACAAGACCGAGGCACACGAACTCGACAACGTCGTGACGCTGTGTCCGGGCTGTCACCGGCGCTCGGAGTTCGGGAACGTCCCGAAGAACCGACTCCGGCGGGCGGTCGGTGCGCGGTAGCGGCGGCCGGCGAGTCGACCTACTCCTCGCGTAGCGCTTCGGCGATGGCTTCGAGTTCGGCCTTCCGGAAAGAGCGGTCAAGTCCCCCGGGGTCGTCACTCTCTCGCTCACCGATGGCAGAGAGGATGCCGGCGCGCATCTGTCTGTTCGGGGGCAACCCACCCTCGCCGATGTCGTAGTCGACGGCTTCGCAGATGGCGGCCAGCGCCTCCTTGGTGAAATCACTCGACACCTCGCGTTCGTAGCGGCCGACTTTCACCCGGATCTCGTTGCGGAGCGCGTGGACGGTCGGTGACATATGCGCTCCGAGGGCGGGAGTCGCCGTGTGTGTTGCGGTCAACCATGGAGGACGACCGGAGCGGACCGGCCGCTCGCCCGGGCCGATCCCCACTTGACAAAGGCTTAATCGGCCACCTCAAGAGGGGTTCCCCATGACCGGATCTACCGTCGAAGGGACAGCCCGAACGACGGACCTTCGCGTCGAGTACGAACCCGCCCCGGAGAACGTCGACCCGAGGAGCGACCCCCGATTCGACTGGCGCCTCGCGACCGACCGCCGCGGCGCGCGACAGGAGGCGTATCGCGTGGTCGTCGGTCGCGATCGGGACAACGTCGCCGCCGGCGAGGGGCAACTCTGGGACTCCGGACGGGTCGACTCACGGGCGTCGACCGGCGTCGACTACGACGGCCCGCGACTCGCCTCGGACGAGGACTACTACTGGTCGGTGAAACTCTGGACCGGCGCGGGCGAGACCGAGTGGGCCGACCCCGCGAGATTCGCGACCGCGCTCGCGCCCGAGGACTGGCGCGGCGAGTGGATCGCCCACCGGCCGGGTGCGGGCGACACGAACGGGTGGCGGAGTCAGTGGTTCGACCCCGAGGAGGGCGGTGCAACCGAGGCCAGACAGGCCGACGACGAGTCCGGCGCGGGCAGTTACGAGTTCGCCGTCGAGTAGCGCGACTCTCCAGGTAACGTGGCTCCCGGTGATCACGAAGCGGGTACGACGCCGTACCGGGCTGGAGTCACCGCTCGCGCAAGTCGTCGGTGCTGACCGTCTCGGCGGCGTGGCGCTCGTCGGCGGGTTCGGCCTGGTAGTGGCCGCTGGATTTGATGATCGAGAGGGCGGTCATGATGTCAGTCCGGGTCAGCAGGCCGACGAACTCGCCGTCGTCCATGACGAGGAGGCGGCCGACGTTGTGCTCGTTGAGTTGTTCGAGTGCGGTCATCACGTCCGCTTCGGGCGCGACGGTGTAGAGTTCGGTCGTCATGACCTCCTCGACGCGGTAGGCGTCGCGTTCGACCTCCCGCACGGCGCGGGCGTCGGCGAGCGTGACGAGACCGACGACCTCGCCGTCGCGCTCGACCGGGTAGCCGGTGTGGCGCTCGACGAACATCACCTCGATCAGGTCGGCGACCGACGCCCCCGCGTCGACGCTGCTCACGCGGTCGGCCGGGGTCATCACGTCTCGCACCGTCACCCCCTCGAAGGCCGCGCGCATCACCGTCTGCTGGGCCTCGCTGGAGGCGCCGATGTAGATGAAAAAGGCGATCGCGACGAGAAAGAGTCCGCCGCCGCCGAACAGGCCGAACAGGCCCAGTGCGATGGCGAACAGCTTGCCGACCTCGGCGGCGATCTCGGTCGCGCGGGCGTACGGACGGGTCCGCGCGAGGAGCGCCCGGAGGACGCGTCCGCCGTCCATCGGGAACCCGGGGAGCATATTGAATATCGCGAGGGCGACGTTCATCACGGCGAGATAGCCCAGCAGGAAGGCGCCGGCGGCGACCGTGACCGACCCGCTCTGGGGGACCGCGAGGAACGCGGCGTAGGAAGCGACGCCGAGGGCGACGCTGACGAGCGGACCGGCGAGGGCGATGACGAGTTCGTGGCGCCAGTCCTCTGGCATCTCGTCTAGCTGGGCGATGCCGCCGAAGATCCAGAGCGTGATCGAGGCGATGGGATAGCCCAGGTGCCTGGCCACGAGCGAGTGGCCGAGTTCGTGGAGGACGACGCCGGCGAACAGGCCGAGCGCGGCGACGAGTCCCAGCACGTACGACGTGGGCGACGTCGCGAGGGGTTCGACCGGGATAGTCGCACCCATCGCCTCGTTGAGCAACTCCACGTACCCGCCCACCTGGCTCCCGATGATCCACGCAAAGAGCGGGAGGACCAGCAGGAAGGTCAGGTCGACGTTCAGCGGGATGCCAAACGCGCTTCCGAACCGGTACCGTGCCATACCTCCGATTGGGTCGGCGCACCCTTAAGGTCGCGTGTCGGCAGGCGGTCCGGCGTCGGCCGCCCGGTCGTACGGGCCGCTTCACCACCGGTCAGCGACGTGGGGTTCCCCCGACGATAAGATGGTCGGGGGTGACGACGCGTGCATGTACACCTCCTTCGGCCCGGGCGCGCTGGGGATCGACCTGTCCTTTCCCGAGGCGGCGGCGCTGGCCGCCGACACCGGCTTCGATGGGATTCAGGTTGACCTCGCCTTCCTCCGGGCACACGGACCCGAGGAGTACCGGGCGGTACTGGACGAGCACGACCTCCGGACGGGGAGTCTCTCGCTCCCGGTCGACGTCGCCGGCGACGCCGATAGTTTCGAGGACGACCTCGACGCGCTCCCCGCGATCGCGGCTGACGCCGCCGCCGTCGGCTGTTCACGTACCTCGACGTACGTCCTCTCGTTTAGCGACGAGTTGCCCTTCGAGGAGAACTTCGCGTTCCATCGCGAGCGTCTCGAACGTGTCGCGGCCGTCCTCGCCGACCACGATATGCGACTCGGGCTCGAGTTTCTGGGGCCACAGACCCTGCGCGAGGGCCACGAGTACGAGTTCGTCCACACCGTCGAGGGGATGGTGGAACTGGCGGAGGCGGCCGGGGAGAACGTCGGCCTCCTGCTGGACGCCTGGCACTGGCACACCGCGGGCGGGTCGGTCGCGGCGCTGGAGTCTCCTGGGACGGAGGATATCGTCGACGTCCACGTCAACGACGCGCCCGAGGGGGTCGCCCTCGCCGAGTACGTCGACAGCGAGCGCGCGATGCCCGGTGAGACCGGCGTCGTCGACATCGAGACCTTCCTGGGCCAGCTCGATACCATCGGCTACGAGGGGCCCGTGATGGTCGAACCGTTCAGCGACGAACTGTCGGCGATGGATCCAGAACCGGCCGCCCGCCGGACGATGGAGTCGCTCGAGACTATCTGGGAACGGGCGGGGCTCTGACTCGGTAACGCTCTGTCCGGTGCGACGCGGGCTCGCCGCAGCTTGGGGGTCAGGGTCTTGACCCCGGCGTCGCTACACTCGCATATGAGCGACACCACCCAGCGACCGCTCGTGCGCTACGCGGCCGAGATCGAGGCCGAACCCGTCGACGCCGCCGGCGGACTCTCGAAAGCCGTCCTGATCGGCGAGGAACACGGCGCGCCGACCCTCGCGATCCGTCGGTTCACCCTCGCGCCCGGTGCAACAGTCCCGAAACACACCAACGAGATCGAACACGAGCAGTACGTCCTTGCGGGTGAATACGTCGTGGGAATCGAGGGTGAGGAACACACCGTCAGCGCGGGTGACGCCCTGCACATCCCGGCGGGCGCGGTCCACTGGTATCGCAACGAGGGCGACGCCGAGGGCGAGTTCCTCTGTGCGGTGCCGACCGGCGACGACAGTATCGACCTCGTCGAGGAGTGACGCCGACCGGCGGAAGGCCGCCGCGGTGGCTGTGGCGTCACGCGACGGCCGACGGAAGGCCGCCGTCGTGGCTATGGCGTCACGCGACGGCCGACGGAAGGCCGCCGTCGTGGCTGTGGCGTCACGCGACGGCCGACCGGTCTCGGCGGGTCTTCGCACACCGGCGCAACGTCCATACCGCTGCTCGTCCTATCGGGGGACATGACCGACGAGTTCGCGACCCGTATCGTCCTCTCGTTCCCTGCTGATATCGGGAAGCACGGTCGCAAGCGTCTCAATCAGGACTACTACAAGGGGTGGCTCAGGAAGACCCACGACGCCGTCGCCGTCGGCGACGAGTGGGACGAGTTCACCGACGTCGGCTGCTGTGGCAGTCACATGGACCTCCCACTGGTCGTCGAGACCGTCGAGGGCGGTTCCCGGATGGGCCCGGAGACGGCCATCGAGTACACCGAACGCGAGGCCTGCGGGATCAACTCCGGGTGGTCGGTCCAGCACGACGAACCCGAACCGGTGCGGGACTGAGCGTCGGCGGTCCGAAGCGATCCCCGGTGTTCTCGAGTCAGATACCGGCAGTGGTGCCGAAAACACCGTCGAAAACCTCATATGGGCATATATCCGAATATATCGTATGGTGAAGACGATTCGCGTCTCAGAGGAGTATCACGAGTGGCTGACAGCCCACAAACACGACGGTGAGACGATGGAGGAGACGCTTCGCCGAATGACGCGAGGGCCGAATCCCGGTGACGTCGCCGGTTTGCTCTCCGAAGAGGAGGCCGAAGCGGCGAAAGCAGCGGTGGAACAGCTCCGCGGGCGCGACCGGGACAGATTCGAGGATGCCCGGGAGGCCTTCGAAGGGAGGGGCGGGGACACGGACGAATGATCCTCGACTCGACGTACCTGTTCGATCTGATGGCCGGAGGTTCCGACGCGTTCGCGAAGGGGACGGAACTGGTCGAGAACGGCGAGATGCAGTGGCTCCCGACACCCGTCGTCGCCGAAGTTTACTACGGGGCCGCGACGACGCGCAGCGACACGACAGAGGCAGAGGTTCGGAACCGCCTGCTGGGGTATCCACGGATCGAGGTCGACGAGGAAGTCGCCAGAACTGCGGGCGAACTACTCGCACGAGCCGACGACCGGGCGGGTGGAAACGCCGGTGTCGGATCGAACGACGCGTACATCGCCGCGATGGCAGACGTCCTCGACGACACCGTACTCACCGCAAACGTCGACGATTTCGAGGCTCTCGACGTCCCGGTAGAGACGTACTGAACTCCCCACATCGTGCTGTCCCGCCGACGGGTGGTCACTCCCCACTGTCGCACTCGTACTGCGGGTAGTGTTCGACGACGTGTTCGGGCGTCACCCGGTCTTCTCTGAGGTCGCGTTCGATGGCGTCGACCGGCCGCGCTTCGGGCGGGCCGAACCCGCCGCCGCCGGGCGTCCTGACACTCACGAGGTCGCCGTCACCGAGGTCGAGCGTCGTCATCCCATCGATGGGCTGGACGACGCCGCCGACCACCACGCGGTCGTCGCCCGGGGCGCCGTCCTCGCCGCCGTCGAGGCCGTACGGACGGTTGGTCCGGCGGTCCGCCAGTAGCGAGAACTCGGCGTCGTGGTCGAGCACGCGGACGTCCCGGCGGATGCCCAGCCCGCCCCGGCGGCGGCCCGCGCCGCCGGTGTCGGGCCGGAGTTCGTAGCGCTCGACGCGGAGGGGATAGGAGAGTTCCAGCGCCTCGACGGGCGTGTTTCGGGTGTTGGTCATGTGGGCGTGGACGCCGTCGACGCCGTCGCGCTCCGGGCGGGCGCCGTAGCCGCCGCCGATGGTCTCGTAGAAGGTGTACGGGGTTTCGGCGTCGGCGCTCCCCAGGGTGACGTTGTTCATCGACCCGTTCGCGGCGGCAGCGATGGGCCGAACCCCGCCCTCCGCCATCGCTCCCAGTACCACGTCGACGACGCGCTGTGAGGTCTCGAGGTTGCCACCCACGACCGCCGCGGGCTTGCGGGCGTTGACGACTGTTCCCTCCGGTGCCGTCACGGAGAAGGGCCGGTAACAGCCCTCGTTCGGCGGAACCGACGGGTCGGTGACCGCCCGGAGCGCGTAGTAGGTGGCGCTGGTCGTCACCGCCAGGGGCGCGTTGACCGGACCCGGGACCTGTGTGGCCGACCCCTCGAAGTCCACGGCCACGGTGTCGCCGTCGACGGTGACCGTCGCCGCGATGGTGACGTCTTCCGTTCCCGCGCCGTCCCCGTCGAGGACGTCCTCGAACGCGTCGGTACCGTCCTCGAGGTCGCGCACTTCCTCACGCATGCGGGCCTCGCTGTAGTCGAGGACGCGGTCGGTCACCGCCTCGACGGTGGGACGGCCGTGTGTCTCGACGAGTTCGGCGAACCGGCGGCGACCGGTCTCGTTCGCGGCCTGCTGGGCGCGCAGGTCGCCCTCGCGCTCGTCGGGCGTCCGGACGTTCTCCAGGAGCAGGTCGAACACTCCCTGGACGGGGTCGCCACCCGCGAACAGTTTGACGGGCGGGATCTGGACCCCCTCGCCGAAGATACTCGTCGAGTCCGCCGAGACGCTCCCCGCGCGCGCCCCGCCCACGTCGGCGTGGTGGGCGCGATTGGCGACGTACGCGACGAGCTCGCCGTCGGCGTACACCGGGCTGACGAACGTGATGTCGGGGAGGTGTGCGCCGCCGCTGAACGGCGAGTTGTGGATGGCGGTGTCGCCGGGTCCCAGATCGAGGGCGTCGACGACCGCCCGCACGGAGTCGGGCATCGCTCCCAGATGGACCGGGATGTTCTCGGCCTGGGCGAGCATCCGCCCGTCGGCGTCGAAGACGGCCGACGAGCAGTCCTTGCGTTCCTTGATGTTCGGGGAGTAACTCATCCGGACGAGGTTGGCGCTCATCTCCTCGGCGACGGACTCGAAACCGTTGCGCAGCACCTCGAGGGTGACGGGGTCGACGTCAGTGGACTCCCGAGAACTGCCAGTCATGACTGGCCCTCGCTGGTGGTTATCGCCAGCGTGCCGCGCTCGTCGACGGCGACGGACTGGCCGGGGTGGACGACCGTCGTCGCGGCGTCGGCCTGGACGACCGAGGGTCCGTCGAACTCGCCGCCCGGCGGGAGGCGGGCGTGTTCGTAGACGGGTACCTCGCGCTCGTCGCCGTCGAACCCGACGGGTCGCTCGCCGAGGACGGCGTCGTCGACGGTTCCCTCGACAGTCGAGCGGACGTCGACGGCGGGGATCTCTCCCACCGCGCGGACGCGGGCGTTGACGAGTTCGACCGGTTCCCCGGGGTTGGCGTGGCCGTACTGGGACTCGTGGCGCTCGTGGAACCGGTCGGCGGCGGTCGACAGGTGGTCTCCGCCGGCATCCCCGTCCGCGCCGGTAGCGTCGTCGACCCCCTCGACCGTATCGAGCGGAACCGTCAGCGAGTACGACTGGCCCCGGTATCTGAGATCGAGCGTCCGCTCGAAGGCCATCGCGTCGGCCTCGACCCCCTCCGAGTCGAGTCGCTCGCGCCCCTCGGCGACGAGGTCGTCGAACCACTCGTCGAGGTCGTCGCCCGTCACGTCGGCCAGCGGTTCGACGACCGCCCGCACGTACGTGTGCTCGATGTCAGACGCCAGCAAGCCGAGTCCCGAGAGGACGCCCGCAAGGCGCGGGACGAGGACGGTGGGGATCGAGAGGTCCTCGGCGAGACGCGGGGCGTGCAGCGGCCCGGCCCCGCCGAAGGCCACCAGCGCGAACTCCCGGGGGTCGTGGCCCCGCTCGACGCTCACCACGCGCAGGGCTCGTTCCATGTTCGCGCGCGCCACCTCCAGGATGCCACGGGCGGCCGCCGCCACGGACTGACCCAGCGGGTCGGCGACGCCGGCTTCGACCGCGGCACTCGCCGCGTCGACGTCCACCGAGAGGTCGCCCCCGAGCGGGTAATCGGGGTGGATCCGCCCGAGGACGACGTGGGCGTCCGTGACAGTGGGACGGTCGCCGCCCGTCCCGTAGGCGGCCGGGCCGGGGTCCGCGCCGGCGGATTCAGGTCCGACTCGCAGCGCGCCGCCGGCGTCGACGCGGGCGATGGACCCACCGCCCGCGCCGATGGTGTGGATGTCGACCGTGGGGACGCCGAGGGGGTAGCCGGCGATGGCCCAGTCGGTCGTCCGGGCGGGGTCGCCCCCGGTGACGAGGCTGACGTCGGTGCTCGTCCCGCCCATATCCATCGTGACGACGTCCTCGTGGCCGGCGGCACTCGCGAGATAGCCGGCACCACGGACGCCCGCCGCAGGGCCCGACAGGACGGTGTTGACGGGCGTTTCGGCGGCTGCTGTAGCGCCAGTCAGCCCGCCGTGGGACTGCATCACTGCCGGTTCCCGTTCGATGCCGACGACCGCGGTCCGCCGCGAGAGGCGGTCGAGATAGGTCTCCATCACCGGCCGCAATGCGGCGTTGAGCGCGGTCGTCGAGGTCCGTTCGTACTCGCGAAACTCCGGGAGTACGTCCGACGAGAGCGATATCGCGAGGTCGTCACGACCCGCCTCGTGCAGTGCGTCGGCGATGGCTCGCTCGTGGTCGGGCGTCCGGAAGGAAAAGAGCGTGGCGACGGCGACGGCGTCGACCTCGGGCAGTCGCTCGGCCAGCGCTGCCACGTCGGCGTCGTCGAGCGGTTCGACGACCGTGCCGTCGGGCCCTACTCGTTCCGGGACGGTGAATCGTCGGTCCCGCGGGACGAGCGGGTCGGGGCGCTCGAAGTTCAGGTCGTACAGATCCGCCCGGTCTTGGCGGCCGATCTCCAGGACGTCGCGAAAGCCCTCGGTGGTGACGAGCGCCGTCTCGGGCAACTCGCCTTCGAGGACGGCGTTGGTCGCGACGGTCGTCCCGTGCCCGAGGAAGGTCACGTTCGCAGGGTCGACACCGTCTCGCTCAACCGCTTCGAGGCCGTCGACGACCCCGTCGTCGGGTCGGTCGGGCGTGCTCGGAGTCTTCAACCCCCGGAGGCGGCCCTCGTCGTCGACGACCACGACGTCGGTGAAGGTGCCGCCGACGTCGACGCCGATGCGAGTCATCGTGGGTGTCGCCTCCGAACGTTCGTCTCACGGCTCGTCTGTCGCCGTTCTGTGGGTCGCATTCCAGTCGTTCGCAGGGGAGGCCCGGCGGAGTGAAAAACCGTCGGTCGCTGGCGACGTTTTCGGTGCTGGCCCACGAGCCAGCACGCTCAATTTCAGACGACGAACTTACCGCGTCCCCTCTGAGACGAACCCGTGAAGCGAATGTCGCGACCGGACCACTTAGGCCGGACGACGCCCACCGCTCGCGTATGCAGGTCACTCTCCTGGGGACGGGCGATACGACCGGGACGCCGACGCCGGGCTGTGACTGCGAGACCTGTCGCCGGGCCATCGACCCCGACGACGCCCTGGTCGAGCGCATGGCCGACCGCGGCGTCGACGTGACTGGCGGCGTCGAGCGCTCGCGTTTTTCCGTGCACGTCCGCAACGAGCGCACCGGCGAGTCACTGCTCGTCGACACCAGCCCCGACTTCCGCTCGCAGTTCCTCGACCACGACGTCTCCCTCCCCGACGCCGCTCTGATAACCCACATCCACTTCGACCACCTCGACGGCCTCGGCCACGCCTACCGCCTCTTCGAGCATCTCCCCGTCCACGCCGCCGACGAGACCGACCCCGCCACCGGCGAGAGCGTCGCGGAGGCCGTCGACGACCGCTACGACTACCTCGACACCGTCTCCGTCCACCCCCAGACACCCTTCGAACCGTTCGAGACCTGCGGGTTCGAGGT
>ENA-ORCS01000511-ORCS01000511.1-marine-metagenome-genome-assembly--contig:-NODE-511-length-25811-cov-5.326300_pt1 | contig 25811 bp, 29 predicted proteins | sample MGYA00237781_ERZ508513 | MGnify/ENA primary metagenome ERZ508513 (study PRJEB26184, sample SAMN06268793) | marine metagenome | isolation source: Eden Landing Ponds, San Francisco, CA, USA | place...
GCGGAGTTCGACGACGCCACGCTCTCCTACTCCGAGAGCGACGAGGAGCGCGCGCCGAACTACGTCGTGACGCCGACAGGCGCGCGCGTGAACCGCCTGTTCGCTGTCGGCGTCCTGACCGAGGTCGAGGAGGTCAACGAGGACAGCCTCCGCGGCCGCGTCGTCGACCCGACGGGCGCCTTTGTCACCTACGCCGGCCAGTACCAGCCCGACGAGCACGCCTTCTTGAGCCGTGCCGAGCCGCCGACGTTCGTCGCGCTCTCGGGGAAGGCACGGACGTTCGAGCCGGAGGACTCCGACCGCGTGTTCACCTCCGTTCGTCCGGAGAGCATCAACGAAGTCGACGCCGGGACGCGGGACCGTTGGGTGGTCTCCGCGGCCGAGCGCACGCTCCACCGGATCGCTGTCTTCGCGGCCGCGCTCGACTCGGATCTCCGGGGCGACGAGCTCCGCGCGGCGCTCGAAGACGAGGGCGTCGATCCGTCGCTCGCCGCCGGGATCCCCAAGGCTATCGAGCACTACGGCACCGGAACCGCCTACCTCGAAGCGGTCCGGTCGCTCGCGGTCGAAGCAGTCGAACAGGTCGCCGGTGAGCGCGACGCCGTCGGCTCGCTGGAGGCCGAACCGAGTGACGGCAGCCCAGCGGAACTCGGGCCGCTCCCCGAGGTGGATCTCGATCTCGCCGGCGCCGAGTCGATGAGCGAAACGGCGTCGGAACCGACGGCCGACGAAACAGCGTCGACCGAGCCGAACTCGACGGACGAGGAGACGGAGCCGGCTGAACCCGAGCCGGCTGAACCAGAATCGGCCGAGTTGGAAGAAGAGGAGACAGCGGAGTCCGAAGAGCCCGAACCGGAATCAGTCGAGCCGGAGCCAGAGGAAGTCGAAGCTGACGAGGAGCCCTCCGAAGCGACCGAGGGGACGGCTCAGACGGTCGGCGACGCGGAGGCGGAAAGCCCCGAGGTCGATGAAGAAGAGTTCGAGGGGACAGAGGAGTCGACCGAGGAACTCGGGGACTTCGACGCCGGCGAATCGGTCCAAGAGACCGTCGAGGAGGAGGCCGAGGAGATCGGCGACTTCGACCCCGCGGAGACCGTCGACGACGAGGACGAGGCGCTGACCGAGGAGGAACGCCAGGAGGTCAAAGAGGAGTTCGGCACGGAGTTCTCGACCGGCAGCGAGGTCGGCGAGCCGGGCGAAGCCGGCATCGACGTGCCCTCTTCGGAGGAAGAACTCGAAGAGATCGAGGCCGAAGTGACCGGTGAGGAAGAAGAGGAAACCGAGCCGGAAGAGGAACCTGACGAGGGCGCCGCCGACCTCGATCTGGAGGACGCCGTCATCGACGCGATGAGCGAACTGGACGACGGCGACGGCGCCGACCGCGAGGCAGTCGTCGCACGCGTCGTCGACGAGCACGGCGTCGACGCCGGCGCCGTCGAGGACGCGGTGCAGGACGCGATGATGAGCGGGAAGTGCTACGAGCCCACCGACGGCACGCTCAAGGCGATCTGATGGGCGAGCCAGCGGTCGAACCCGTCCCCGGCGCGCCGGCGGCGACGCTCGATCTCGGCGACGAGCGGGCGCTCGCGATCGCGGACTACCACGCGGGGATCGAGGTCGGCCTGCGCTACGAGCGCGGCGTCGAACTCGACTCCAACGCCGAACAGCGCCGGCAACGGCTGCTCGCCCTGCTCGACCGAACGGGCGCCGATCGCGTGGTCGTGCTCGGGGATCTGGTCCACCGGATCGCCGAGCCCGACGGCACAGAGGCCGAGGAGGTTCGGGACCTGCTCGACGCGCTCGACGCGCGTGCAGTGCCGCTCACGCTCGCGAAGGGGAACCACGACGGCGGCATCGCCGACGTGTTCCCCGACCGGATCGACCTGCTCCCTGCCGAGGGCGCACGGGTCGGGTCGGTGGGGCTGGTCCACGGCCACACGTGGCCGAACACCGAGGCGCTCTCGGCGTCGACGCTCTGTATGGGTCACGAGCACCCGTCGGTTCGGCTGACCGACGAGGTCGGTGGAAGCCGGGTCGAGCGGGCGTGGCTCCGCGGGCCGCTCCGCCCGGAGCCGTTCCGCGACGCCCTCGGCGACGACGCCGACGAGCTCGCGTGGAACGAGCCGGAGTTAGTGGTGTTCCCCGCGTTCAACGACCGCTCCGGCGGGACGTGGATCAACGTCGAAGGAGAGTCGTTCCTCGCACCGTTCCTGCCGGCGGCACTGGAGAGCGGCGAGGCGTACCTGACCGACGGCACGCGGCTCGGCCCGTACCGGGAGGTCTGAGTCGGGCTACCCGACGCGGTCGAACGCCTCGCGAAGTCGGTTGGCCGAGTGAACACAGAGGGACAGGTCGGGACTGAACGACTCAATCGTGATCGTTCCGTCGAAGCCGGCCCGTGAGAGTTCTTTCGCGACCGGGTCGTAGTCGATCTCACCGTCGCCGAGCGCGAGGTGGGTGTCGCCGCGGGCCCGCACGTCGTGGACGTGGAGGTGGGTCACGAGATGGGCGTAGTCGGCGAGGAACGACTCGATCGCCGCCTGTCCGTCCTCCTCGAACGCGTGTCCCACGTCGAAACAGCAGGCCGCGCCGCAGTCGTCGAGGACGCGACCCACGGCGTCGAGATCGTAGCCGCGATCAAGCTTGCCGAGGTTCTCGAACGTCACCTCGATCCCGCGCTCGGCGCCCGCCGCGTCGAGCCGCCGGACGTTCTCCCGGAACAGGTCGAGGTCGTCGCGGCTCCCGCGGTTGGCGGTACAGTGTGCGACCGCTCGATCGGCCCCTGCCGCCGCCGCGAGATCGAGCGCCCGTTCGAAGTACGCGTGGGCGCCGTCGGCGTGTTCCGGCGGCGCGTGGACGAGCGGCTGCTCGAAAGGCAGGTGGACGATCAGATCGAGGTCGGCCGCCGCACAGCGTTCACGGACGCTCTCGGGGTCGAACTCGCGGAGCGGGACGTTCGACTCGCCGAGGGAGGGCTCGACGAACGCGAAGCTGTCGGGCGTCTCGGGGATGCGATCGAGGAACGGGCCGACGCTGTTGCCGTACTGCATCGTTTCCCACTCCCGGCGGTCCGGGGTAGGTTTTCGGGTTCTCAGAGCAGCAGCGCGACCGTCCCGACCGCCGCGGCGACGACGGCCGCCCACCAGATCGGCGTCCGCTCGTCGGGGCCGCCGATCCACTCGGGACGAACCACGCCGACGAGTGCGACCAGCGTCAACAAGGAGAAGCCGGCGAGCGCGGCGACGTTTCCGGGCCAGACGCCGACCCGCGTGACTGCGATCGCCCACGAGAGGCTCTGCGTGAGGCCGAGCCAGCAGAGGGCGAGCCAGAACGTGCGACGGGGCGTGAACTCCACGACGGGGAGGGCGGGCGCGGCGACCGAAAAGCTGGCGGGCGAAATCCTCAAGCCGGCGGCGGGAGAGCCGCGGGTATGGAGATCCGCGACGCCGTTCCCGCCGACGCCGACGCCGTCGCCGCCGTCGCCCGAGAGTCGTGGCACGCCGCCTACGACGACCTGCTCGGCGCGGAGACGGTCGATGCGACGGTCGAGGAGTGGTACGGTACCGAGTCGCTGCGGGAGGAGATCCGGGAGGCGAATGCGGCCGACAGCGCTTGCTTCCTCGTCGCCGACGACGACGGCGTGGTCGGCTTCGCCAACGCCGGTCCGGCACGGGACTGGGCGAGCGACCCCGACGGCCCGGACGCCTTCTTCTCGCGGCTCTACGTCGCCCCCGAGCAGTGGGGTGGCGGCGTCGGCAGCGAACTGACCGCCCACGTCGTCCGCCGGCTCCGCGCGGCGGGCCACGAACGCGTCTGGCTGGAGGTGTTCGACGGGAACGAACGGGGTCGCGGGTTCTACGAGTCCCTCGGCTTCGAGCGGATCGGGAGCGTCACCGAGTCGTTCGGCGGGAGCGAGGTGACGACGCTGCATCTCGCGGCGCCGCTGTCACGGCTGGTCGAAGCGACGCCGTCGGTCGAATAGGCTGCCGCCGGCGGAAGCTTCATACGCGCACCCGTCCTCACGCCGGCAATGAGCGATCTCCTCCGCACGCCCGACCGGCGCGTCTGCGAGCGCTGCGGGCGGCTCGAACGCTACGACGACGGTGTATGGCGGGCCGACCGGCTCGGCGAGGTGTACTGCATCCACGAGTGGGACATCGACGGCACGTTCGTCCCGATCGAGGGCGAGTCCGCGGCCGCGGCCGAGAAGTGCTGAGCCGACGAGCTACGCGTCGTCTTCTGCCCGCTCCCTGACCGCCCGGAGTGCGTCGATCGTCCCGTCGACGTAGCGGCGTTCGAGGACGTGATCCGCGGCGGCTTTCGCGGTCTCGTCGGCGTTCGCGACCGCGTAGGACTCGCCGACGGTCTCGAACGTCGAGGCGTCGTTCTCGCTGTCGCCGACGGCGACGAACTCGCCCGGCTCGTAGCCGAGCGTCTCCGCGACGCCGGTCAGCGCCGCACCCTTGCTGGCGTCCGCGCTCTTGAGGTGGTAGGCGTACCCCGAGTCGACGAACTGCAGGTCGAACTCCGCGGCGACCGCACGGAGCAGCGCCTCGTCGGCGGTCCGGCTGACTGCCACCTCGGTCTCGCGCCAGCGGTTCACGGTGTCGACACCGTCCCAGCCGAGCTCGCCGCCGCGCTCCTCGAACGCCGCGACGGCCGCGTCCACGCGCTCGGGGTCGCCCGCGTACTCGACGTGCCCGTCCGCGAGCGCGACGCCGCCGTTCTCCGCGATCACCCGCTCGGGGATGCCGGCGAACTGACAGAGCGCGACGGGGTAGGGGAACGCCTTCCCGGTCGCCAGCACGACCGGCGCCCCCCACCCCGCGAGCAGCGAGAACGCCCGCGGCGCGATCGTGTGCTCGGGCGTGGTGAGCGTGCCGTCGATGTCCAGCGCCAGCGGCGGAACCATCGGTTCGGTGTCGGGCAGTGGGGCGGAAAACCGTCCCGGTCGGGCTCAGCCTTCCTCGCGCTCTCGGGCGAGACGCTGGAGGCCGTCGGCGGCGGCTTCGACGGCCCGCAACAGCCGCCAGCCGCCGTAGGAAGCGAGGAGTAAGGTTCCGAACAGTGCCGGGATCACCGGGTCCCCGAGGAAGAACAGGCTCGCGGCGGCGACGAAGAGCAACCAGAGTGCCAGAACGGCCTTCACCCGGAGAGAGAGTCTCGGCGGGGTGTAGCGGGACACGGGCAGGGATCGTCCCCGGGTCACAAACCGATTTCGACTGTGCGGGAGAACAACCCTTTTCGCCGTGGCCCCGGAACCCGGGGGTATGGCAGACGAACCCGACGAGACCGAAGAGAGCGAGGGCGAGGAGGAGAAGTCGTTCCGCGAGCGCGTCGAGGAGATCCGCGAGCGCCGCGAGGAGGAGCGCGAGGAGGGCGAAGCCCCCGGTCCGGAGGGGATGGGCGGCGGCCCGCCCGGCATGGGCGGCGAGGGCCCCGGCGGCGGCAACCCCTTCGCACAGATGATGTCCGGCATGATGGGCGGCGGTGGCGGCCCCGGCGGCATGGGCGGCGGCCCGCCCGGCATGGGCGGTGGTCCCGGCGGCATGGGCGGCGAAGCCGGCGGCGAGGACGGCGAGGGCAGCGAGCGACAGGCCCAGGCCACCGAGGACATGGTGCGTGAGGTCCGACAGCTCCGCGACGAGGTTCGAGATGCGACGCGAGAGCTTCGACGGATCGCCGACGCGCTCGAAGACTGAAGCGCCGACTCTCCCCGTTTCTCCGTATCCGAGAGCGACAGCTTCGGCGCTGTGAGGCGTCGAAAAACGAAGGCGGCGACCGATCAGTCCGCGCTGGTCGGCTGCTGGTGGAACGGCGCGCTGGCGATCCGCTCGCGGAAGGAGGGGAGCGCGTCCCGACCCTTCGAGCTCATCGCGCTCACGACCGCGAACACCTCCTTCCGGGACACCTTCACGCCGCGTTCGGTCAGCACGTCCTCGGGGTGCTCGCGGACCTCGCGGAGCGTCCCGACCGCAAGCAGGAACGGCACCGCCCACGCTTCGAGGGTGTTGCCGTCCCGCAGCGGGACGTGCTGGAGGTACGTCCCGGCGTCGTCGAGGTAGGAGCGTGCGAGGTCGGTCGTACGCCGGACGACCGAAGTCGCCCCCTCGCGTTTGGTGGGGTCGAGCACCTCCTCCTGCTCGACGCCCTCCTCGGCCAGCCACTCGGCGGGGAGGTAGACGTTGTTCTCCTCGTCGTAGTCGTCGTACACGTCCTTCGAGACGTTGACCAACTGGAGCAGCAGGCCGAACTCCTCGGCGGTGTCGTACAGCGTTCGCTCGCGCTCGTCGTCGATCTCTCCGCGGGTCACGAGGTTGGTGATGAGGTTCCCGACGGTGCCGGCGGCGTAGTAGCAGTACTCCTCCAGTTCGCGTCTGTCGGCGATGCGGAGGCCACCCTTGTCGGCGTAACGCTCGACGAAGTCGGCCATCCCGTCGACCATCTCACGGACCGGCGGCGTGATCGCCTCACGCACGTCGGCGGGCAGTGCCTCGAACGTCGCGACGATCCGGGGGGCGCTCGCGACGACCGCCCAGTCGGCGTTGCGCTCGTCCTCCGCGGGGAGCCACTCCTCGACCTCGGCTGTGAACGCGTCGATGTCGGTGTCGTCGGTCGGATCGAGCACGGCGTCGTACGTGCGAAGCAGCGCCGCCTGTTCCGCGGGCGGGATGTGGGAGGCGTCCTCGACGGTGTCCGCGACCCGGCAGAGGAGGTAGCCCAGACAGATGTAGGAGTCCATGGGCTCCTCCAGCACGTCCACCGTCAGAGCGAACGTGCGGGAGACGTCTTGGACGGCCTCGTGACACCACGCGAGGTCATCGGACGGAACGTCGGCGAGGGGGTCGGGTCCGGGCATTCGGTTTGAGGGGTCTACGTGCAGCGGCGTTAAAAGTCTCTCCCAAGCGGTTCGCGAGCCGTCGTTTTCCGACCGCAGACACCGAGCCGGGGCCGGGTAGAAAACCCTAAGCCCAGCCCGTGAGGAGAGGAAGGTATGGACTTCAGTCTGGACGCCGAACAGCGCCAGATCCGCGATACGGTTGCCGAGTTCGTCGACGAGGAGGTGGTCCCCCGGGCTTCCGAGATCGACGAGACCGACGAGTACCCGGCGGACCTCGTCGACCAGATGGCCGAGTTGGGGCTGATGGGGATGCCGTTCCCCACGGAGTACGGCGGGGCCGGCCTCGACTACCACTCCTACGCGATCGGCATCGAGGAGATCTCCCGGGGCTCCGGCGGGCTCGGCACGATCGTCGCCGCCCACACCTCGCTTGCGGGCAACATGGTGTACGAGTTCGGCGACGAGAGCCAGAAGCAGGAGTACCTCACGCCGCTCGCCGAGGGAACCGACGTCGGCGCGTTCGCACTCTCGGAAGCCGGCGCGGGCAGCGACGTGCCCGCGATGACCACGACCGCCGAGCGCGACGGCGACGAGTACGTCATCGACGGCGGCAAGCTCTGGACCTCCAACGGCTCGGTCGCGGACACGGTGATCGTCTTCGCGAAGACGGATCCCGACGCCGGCAACCGGGGGATCTCCTCCTTTGTCGTCCGGCCCGAGAGCGACGACGGCTTCATCGTCGAGAACACCGAGCACAAGCTCGGCGACAAGGGCTGTCCCACCGCGGAACTCCGCTTCGACGGGCTGCGGGTGCCCGCCGACCGCCGACTCGGTGAGGAGGGCGACGGGTTCGTCCAGTCGCTCAAGACGCTCAACGGCGGCCGCATCTCCATCGCCGCCCGCGGCGTCGGCATCGCCCGCGCGGCCAAGGAGGCCGCGACGGAGTACGCCACCGACCGCGAGCAGTTCGACCAGCCCATCTCGGAGTTCCAAGCCATCCAGCACAAGCTCGCGGACATGGACACGAAAGTCCAGAGCGCGAAGCTGCTGATGCACAAGGCCGCGGACCTGAAGATTCGCGACGAGGACTACATCAAGGCCGCCGCACAGGCCAAGCTCAAAGCCAGCGAAGTCAGCCGCGAGGTGGCCAACGAGGCGATCCAGGTCCACGGCGGCTACGGCTACACGAAGGACTTCCCGGTCGAGCGCTACTACCGCGACGCCAAGCTCAACGAGATCTACGAGGGCACCAGCGAGGTGCTGCGGAACACGATCGCCGACCGGATGCTGTAGCGGTCACGCGAGTTTCGTCGCGCTGTACAGCACGTAGGCGACGCCGGTCGATCCCGCGAGCGTCACCACCCAGCTCGCCAGCGTGCCAGCGTACTTCCGGGTGTCGACGCCCGAGCCGGCGCCTGCGAACCCGCAGCCGGCGATACTGTTGATGATGATGTGGTTGTAGGAGATCGGCACCCCGAGCACGTTCGCGATCAGCTGCACCATCGGGATGGCGGTCAACAGCACGGCCAGCGACGTCCGCTTGCCGAGGCTGGCGTACTGCCGGCCGACCGCCTGCAGCATCACCGGGCTCTTGGTGAACGCCCCCACCATGATGCCGAGGCCGCCGAACGCGATCAGCGGGAGGACGCCGAACCCGAACTCCTGAACGGTGCCGACGAGCGGGCCGACCGCCAGCCCGACCTGACTCCCGCCGCCGATGAACGAGAACACGATCCCCGCGAACAGCACCGCCTTGTCGATCGTTCGATCCGCGCGATCCGACTCCGGGACGTAGCGGCGGATGAGCTGGACCATCCCGTAGGCCAGCCCGACGGCGACGATCCCCGAGAGCACCCACGACCCCAGCGTGATCGACCAGTACTCCAAGTTCGGCCGGTAGCCGGCGGCGAGCCCCGCGCCGGCGACGCCGCCGAACGTCGAGAACGCCACCGGGATCGAGTGTTCGAGGTAGATCCCCAGCCCCACGAACAGGCCGATCACGACCAGCGCGACGGTGCCGATCTGGAAGGTGACGGCGCCGGAGACGATCCGGGTGCCGACGCCGCGTGTCACCGCCGCACCCTGGGCGACCGCGCCCGCGAACCCGACGATGCCAACGAAAAAGGCCCCCCGGAGCACGCCGATGGAGTTCGAGCCGATAGCGGGCGCCATCGAGACGGAGACGCTGCTCGCGCCGGTCACGGCCGCGACGAGGAAGGAGATGACCAGCCCCACGCCCAACAGCAGTACTGATGGCATGAAGTCGCCGTCGCTACTCGTTCACGCTGTGTAAAAAGCGTCGGACTCACGCCCCAACGCCTACCCCGCGGGAGCGCGTCCCCTCGCGTGGGCGATCGCGACCGCCCACCGTCACGATGGATTCGGACTCGACCGATCCGACCGAACGGATCTTCACGAAAACGGCCCAGAGCCCGACGCCCGAGCAAGCGCCGTGGGCGATCTCCCGGCTGTTCGGGGAGGACTGAGCCGGGGTCCGTTCGACCGTGAGAGCGTGTCGTCGCCCTCGATTTTTCGCGGCCGTCGAAACGTTCCGCTCGCTGGGCGCTACTCCCGGACGTGTTCGGGCGGCAGTTCGATCTCGCCCGAGAGGTCGCGCTGCGGGAACGGGATCTCGATCCCCGCCTCGTCGAAGCGCTGTTTCACGTTTTTGACGTACTCCGAGCGGATTTTGACGAAGTCCGCCCGCGAGGGGTTGTCGATCCAGATCCGCGAGCGCAGACCGACGTAGGAGTCCGCGAGCTCAGTCAGCCGGACGCTCGGCGCCGGGTCGGTGAGGATGTTGGGGTGGCGCTCTGCCTCGTCGACAATGATGTCGGTCGCTTTCTCCACGTCGTCGTCGTAGCCGATCCCGAACGTGAACTGCAGGCGGAGCGTGTCCTTCGCGACGGGGTTTTTGATGACGCCGTCGGTGAGCTGGGAGTTCGGCACGGTGAGCAGCTCGTTGTCGAACGTACGGACGCGGGTGACGCGGAAGGAGATGTCCTCGACGATGCCGGAGTTGCCGTCCCACTCGATCCAGTCGCCGATGCGGAACGGTCGGTCGGCGTAGATGAAGACGCCGGCGACGAAGTTCGCGATCACGTCCTGCATCGCGAAGCCGATCGCCAGCGTCGCCGCGGCGGCGACCGTCGCCAGCGACTGGAGGAAGTCCCCGAAGCCGGCGAAGCCGAACGCGACGGTGATCGCCACGAACACGATCAGGACCGACGTAATCTTGATCAGCGGGCGGCGGGCGTGGGTCTCCAGTCCGCGGGCGTCGAGCACGCGGTCGACCAGCGGGACGGCCGTCGCCTTCCCCACGCCGTAGATGACCGCGAACACCCCGAGGAAGACGAGGAGGGCACCGATGGCGTTCGCCAGCACCGTCGGGAGGAACTGATCGAGGAACGCCGCGACGACTTGGTTCGCGTCGAGGGTCGACCCGCCCGGGGTCGGCGTCGTCTGCAGGATCGCCATCAGTGGAACACCGCCGTGTGCCCGCGGGTGTCGATCACCTCCGCGTCGACGCGCTCGGCCAGCGCCGCCGCCAGCGCCTCGGTGTCGTCGGTGCCTCGGGCCGACCGCAGGAACTTCGCTTTCACCAGCTCCTCGTTGTTCAGCTGGTCGTCGAGCTCGTCGACGACGGCGTCGATCCCCTTCTTCCCCACCCAGACGGTCACGTCAAGGTCGTGTGCCTGCTTTCGCAGCTCGTCAGACATTGTTACCGGAACGACTCTCCGGGGAAGCTTTGAAGCTTCGGTCTGGGGACCGCTCACTCCCGGAAGGGGTAGCGGGCGATCGCGCCGCAGTCACAGCGCCGGATCACGCGCCCGCGCTGGACGCGCACCCGGACGTTCACGCCCGGACGCTGAAACACGTCGCAGTCGTCACAGACCGAGCGCGCGAAGCGCCGGGGGAGCGAGAGGCGGTTGCGTTCGGCGAGCCGCCGGGCCAGCCGCACGTACTCCCGGGAGCGGTCGAACTTCCCCGCACCCGCCGCTTCCTCCGCCAACGCGGCGAGGCGTTCGATCCGTTCCTCGGCGATCCCGGCGCTCATCTCTCGTCAGTATCGAGACGGCTGCCGGAGTTATCGCTTTCGGGGATCGCTCGGGGACGACCGCAGGCCGGAACGTTGATCAATCCGACCTCCGAAGAACGACGAAAGCCGTGCGCGTCCTCGACTACCTCGAACTGGAAGACCGGATCCGCGGCGGGATCGTCACCGCCACCCGCCAGCAGCGCAAGGCGCTCGCGGGGGCGGGCGTCGACGTCGTCGAGTCGCCGTGGGTCGGCGACGGCCCCGTCGACGCGGCGAAGTCCCGGCTGACCGGCGGCCGTGCGTTCCGGGAGTACGACGTGGCCCACTGCAACGTCGTCGGCCCGGGGAGCGTCGCCGTCGCCCGCCACGCCACGCGCAACGACATCCCGCTCGTGTTGCACGCCCACGTCACCGCCGAGGACTTCGGCGAGTCGTTCCGGTTCTCCGATCGGCTCGCGCCGGCGCTGCGACCCTATCTCCGCTGGTTCTACTCGCAGGCGGATCTGGTGCTCTGTCCCAGCGAGTACACGAAGGGGGTGCTCCGGGAGTACCCCGTGGCGACGCCGATCGAGCCGGTCACCAACGGCGTCGACGTCGACTCGCTGGCGGGGTTCGAGTCGCTGCGCGAGGAGACCCGCGACCGCTTCGATCTGGCGGGGATGGTGGTGTTCTGCGTCGGCGAAGTGTTCGAGCGGAAGGGGCTGACGACGTTCTGCGAAGTCGCACAGGCAACCGAGTACGACTTCGCGTGGTTCGGTCACTACGAGGAGGGCGCCGCCGCCGGCGAAGCCACGCGCTACTGGACGACCAACCCGCCCGAGAACGTCACGTTCACGGGGTGGATGGACGACAAACGCGCCGCGTTCGGCGCCGGCGACGTGTACCTGTTCCCGACAAAGGACGAGAATCAGGGAATCGCCGCGCTGGAGGCCATGGCCTGCGGGAAGGCGGTCGTGCTCCGGGACATCCCGGTGTTCGAGGAGTTCTTCACCGACGGCGAGGACTGTCTCAAGTGCGAGACCCGCGAGGAGTTCGTGGAGGCGCTCCGCCGGCTCGACGAGAACCCCGACCTCCGGGAGCGACTGGGCGAGAACGCCCGCCAGACCGCAGCCGAGCACTCCCTCGACCGCGTCGGCGAGCGGCTAATCGAGCAGTACGAGCGCCTGCTGGGGGAGAGCCATTCCGGAACCCCTTAACCGCGCCTCGGATAACCGCTCGCGTATGGAGTCGGTCGCCGCGTTCACGGACACCTACCTGCCGACGGTCAATGGCGTCACCTACACCGTCCAGAGCTGGCGGGACCGCTGGCGGGAGCGCGGCGGCCGAATGGAGATCGTCTACCCCGACTCGCCCGACCGCGGGCCCGAGACCGACGAACACCCGGTCCGGTCGCTGCCGCTGCCGATCTACGCGGGCTACCGGCTCGGGCTACCCCGGGTGCCCGACGCCGTCACGGACGTCGACGTCGTCCACGCCCACACGCCGTTCTCGCTCGGACTCGCGGGGATGCGCCTCGCTCGGAGCCGCGACCTCCCGCTGGTCGCGACGTACCACACGCCGACCTCGGAGTACGCCAGCTACCTGAGCTCGTGGGCGCCGGTACGGAAGCGGACCGCGGCGCTGAGCCGGCGCTACGAGTCGTGGTTCCTGAACCGGGCCGACGCGGTGATCGTCCCGTCGGCGGCGACCGGGGAGTACGTCGCAACCGAACTCGGCGTCGACGAGCCACAGGTCGTCCCCAACGGGGTCGACACCGAGCGCTTCCGCCCGGTTGACTCTGCGGCGTTCCGCGAGCGCTACGGGCTCCCCGACGACCGGACGCTCGTCGGCTACACCGGCCGACACGGCCACGAGAAGTCGCTCCCGTCGATCCTCGCCGCCTGTGACCGCCTCGACCGGGAGGTGACGGTGGTGTTCGGCGGCGACGGTCCCGCTCGGGCGGAGCTGGAAGAGGCCGCCCGGGATCGGAACGTCGACGCGCGGTTCCTCGGCTTTCTCGACCGCGAGGAGCTGCCGGCGTTCTACGCGGGCCTCGACGCGTTCCTGTTCCCCAGCCCCGTCGAGACACAGGGGCTGGTCGCGCTGGAGGCGTTCGCGTGCGGGACGCCCGTCGTCGGCGTCGACAGCGGCGCCCTCTCGGACACCGTCGACGACGGCGAGACGGGGTATCACTTCGAGCCGGGCGACATCGACGGGTTCGCGGCCGCAATCGGGCGCACGCTCGACGAACGCGAGCGCCTGCGAGAGAACTGTCTGGACCGTCGAGCGTCGATCAGCGTCGAGCACGCGGTGGACCGGCTGGCGGAGATCTACGCCGCGGTCAGGGAGTGAGCGGTCCGGCAAATCACGGCGCTTAAATTCGACCCGGCGGAACGAACCACCATGAGCTTCGAGAAAGGCGACACGGTCGTTCTTCACGACGAACACAGCGAGTTCGACGGCGAGGACGGGGAGATCACGCAGGTGATGGAGACGATGTTCGGCGACCCCAACTACACGATCGTCTTCGAGGACGGACAGGAGGCCGGGATTCCGGAGGACCAGCTCGAACTGGTCGCGGAAGCCGGCGACGAGGACCCCGAGGAGTAACCCGATCGCCCCGCGGGAGCGGCCGCCAACGTCGGTTGGCGGCTCCGACCCAATGCCGTGATCGTGTCACGCGACTGCGGGAGCTTTCTCCGTCGAGGAAGCCTTTTGCGCGCTGCACTCCTACCGGCGGGTATGCCCAGCGTCCCGTTTCACTACGTCGACCTGCGGACCTTCTGCTACGCGACGGAGGACGAGAAACGCGTCGAGCAGGCGCTCCGACAGTTCCTCCCCGAGGAGTACGAAATCGAGCGAGAGGTCAACCGCGGCCACCACGGCGACCGGATCGTGGTGTTCTCCGCCCGCGTCGACAACGCCGACGACGTGCGCCACGTGCTCCGGCAGCTGAGCGAGCTATCTGACATCGAGAACGTGATGGGCGAGCTCGACGAGCGCGTCGACGAGAACTGCGCCTTCTTCCTCCGGCTGGACAAGCAGGACGCGTTCAAAGGGGAGGTCGAACGCGGCTCGGGGATCACCCTGCGTGCGAAGGTCGAGGCCTACCCCGCGAAACAGCCCGCGGCCGTCGAGAACGCCCGCGAGGCGCTTGAGAGCGCGCGGGAACACACCGAAGCCTGAACCGGTTCGTTCAGCTCTCCGTCCACTTGATGCTACAGCCGCGGGACGGCTGCTCCTCGATATCGACTTCCTCCCCGGCGAGCACCGCGTCGATCGCGTCCCGGATGTAGAACGCCGAGGGCTCCTCGTCGGGGTTGGGCGCGTCGTCAAGGCGGCCGTGGTACGCCAGGCGCCAGGCGTCGTCGTCGCGCCGGAACAGGAACGGGTCGGGCGTACAGACCGCGCCGTAGGCTCGGGCGACTTCCTGGCTCTCGTCACGGAGGTAGGCGTCGTAATCGATCTCGCCCGATTCGACGTACTCCTGCATTTTCTCGAAGCTGTCCTCGGGGTACTCCTCGGCGTCGTTGGGGTTGATGCCGACGACCGCGGCGTCCTCGTACTCGTCAGCGAGCTCGTTCAGCAGGCCGAACTTCGCCTGCGCGTAGGGGCAGTGATTGCAGGTGAACACGAGCAGCAGCGCGTCGCTGTCGGCGAACGTCTCCAGCGTGTACGTCTTGCCGTCGACGCCCTGCAGCGAGAACTCGGGCGCCTCGTCGCCGCGTTGCAGTTCGGACTCGGACTCTTTCGCAACCATGAATCCGGGTTCGGTCGCCGATCGGAAGCCGGTTTCGTCCGTCGTGTTAGGCCACGTTCCGCTCGTGGAGCAGTTCGCCCGTCTCGAATCGGTCGCTGCCGAGCTCCGAGACGTCGACCGTCGACGCCTCGCCGTCGAGGAGTAGCTCCGCGACCACCTGTCCGGTCGCGGGCGCGTGCTGGAACCCGTGGCCCGAGAAGCCGACCGCCTGCACGAACCCCGGGCGCGACTCCTCGACGATCGGGTGGTGGTCGGGCGTGACCGCGTACAGTCCGGCCCAGCCACGCTTCAGTCGGGTGTCGTCGCCGAAGTAGTCGCAGTAGACCGCGGCGCGCTCGACGGTCTCGGCGGCCCACGCCACGTCGTAGGATTCCGAGAACGAGCCCGGGTCAGTCGTCTCCGGTTCGTCGTCGAAGTAGCCGCCGACGATCGCCGCGCCGTCGCGTTCCGGGCGGAAGTGCGAACTCGTCTCCAAGTCGATCGTGAGCGGGTCGTCCTCCGGCACCGGCCGCTCGGGATCGACGACGAGCGCCTGCCGGCGCTGTGGCTCGACGGGGATCTCGACGCCGGCCATCGCCGCGAGTTCGGCGGCCCACGGCCCCGTCGCGTTCACCACGGCGTCGGCGTCGATGCGGCCGTCGCTCGGCGCGTCGTCGCCCGCGACGTCGACGCCGACGACACGCCCGTCGGCCAGTCGCACGTCGGTGACGGCAGTCCCGGTCCGAACGTCGACCCCGCGCTCGCGGGCCGCGTCAGCGAACCCCTGTAACGCGAGGTAGGGGTCCGCGAAGCCGTCGTGGGGGTTGTACGTCGCGGCGGTGACGGCGTCGGGATCGACGCCCGCACAGTAGTCGGTGACCTCCTCGGGCGTCAGCAGCGTCGTCTCGGCGCCACGGTCGCGCTGGAGCGCGGCCTGCTGCTCCAGTCCCCGTGCGGTCTCCTCGGTCCGTGCGAGCAGCAGGTAGCCCGCCCGACGGAACGCGATGTCCACCCCAAAACGGTCCTCGAACGTCTCCCACACCGGCCGGCTGGCCAGCGAGAGGTCGACGTTGACCGCCGTCGAGAACTGACACCGGATGCCACCCAGCGCTCGGGAGGTGCTCCCGTCCCCGAGGCTGCCCCGCTCACAGAGCACCACCGTCGCGCCGCGGTCGGCCAGCGCGACCGCGCTCGACAGCCCGACGATCCCGCCGCCGACGACAACGACTCGCATGGTCTTCCTCGGCGTGGTGTGGGGAAAACCGTTGTGCCGACCCGTGTGCCAGTCACGAGGTCGGCACGAGTGGCGAACAGACGACGCGTGGCTGGCTCACGGGGGGCGCGTCGTGCTCCCGCCTCGACTCCCCCGTGGTCGGGTTTCAGTACCGGGTCGGTGGATATGGTCGCGCCATCGCCTTTCAACGCTCGGCCAAGAGCTATCTTCGCGGGGCTGGATCTCGGCGTATGCGCGTACTTTCGGACGACGACGTGGGAGATTTGCTCGATCTCGACGAGCTGTTGCCGACGATCGAACGGGCGTTCCGGAAGCAGGGTCGCGGCGAAGTCGAACGGCCCGAGCGGCCACACTTCCCGGTCGGCACGGGGATCGAGGGGGACGAACCGCTGGGAACGGGGTTGACGATGCCGGCGTACGTCCACGGCGACGACCACTACGCCACGAAGCTCGCCAGCGTCCACGAGGGGAACGCCGAGCGGGGGCTGCCGACCGTCCAAGCGCAGATCGCGGTGACGGACGCCCGGACGGGGGCGCCGACCGCACTGCTCGCGGGGACGCGGATCACCAACGCCCGGACGGGCTGTATCGGCGGATTGGCGGCCGACTGGCTCGCAGTCGGCGACGGCCCCGTGACGCTGGGGATCGTCGGCGCGGGGACGCAGGCACGCTGGCAGGCCCGCGCGATTGCGGCCGCGCGGGGCGTCGACTCGGCTCGGATCTACTCCCCCAGCGACTCGCGGGCAGCGTGTGCGGCCGACCTCCGGGCCGAGGGGATCGACGCCGAGGCGGTCGACTCGGCCCGGGCGGCGGTGGCGGACGCTGACGTGGTGGTGACGGCGACCACCGCGACCGAACCGGTGTTCCCCGGCGACGCGCTCGCGCCCGGGACGCTGGTCGTCGCGGTCGGCGCCTACACCGCCGAGATGCGCGAACTCGACGCGGTGACGGTCTCGCGGGCGGCACGGCTGTTCGCGGACGTCCCCGAGGAGGCGGCCAAAACCGGCGACTTCCCGGACCACGACGAGCCCGCGTTCACGCCGCTATCGGCGGTGTTCGAGGGGGAGTCCGGGCGGGAGTCGGCGACGGAGATACTGGTCGTCGCGTCGGTCGGGTCGGCGGTGCTCGACGCTGCGGCGGCGACAGCGCTCGTCGAGCGGGCACGGGCGGAGAACGTCGGCAGCGAGAGCGGGCTCTGAGCTACTTCTGGACGCCGCCGAACGGGTCGTCCTCGGTGTCGTCGGCGAACCGCTCGCTCCCCTCGACGTCGTCGAAGGGATCGTCCACGTCCTCGAACTCGCGGAACAGCGACTCGAACTCTCCGCTCTCGCTCATCTCGTCGATCGTGGTGTCAAGCTCCGCGCGGAGCTGCTTCAGCCGATCGGTGAGCTGTTGGTACTCCTCGTTCTCGGCCAGTTCGGCCTCGGTCTTCTCGGCTTCGAGCAGCGCCTTCTTCGAGGAGAGCGAGAACAGCTCCTGCACACCCGTGTCGTACGTGCTCCGGCGCTCCAGGTCGCCGACGGTCTCCAGTAGCTCCTCGCGCGCGACCGGCTTGACGAGGTAGTCGTCGAACCCCATCCCGAGCACGTCGAAGTCGGGTTCGACCGCAGTCACCATCGCGACTTGGCAGTCGATGCCGCGCTCCTGGATCGCGTCGAGCACCTCGTCGCCGGAGAGGCCGGGCATACGCCGGTCGAGCAGCACGATGTCGACCTCGCTATCGAGATTTTCGAGCGCCTCACGGCCACCGTAGGCGGTTCGGACGCGGTAGTCGTTGCCGAGCCACGCGGCGTAGAGGTCTGCCAGATCTGACTCGTCCTCGACCACGAGTACGAGAGGGCGATCGTCACTCATCTGATATGGAGCGCTTAGCTCTGACGGAGAAGGGGCGTCCGGCTATATCAAAATACCCCTTCCGGCCTTCGTTATACCTTCGACTCCCGAACGGTTGTTACTCGTTCGGGCTGTAGTTGGGTGCCTCGTCGGTGATCATCACGTCGTGGGGGTGGCCCTCGGTCTGCCCGGCCGAGGAGACCCGGATGAACTCCGAGCGTTCCTTGAACTCGGGAATCGTTTCGGCGCCGACGTACCCCATCCCGGACTGCATCCCGCCGACGAGCTGGTGGAGCTCGGAGGCCAGCGTCCCCGTGTAGGGGGTCGCCGCCTCGACGCCCTCGGGGACGTACTCCTCGTCGTTCTCCTCTTTGAGGTAGCGCTCGCCGCCGCCGGACTGCATCGCGCCGACGCTGCCCATCCCGCGGTACTGCTTGTACTTCTTCCCGTTCATCGTGATCACGCGACCGGGCGCCTCGTCCGTGCCGGCGAAGTAGGAGCCGAGCATCACCGCGTCCGCGCCGGCGGCGATCGCCTTGATCGCGTCGCCGGAGTACCGAATCCCCCCGTCGGCGATGACGGGCACGTCGTGCTGGCTGGCCACGTCGGCTACCTCGGCGACGGCGGTGATCTGGGGCATCCCCGCGCCGGAGACGACGCGGGTGGTACAGATGCTCCCCGGCCCGATCCCGACCTTGATCCCGTCGGCGAAGTCGACGCAGGCCTCCGCAGCCTCCCGGGTGCCGACGTTGCCGACGACCACGTCGGCGTCGACGGTCTCGGTGATCGCCTCCGCGGCGTCGAGGACGTTGAGGTTGTGGGCATGGGCACAGTCGATGAACAGCACGTCGGCGCCGGCCTCGTCGGCGGCGACCGCGCGCTCCTCCTCGAACGGGCCGACCGCGGCGCCGACGCGCAGGCGGCCGTCCTCGTCGCGGGCGGCGTTCTCGTTCTCGCGGCGCGCGAGGATCCCCTGCATCGTCACGAGCCCGACCAGTCGGTCGTCGTCGTCGACGATGGGGACACGCTCGATCTTGTGGTCGTACATGAGTTCGAGCGCGTCGCGGGCGCTCACGTCTTCGCCGGCGGTGATGACCTCGTCGGTCATGGCTTCGCGCACGGTGTCGCTCTCGCCGACCTCGAGGTACGGGCGGATGTCGGTGCCGGAGATGATCCCCAGCACGGTGTCGTCCTCGTCGACGACCGGCGCGCCGGAGACGCCCTCCTGCTCCATCATCTCGTCGACGTCGTCGACGGTCTGGTCGGGCGAGGCGGTGACGACGTTCTCCCGCCGGATCACCAGCTCGTCGGCGCGCTTGACCTGTGCGATCTGGGCCTCCATCTCCGGGGCGTCCATGTTGCGGTGGAGCACGCCCAGCCCGCCCTCGCGGGCCATCCCGATAGCCATCCCGGCCTCGGTGACGGTGTCCATCGCCGCCGAGAGGACGGGGATCTGGAGTTCGACGTTCCGCGAGACGCGCGTGGACACGTCTGCGGCGTCGGGCTCGACACGACTCTCCATCGGCCGCAGGAGCACGTCGTCGAACGTCAGCGCCTCCGGCACTCGCAGCTTCTCTGAGAAGGGTTCGGACCCGTTACTCGCCATGTTGTCGGTGGTGAGTCTCGGCCCAAAAGCGTTCCGAGTCACGGAACTGTGTGGCGCTCGTCCACACACACGACCGCGGACGCGCCGGCTCGACAGGATCGCCAACGTATCTTCAGTTCTATCCTTGTTTCGCCGTGAGTTCTTCGACTAACGTCCAGTTACGCCGACGATCCGGCCGTGTTCATGGGGCCCACTCTCACACAACGTTTATCGCCCTATCCACGGAAGTAGTAGGTATGGACGTCGACCGTCTCGCTACGTCGTGCATCGTCGGCCAGCCGAACGTCAGTGCCGCCGACTCGCTCAAACCGACGTGGCGAACAGTGCGACGTTTCCTCCCGACCTTTACAGGATTCGCGTTCGGCCGCGGCTATCCGGAGTCGGGAGCACACTACCGTTTGGCCACGGGTGAGGCCGCCAGCTAGTCGTGAGCGTCTCGGACCACCCGATCGCGCTCCGCCTCGAACAGCAGGTCGGCGGCGCCACGCGGCTGCTGGCGACGGTGATGGGGCTCCCGCTCGTCGACGGCATCTTCCCCGCGCTCGTCCTCGCTGACGCCCTCGATTCGGTGACGGGGATCCTCGAAGTCGGCCTCCTCGTCTTCGGTGGGAGCGCCACCGTCGCGGTCATCCTCGCCGAGATGGACGGCACGCGTCGCGACCAGTTCAAAGCGGTTCTCGGCGTCGGTGCGATCCTCCTCCCGATCGCTGCCATCGAGGCCGCGCTCGCGCCGACCATCGAGAGCCTGCTGACGATGGCCGTCTTCGAGCGCTTCGCCGCCGTCGTCATCCTCGCGGTCGCGGCCAAGACCGCCAGTGCCCGCGTCGGCGAGTGGCTCCCCCGTCCTGCCGTGATCGTCGCCGCCGGGCTCGTCGCGAGCGTGAACCTCTCGGCAGTGGACGTCGCGGTGACGACGGAACCGGAACTCGTCGGGCGCGCGGTGGCCGCGGCCGGGGTCGGCGTCGGCTTCGCCTTGCTCGTCACGCTGCTGGGGCCGTGGCTCCGCGCCGTCGTCGACATCGACCGCTTCCGCTTCGGGAGTGCGGTCGCGCTCGGTGTCCTCCCCTTCTCCATCTTCGGGTACTTCGGCGACGCCCCCATCGCGCTGGCTGTCCTCGGCGTGACGATCCTCCTCGCCTTCGACCCCGAGGGCGAGGGCATCGGCGCTGGCGACTCGACCCCGGCCGTCGCCGACGGCGGTCCCGACGAGGGCCCGAACGACGCGGCAACCTCCCCGGAATCGGCGGACGACGACGCCGACGCCGCGGACACCGAAGACGGTCGCGAGGGCGAAGAAGACGAGAAGAAATCCATCCCGGAGAACGTCTCGAACTACATCACGACCGAGAAGGAACGCGCGCCCTGGCTCTGATTCGCGCTGTCTCCCGTTTCGGACAGGCTGGCTGATTCACGTCTCGACAGCGCCGAGCACCTCGTTTATCGTCTCGACCGCTGCTCTCGTCTCCTCGCGGGTGCCACAGGAGAGACGAACGCACCCTGGGAGGCCGTGGCCAGTGCAGTCCCGGATCGCCACGCCACGCTGTCGGCAGACCTCGGTTACCGCGGCGGCGTCGCCCACGTCCGCGAGGACGAAGTTGCCGCCGCTCGGCCAGGTCTTCGCGGCCACTTCCCTGCGGAGGTACTCGCGGCTCCACCGGACGGTGTCGACGGTGCGTTCGAGGTGTGATTCGTCGCCCAGCGCCGCGATTCCGGCCCGACAGGCAAGGGTCGTCACCGCGAAGGGTGTGTTCACCCGGGCGTAGGCATCGGCCCACGCTTCGGGGGTGATCGCGTAGCCCAGTCGGAGCCCCGCGAGGCCGTAGGCCTTCGAGAACGTCCGCACGACCGCAACGTCGTCGCGTTGCTGGACCAGTTCGACCGCCGACGGGGCGTCGGTGAACTCCCCGTAGGCTTCGTCGACGACGACGAGTGTCTCCTCGTCCGTTCGGTCGGCGACCGCTCGCACGCCGTCGAGGGACAGCTCCGACCCCGTCGGGTTGTGGGGCGTCGTCACGAAGACGACCCGGTGGCCGTCGTAGGAGTCGAGGACGGTTTCGGAGGTCTGTGCGAAGTCGTCGGCTTTCGAGAGTTCGTAGGTGTCCGGTTCGCCGCTGTGATAGCGGGCGCTCGTCGATGTGTAGGAGAATCCTGGCCGGGAGTGCAGGACGCGGTCACCGGGGTCGAGAAAGGCTCGCACGAGGTAATCGAGCGCACCAGTCCCGCTGCGTGTGAGCCAGACCTGCTCGTCGGCGACGTCCCACCGGTCGGCTATCGCGCTGGTGAGGTCGGCGTGGACGGCTTTCGGATACTCGTGGACCCCCTCCGCGTGTTCGCGGACGGCCGCGACGGCCTCGGCGCTCGGCCCGAACGGGTTCTGGTTCAGATCGAGCGAGAGACAGTCCGTGCGGTCACCGTCCTCGCCCGATGGCACGTCGTAGACCGCAAACGACGAGAGGTCCCGCGGTTCCATGCGTCGAGGGAGACTCCTGTCGAGGGTAAAGGTGCCGTCTCGTGACTCTCGGGGTGAAGTGGGGCGTCTCGGTACACTGCTCTCGACAAAGGTAGACCCCTTCTCGCCGAGGTGAAACTGCCGTTCGCTGTTTGTACGCAGTTATCATGGCGGTGGCGCGCGCCGTCGAAGGTTTCATCCTGAGACGGCGTCGCGCGAGGGATGCGCACCGAAGCGAAGCGAGGCGCGCAATCGGTTGGGGAGGTGTGTGGCTTGCGGGTACGGTGCTGTGCAGTGTCGTCCTGGCGGACTGGAAGGGGGAGGCGCGCTGGCGACGACCGCAGGGAGTGGGGTCGCCTGAGCGGGCTACTATCCGCGCGTTGCGAGGCGCCACGCGCCTCGAAGTGAACGGCGAAGCCGTGAGCAGGCGGTGCTGAGAGCGCGGATATCCCGCTCAGCGGCCGCGAGCGCGCCGAGGGCTTCCATCTCACGAGCACAAGTGCGGTCACGACGATCTGAGCAGCGCCGATTGCTATCTCTACACCTCTATTTATGTTTCGAGGGTATCCAGCAACGTCCCGATCCGCCGAACACCCTCCTCGATCGCCTCGGTGTCAGTCGCATACGAGAGTCGGACGTAGTCGGCGGCGCGCTCGCCGAAGTCGACACCCGGTGTCACGGCGACCCCCGCGTCTTCCAGAAAGAGGTCGGCCACCGCCAGACTATCCCCGGGGAGGTCGCTCACGTCCACGAGCAAGTAGTACGCGCCGGCGGGCGTGTACCCCGCGTCGAGACCCCACGACTCGACGGCATCCAGCAGGATATCGCGGCGTTCGCGATAGGTCTCGCGGATCGCGTCCAGTCGCTCGCCGTCGTCGGTTTCGAGGGCTTCGATCCCCGCGTCCTGGACGAAGTTCGGCGCACAGATGAGCAGGTTCTGGGCGAGGCGATTCACGGCGTCGACCGCCCAGTCGGGGACGACCAGCCAGCCCAGTCGCCAGCCGGTCATCCCGTAGCGCTTCGAGAACCCGTCGAGGACGAACGCGTCGTCAGTGTACTCCAGGACCGTGTGTTCGGTCACGTCGTAGGAGAGCCCGTGGTAGATCTCGTCGGCGAGGACCGTCACGTCGTTGGCGTGTGCCGTCTCGACCAGCGCGGAGAGCGCGTCGCCGTCGAGTACCGCGCCGGTGGGATTCGCGGGCGAGTTGACCAGCAGTCCCTCCGTCTGGGAACCCATCGCGGCCTCGAAGTCGGCGACGCGTGGCTGGAAGCCCTCGCTCGCGCGGAGCGGTACGGTCGAGACGGTGCCGCTGACAGTCCGAACGAAGTTCGGGTAACAGGCGTAGTGTGGGTCCGTGAGCAACAGTTCCTCGCCGGGGTCCAGCAGTGTGGCGACGGCGAGCAGGAGGCCGGGCGAGGACCCGGGTGTGACGAGAATCCGCCCCGGATCCACGTCCACGCCGTAGACGCGGTCGTACCGGTTGGCGATGGCGCTGCGGAGTTCCGGTTTGCCTCGCGCAGCGGTGTAGTCGGTGTTGCCTGCCCGGAGCGAGTCGACGGCCGCATCGAAGACCGCCTCGGGCGGGTCGAAGTCGGGTTCGCCGACTTCCAGGTGGACGACGTCGTCCATCCGGCTCGCGCGTTCGAGGACGTCCATCGCGATGAACGGCTCGACGCCGCGTGCGCGCTCGGAGACCATCACTCGCCCGTAGGGAGAGCGGTCCGATAAAACGCCCGCTGGCGTGTGAGTAGCAGTCAGACCGCGTTTGCATCTCGCACTCGTGTGTGATCCCTTGCCGGATCGCAACCACGTTAAACCGGTCAGGTGCAATTGCGACCATGGTACGACTCTCACTCATACTCCCACCGAAACCCGACGAGCGCTGGGAACTCGCCAAACAACTGGGCGTCACCGACGCCGTCATCCACCCCCTGGAGATCGGCGACGGCAAGACCGACTGGAGCTACGAGGACCTGCTCGGGACGAAAAACTGGCTGGAGAACGACGGGCTCTCGTTCACTGTCCTGGAGGGGTCGGTCCCGCTCACCGACCGGGTCCGCCTCGGTCTTGAGGGCCGCGAGGAGGACCTCGAAATGTTCAAGCAGTTCGTCCGCAACTGCGGTCGGCTCGACATCCCGGTGGTCTGTTACGACTGGATGGCCGGCGTTCGCTGGGCACGCACAGAAGCCCATGTCGAGGAACGCGGGGACTCACTCGCCACTGGTTTCGATCTCGAGAAAGTCAGTGGTGGCCCACAGAGCGACGCCGCCGACGTCACCCACGAACAGCTCTGGGAGGCGTACAAGTACTTCATCACCGAGGTCGGGCCCGTCGCCGAGGAAGCGGGCGTGAAACTCGGTCTCCATCCCGCCGACCCGCCCCGGGAGGAACTCCGCGGGATCCCTCGCATCGCGACGAGCGTCGAGAACTACGACCGCATCCTCGACATGTACGACAGCGAGTACCACGGCGTCACGTTCTGCCAGGGCAACTTCACCGCGATGGGCGCTGACATCCCCGAGGCGGTCGAGCACTTCGGCGACCGCATCAACTTCGCGCACTTCCGGGACGTGCGCGGCGACGCCGACCGCTTCGTCGAGACGTGGCACGACAACGGCCCGACCGATATGCAGGCGGCGATGGACGCGTTCGTCGACGTCGGCTTCGACGGCCCGATGCGCCCCGACCACGTCCCGACGATGGCCGGCGAGGACAACTCGAACCCCGGCTATCACACCAACGGTCGCCTGTTCGCCATCGGTTATATGCGGGGGCTGCTCGAATCGGCAGACGGAGGTGCCTGAGATGACCGACGCGAACACGGACTCGACCCCGGGCGAACCCAGAATCGTCGCTGACACACACTGTCACACCGGCGAGGGCTGTCTGTACCACCCCGACGAGGAGGTCGTCTACTTCCTCGACATCCCGGAGGCAGACCTGTACCGCTACGACCCCGACACCGAATCTCACGAACGCGTCCTCGACGCGGCGGGCGCCATCGGCGGGTTCACGATCCAGGCCGACGGCGACTTGCTCCTCTTTTGCGACGAGGGGCGCATCCAGCCGTGGTCCCGCGAGAGCGGGCTGGGCGACCCCGTGGTCGAGTCTATCGACGGCGAGGAAGACGCGCGGTTCAACGACGTGATCGCCGACCCGGCGGGGCGGGTCTTCGCGGGGACGATGCACCGCAAGGAGCCGGCCGAACACCCGGGCACGCTCTACCGACTGGACACCGACGGGTCGCTGACGGCGGTCGAAACGGGGCTCCCGATCCCGAACGGGATGGGCTTTACCCCCGACCGGGAGCGGATGTACTTCACCGAGACGGTCGAGGGGCGGGTCTATCGCTACGACTACGACGAGTCGACCGGCGCTCTCACCGACCGCGAAGTGTTCGTCGACGCGAACGACGTTTCGGGCAACCCCGACGGGATGACCGTCGACGAAGCGGGAGACGTCTGGTCGGCGTTCTGGGACGGCAACCGCATCGCCCGCTATACGCCCGGCGGCGAGGAGGTCGCCCGCGTCGAGTTCCCGGCGAAGAAAGTCTCCTGCGTGACCTTCGGCGGACACGAGTACGACACCGCCTACGTCACGACTGCGCTCGGTCCCGGCGAAGGGTCGGCGGGCACCCGTGAGGAGGAAGGGTCGGGCGCCGGCGCGCTCTTCGAAGTCGACCTCGGGGTGGGCGGCGTCCCCGAGTTCCGCTCGGCGATCGAGTACTGACGGGCTCGGGGTTGGCTCTCCCCTGTGACTCCCGAGCACAAACGCTTTCACAGCCCGTTCGCAATCGGGGAGCGTGCAGTCACAGACGCGAGCGTATCTCCGTGGGCGCTTCGGCGACTACTACCGCCGGGCGGAGCTGACGCCGCCGCCGGACGCCAACGAGCGCGAGTGGGGCTATGTCCCCTGGACCGAGGGGCCCGGTGAGACGATGGTTCGCCACCGCTCGCTGCTCGATCTCGGCTCGCTCTCGGAGTTTCTCGCCAGCGAGCGCCCGAAACACGTCTACTTCTCCGCCGGCCGCTACGACGACCCCGGCGCGAGTTCGATGGGTGCCAAGGGCTGGCGGTCCTCTGATCTGGTC
>ENA-ORCS01000514-ORCS01000514.1-marine-metagenome-genome-assembly--contig:-NODE-514-length-25679-cov-3.839192_pt1 | contig 25679 bp, 17 predicted proteins | sample MGYA00237781_ERZ508513 | MGnify/ENA primary metagenome ERZ508513 (study PRJEB26184, sample SAMN06268793) | marine metagenome | isolation source: Eden Landing Ponds, San Francisco, CA, USA | place...
CGCGCGTCCTACGAACCCATCGACGACTCCTCGTCGTTCATCCAGATCGACCGCAACAAGTGCATCCTCTGTAACCGGTGTGTGGAGGCCTGCAACGACGTCCAGGTCGAGGGCGTCCTCCGGATGGAGGGCACAGGAACAGACACGCGAATCGGCTTCCAGAACGGCGCCGAGACGATGGAGGACTCGACCTGTGTCTCCTGTGGCCACTGCGCGACGGTCTGTCCCACCGGGTCGCTCGTCGAGAAGGGCATCGAGGACGCGACCACCATCCAGATCCCGGGGTTCACCCAGAAGAACAGCGTCGGCAAGACCTACGAGCGCACGGGCGAGTCGAAGGGGCCGATGACGCCCAAGAAGGCCGCCGAACGCACCGAGTGCGAGTCGGCCAGCGAGGCCGAGCGAGTCGACGCGACCGCGAAGGAGACGGCGGGCGACGAACGGAGGGACTGGCCATGAGCGACGACGCGGACGGCGGTCGCCGCCGCGACGACGAGACGAAAGACGGCGTCGCCGGCTACATGCAGCGGGCCAGAGAGCAGGCGCTGCAGAACGTCGAACACGCGATGGAGGGGACGACCGCCGAGACCCTGCCCGAGGGCAAACTGTTCGAGATCGCCACCGCGATCGGCGACCACCGGCTCGAAGAACTCAACGTCGCGGACACGACCTGTGGCTACTGCGCCGTGGGCTGTCGGTTCGACCTGTACTCCGACGGCGAGGAGATCCTCGCGGCACGACCCACCGCCGAGGAGGACGCCCCCGTCAACGGCATCTCGACCTGCGTCAAGGGCAAGTTCGGCTACGACTTCGTCAACTCCGACGACCGGCTCACCTCGCCGCTGGTCCGCGACGAGGACGGCGAGTTCCGGACCGCCTCCTGGGACGAAGCCCTGGAGCGCGTCGCGGAGGGACTCGGCGATATCAGGGACGACCACGGCGGCGAGGCTCTGTCGGTGATCGCCTCCTCGAAGGCGACCAACGAGGAGAACTACCTGATGGGCAAGTTCGCCCGCCAGGTACTGGGGACGAACAGCGTCGACAACTGCAACCGGCTCTGTCACTCCTCGACCGTGGCGGGCCTCGCGAAGACCTACGGCTACGGCGCGGCCTCGATCACCACCGAGGACCTCGAGATCGCCGACTGCCTCCTCCTGACGGGGTCGAACACGACCGAGGCACACCCGGTACTCGCGACGCGGATCAAACAGAACGTCCGGGACGGCGCAGATCTCCTGGTCTTCGACCCCCGCGAGGTCCAGATCGCCGAGTACGCCACCCAGTACTCCCGCGTCAAACCGGGATACGACGCCGTCTGGATCAACGGGATCACCCGGTACATCATCGAGAACGACCGCTACGACGAGGCGTTCGTCGAGGAACGGACGACCGGCTTCGCGGACGTGAAAGCGGCCGTTCAGGAGTTCGACCCCGAGCGCGTCGAGGAAGTGACCGGCGTCACGCCCGCGGAGATCGAATCGGCGGCCGAGACTATCGTCGACGCGGACGCCTGCGTGTTCGGCTGGACGCTCGGGCTCACCGAACACTCTCACGGCACCGAGAACGTCATCGCGATGGCCAACCTAGCCGCGGTCACGGGCAACCTCGGCAAACCGGGCGCGGGCGTCTCGCCGTTCCGCGGCCAGAACAACGTCCAGGGCGGTGGCGGCGACATGGGCCCGCTCCCCGACAATTTCCCGGGATACCAGGACGTCGCCGACGACGAGATCAGGGGGAAGTTCGAGGAGGCCTGGGACTGCGACATCTCGCCGGAGTACGGCTACTACACGACCCAGATGTTTCTTGAGGCCGACAGGGGGAACGTCCGGGGGATGTACATCATCGGCGAGAACTCCGCGCTCTCCGAACCGGGGGTCAACCACGCCGAGACGGTGCTCTCGGAACTGGACTTTCTCGTCGTCCAGGACCTCTTCGTCACCGAGACGGCCCGCTACGCCGACGTGGTCCTGCCGGCGTCGTCGTTCGTCGAGAAGACCGGCACGTTCACCAACACCGACCGGACTGTGCAGATGGTCAAGGAGGTCATGCCCCCCAAGGGCGATTCGCGACCCGACTGGGAGATCCTGCGGGACCTTGCGAACCGGATGGGCCGGGACTGGGACTACGACGACACCGCCGAGGTCATGGACGAGGTAAACTCCCTCACACCGCTGTACGGCGGGGTGACCCACGAGCGCGTCGAACGCGAGGGCGGCCTCCAGTGGCCCTGTCCCGACGAGGACCACCCCGGCACCCCGCGCCTCTACACCGAGGAGTTCGACACCGACGACGGGAAGGCCCACCTCCAGGGGATCGGCTACAGCGAACCGGCCGAGACGCCCGGCGAGGATTACCCGTTCACGCTCACGACGGGACGCGTGCTCTACCAGTACCACACGGGGACGATGACCCACCAGGAGGAGGGCATCATGCAGTACACGCCGAGTGACTTCGTCGAGATCCATCCCCAGACGGCGACGAACTACGGCATCGAACACGGCGACATGGTCACGGTCACCTCGCGGCGCGGCGAGATCACCGTCCCGGCGCAGGTGACTGACAGGGTGGGGCAGGACACCGTCTTCGCGCCCATCCACTTCGCCGAGAGCGCCGTGAATCGCCTCACGGACGAGGAACACCTCGACCCGAGTGCGGCGACGCCCGAGTACAAGGTGTCGGCCGTCCGGATCGCGCCCGTCGAGGGCGAGTCCGAACCCGTCGATTTCGGTGACACGGACGCCGGCGCCGAGGCGGGCACCGACGCGGACCCGGAGACGGACGCGGGGACCGACCCGGAGACGGGGTCGATAGACGAGGGCGAGACCACCACGGGGGACGACTGAGATGGCCGAGCCCACCGACTCCTATCCCGAAGACGCGACACTCGGTGCGCACTTGAAGACCAGCGGTGCCGAAGGGGACGGAGAGGCACGCCTCCGCGAGGTGCTCGACGTCCACGGCGAGGACCTCGCCGGAGCGCTCGACCGGACGGACGAGGCCGCCGATCTCGTCGAGACGACTGTCCTGATCCTCGCGAGCGCCGACGACGAGGAGATCGACTACCTGACAGACTCCGTGGGGAATCTCGTCGCGGCGGGCGACGCCCTCTCGACCGAAGAGGCGGCGACGCTGGCGGCGAGCGTCGGCGAGAACGGCGACGACCTCGCCGCGACGGTCGACACCGTCCTCGAACTCCAGCGCGAGGGGCGACTCGACGACCTGGCGACCATCGCGGGGGCGTTCTCGGAGTCGCTCTCCCCCGAGGAGGTGGAAGAACTGGCGACGATGCTGGAGGAGAACGGCGCCGAGACGGTCGAGGCGCTCGACGTCGTCCTCGACCTCCACCGCGAGGGGCGACTCGACGACCTCGTCGACCTCGCGAGGGTCGTCTCCACCCTCGAAATCGACGCCGACACCGCCGCGGGAATGAACACCTTCCTCGGCGCCGTCGGGGAGGCCCAGCGCGAGTCCGAACCCGTCGGCCTCCTCGGGTTCGTCTCGGGGATGCGGTCGCGAGACGCCCGCGCCGGACTGGGTTATCTGCTCGCGCTCCTGAAAGCGCAGGGCCGGCGCGTCCGGGAGCGATGACCGGCGAGGGCGACCACGGCGACGGAACCGAAGGCAGTCGGAACGGGACCGACGGGACGGTGTGCCCGTTCTGTGCGGTCGGGTGCCGACTCGACCGTGACACTGGAAACGGCGCGGAGCGCGTCACCGGCCGCGAGGGACCGGCGAACCCCGACGGACGGCTCTGCGAGCAGGGCCTCCACGCGTTCGACGCTTCGACAGACGAGCACCGACTGACCCGACCGCTCGTCCGTCCGGACGGCGACCTCGAACCGGTTTCGTGGGAGCGGGCACTCGACCGCGCGGTGTCGGGGTTCGAGCGCGTCCACGAACGGAGAGGGGTTGACGCACTCGCCTTCCTCGGGGCGCCACGCTGTCCGACGGAGACGAACTACGCCCTCGGGAAACTCGCCCGGACACTGGGAACAAACAACGTCGACAACCGGGCGCGAGGCTGTCACGTCGCGGCGAGTCGCACACTGGAATCCAGACTCGGGTGGGGAGCGACGACGAACAGCCTCGACGACGTCGGCGGTGCCGACGTCTTCCTCGTGGTCGGGGCGAACCCGGCCGCTCGCCAGCCCGTCGCCTTCGATTCCGTCGTGCGACCGGCGGTCAACCGCGGAGCGACGCTCGTCCACGTCGACCCTCACCGGAACGAGACGACGCGACTGGCCGACGACCACCTCGCGCCCCGCCCCGGTACCGACGCGCTCGTCGTCTCCCTGCTCGCCGCGCTCGTGGTCGAATCGGGCGGGGTCGACCGTGCGTTCGTCGAGCAACGAACGACCGGCTTCGAGCGCTGGCGGGCGTCGCTTCGCGAACGCGACCTGGCGACCGACGCGGCGACCGCCGATATCGACCGGGATACCGTCGCGACAGTCGCCGAGGCCCTCGCCGCGGCCGACGGTGTCGCCGTCGCGACCGGCACGGGTGGCGACGACTCGGAGACCGCCGACGCGCTCGTGAACCTCCTGCTCGCGACCGGGAGTCTCGGCCGACCAGGGTGTGGGTTCGTCGTCCTCCGCGGCCTCGCGAACGAACAGGGCGCGGTCGACGCCGGCTGTGTCCCCGACAGACTCCCGGGACACCGCCCCGTGACCGACGGTTCGGCTCGCGAACGACTCGCCGACGAGTGGGGCCAGCCCGTGCCGGAGACGCCCGGAAAGACCGAGGACGAACTCGTCGACGGCTTCGGCGACGATATCGGGGCGGCGCTGGTCGTCGGCGAGAACCCGGCCGTCTCGAAACGCGACGCCGACGCGCTCGCTGCGGGACTCGACGCGCTCGATACGCTGGTCGTCACGGAACTCTCGCCGAGCGAGACGACCGCACACGCCGACGTGGTCCTCCCGGCCGCCGCGGGTGTCGAACGCGCGGGCACGGTGACGAACCTCGACCGGCAGGTCCAGCGACTCCGCCCGCCCGCGACACCGCCCGGCGACGCTCGCACGGACTTCGAGATCGTCTGTGCGCTGGGCCGGCGACTCGTGGGTGACGGGTTCGACTTCGGCGGACCGAACGAGGCGTTCGCGGAGTTCACACGAGTGGCCCCACCCTACGCAGGGCTGTCGTACGAGGCGCTCGAAACCGGGAGTCACCGGTGGCCCGTCTCGCCCGGACCGGACCGGGCCGGCGGCGACCCGTTCCTGTACGCAGACGGCTTCGACACGTCCGACGGTCGAGCGGCGTTCGTCACGGTTACGCCCGGAGAACCGGCTCTCGTGGACGGCCTGCGACTGGTAACTGGCGACCGCGCCGGGTCGTTCGGTCGCGACGGCGCTGTCGACGGGTCGGTCACGGTACACCCGGTCGACGCGCGAGCACGGGACCTCGCCGACGGCGACCGCGTGGTGGTCTCGGCCGGCGACGCCACCGTCGAGACGACCGCGACGGTGAGCGACGCGATCCGGCGCGGGACGGTCCACCTCCACGCGTCCGTGGCCGACCCGCTCGTCCGCCGGGGCGACGGGAGACCCGTCGAGTTGCGACCGGTCTGAGCAGTGGCGCGCGACAGACCCGTTGCCCGGACCGAGTGACGGGGTGAATCAACTCTCGAACGGGCGGTCCGGGGAGTGTCAGAACAGTCGCCAGACGAGCGAGCGGAGTCTGTACAGGAGCGTCCCGTCGTGGTAGCCGTTCCAGCCGGACATCCCCCCGGCGAGCGTCGCCGCGTCGTAGCCCGCCTCGTCGAGGACGCGCGTCGCTCGCTTCGCGACGACCCCCATCTTGCAGACCACGACGACCTGCCGGTCGTCGGGGACCTCGTCGAGTCGCTCCCGGAGTGTCCCCTCGTCGCCACCCCGGAGGTCCTCGTAGACGGGGAGGTTGTGACTGTCCTCGATAGCGCCGGCCCGGTAGTTCGATTCGGGGCGGATGTCGAGCACGAACGGGCGGTCGCCGCCCGAGAGGCGCTCGTCGAGTTCAGGCGGGAGGATCCGTGTCATCGGTCGATGGTATTGGGCTGTTCGTACAAAATCTCGGTGGTTTCGTCGCCGTCGGCTACGCGACTGCCTCGCGACCTTCGGTCGCCTCGACGAGCAACTCGGCGACGTCGACGATCTCGAGGTCCGCCTCGTAGCCGCCGGTCTTGCGGCCGTCCTCGTACATCGTCATACACATCGGGCAGGCGACGACGAACTTCTCGACCTCGCTGCCGGCGCTCGTGTCTTCCAGTGCCTCACGCAGTCGTTCCTCGCTGGGTTTGGGTTCCTCGTCGAACTCCATCCAGAGGCCGCCGCCGCCACCGCCACAGCAGAAGGAGTCGTTCCTGTTGCGCGGCATCTCGACGAGGTCACAGCCCGTCGCGCGGACGAGTTCGCGCGGGGCCTCGTACTCGTCGTTGTACCGGCCGAGGTGACAGGGGTCGTGGTACGTGACGGTGTAGTCGAGTTCGTCGCCCGACAGGCCGAGTCGGTCCTCGGCGACGAGGTCCTCGACGACCTGCGTCCAGTGGAAGACCGGTGCGCCGTCCCAGGACTCCCCGGGCAGGTCCATCATGGGGTCGTCGGCGAACTCGGCGAAGTCGACCTCCGGATACTCGTTCTCGAAGGTGTTGAACGAGTGAGGGTCGGTACAGACGATCTTCTCGAAGTCACAGTCCTCGAAGCTCTCGACGAGGTGGCCGGCCTGCTCGATGAAGAGGAACTCCTCGCCGACGCGCCGGACGTCGTTGGCGTCGTACTGCTCGTCCTCGTAGAGGATGCCGTACTCGACGCCCGCCCGCTCGAACAGCGTCGCCAGCGACCGGGCGACTTTCCTGTTGCGGTCGTCGTAGCTCGGGTAGTCGCCGACGTACCAGAGGTACTCCACCTCGGTCTCGCGGGCGTCGTCGAGTTCGAAGTCCAGTTCGTCGACCCAGTCGGCCCGGTTGCGCTGGGGGTCACCGAACGTGTTGCCGTGTTGCATGACGTTCTGGAACGTGTCCTGGATGTTCGGGTCGACGTCGCCCTGGTCGACGAGCTGGCGGTTCAGCTTCGTAAAGGAGGAGAGGTGCTCGATCTCGACCGGACAGGCGTCCATGCAGGCCATACAGGCCATACACGACTCCATCGTCTCGCCGTCGATGACGCTGGTACCGCCGTCGGCGACGATGGGGACGTCCTCCTCGCCCGCGTCGACGGACTCGCGATACCCCTTCAGGTCGAGGATGACGTTACGCGGGTCGAGCGGACGACCCGACGCTTTGGCGGGACAGACGGACGAACAGCGGCCACACTTCGTACAGGCGTCCTGGTCGAGTTGCTCCTTCCAGGAGAAGTCCTCGATGGACTCGGCGTTCGTCGCGTCGAGGTCGGCGGGCATCCCCGGGAGGCGCTTGCCGGCGTCCTCGTCGCGGGTGACGACGTTGGCAAAGGACGAGAGCATGTGGAACGGCTTGCCCAGGGGGATGGCGGCGATGAAGACGAACGCGAGCAGGGCGTGGGCCCACCAGGTCAGCGGGTAGAACGTTCGGGCGAGTTCGGGAGTCATCCCGGCGCCCTGGAAGACCACGGCGACCGACCAGCCGACGAAACTCACCGTCTCGAAGGCGGGGAAGTCCTGGCCGAGGATCCGGACCCCCTCGGTGAGATAGCCGCCGACGCCCAGCAGGAAGAGCGCCCAGACGAACAGGTCGTCTTCGAAACTCGTGTGGCGGTCCCAGAGGCGCTCGGTGCGGGCGACGTACCGCCGGTAGAGCACGACACCGAGGCCGACGACGAACAGCAGTCCCATCGCGTCGACGACGAAGGAGTAGGAGAGATAGAAGTCGCCGACGAAGAAGGATTCCCCGGTGAGGGGACGGTAGAAGTCCATGTCGATACCGAGGATGGTCGTGGCGATGAGCAGCGTCAGAAAACCCCACATGACGAACGCGTGCATGACGCCGCCGACGAGATCACGGTCGAATAGCGTCTCGTTGGACAGGACAGTCTTCGCGGCCGAGAGGACGCGCTGGGGGAGATCGTCGAGGCGGTCGACGTGGTCCGCCCCGCCCTGTGTCCAGCTTTTCACTCGTTCGTAGGCTCCCAGCGCGAAGACCGTGAGCGTCACCGCCGCGAGATAGTAGAAGACCGCCTTGCCCGTCGGGCCGATCAGCCAGAACGTCGGGCGCGTTATCTGCTCGCCGCCCTGGAGCAGGAATGCCATGTCGGGACGTGGCAGGGTGAGCGGTTAAAACTTCCCTCGAACCCACAGTTTAACAGTTGTCGTATGTTTCTCGGCCGGATCCCGAGAGCGGTCCTCGCGGGCGCCACCCCCGCGAGTCACTCCTCGCCGGACTCGTAGTGTTCGCCCGCCGCCGAGGGGATGCGGGTCCGTCCCACGAGCGCGAGGACGACGATGACCATGACGAAGGGTGTGACGCGGATGAGCTGGTTGGGGACGGCGACGTCGCGCAACTGGAGGACAATCTGCAGTGCGGCCGGCCCGGCGAAGAGGAGCGTCGATTCGGTCGGGCCGCCGGTACACCCGGCGAGGCCACCCAGCCCCGCCGCGCCGAGCACTTTGAGCGGTCGCCGTCTCTCGGGATCCATAGTCGGTCGGACACACTCCCGAAACTATCATAAAGTCCTCACCGTAGCGGCCGATCGGTTCACGTTCACCACTTTCTGCGGTGGGCGTCACTCGAATCCCACGCGATCGTATCCCTGGACGGCCCGTGACCGCACTGCGCAGCCCGATATCTTCCGCCCCGTATACATCCATACATGGCCAATATGAATGTATAACTGGGCTTCTATAGTTGTTTTTGATGGGTAACTTCCGCATTTGAATACGATATACGCCTATTTTACTACTAGATAGTGTATTATGGGTTTTAGAGCGGTGTATCTGATATTGTATATCGTACTTCCAGTCGGGGGCCGCGGCGGATCCGTCCAGCAGCCCGTCGGGGGCACGACAACAGTAATACCCGTAGAGCGGGTACGTTTCGAGGTGATGAACGGGGTCGAACCGACGGTCGTGCTGTGGTGTCGGCGGCCAGCGGCGCTCGAAGCGGCGTTGCGGTCGGTCGCCGGAGAGAGCCTCGGCGTCGAACTCGTGGCCGTCGAGCCGTCGGACGACTGGCCCCTGGGCGACGGGGAAGCGGACTGTCTCGTCGCGGACTCGACAGCGATCGAGGCCGACGACCTCCGGACAGTCGCGTCGACGGGGACGCGGACGGTCGTCTGTGGCGACCCGGACCCGAACCTGGTGAACTGGGCTGCAGGTCACGGGACCGTCGAGTTCCTCCCGGTCCCGCCGACGCCGGAGTACTGCGACACGCTGCTGGAGTGCGTTCGTCGGGTCACGGCGACGCGCCCGACGCTCACAGTCGCGGAGTGGGTGGACTCGCTCCCGCTGGCGGCCGCCGTCGTCGGTCCGGACGGCCGGTTCTCGGCCGTGAACGGGCCGTTCGAGCGGGTGTTCGGCCTGGACGACGGTTCGTTCACCGGCGTTCACTGGGAGACGGCGTTCAGAGACGAGTTCGAGACGGTCCTCGAGACGGCGCGCGACGGCGAACCGTGGGCGGGGACGGTCCCCGAAAAGCGCGTGACCGAGCCGGGAGAACGACCGACCGAGTACTACACGGCGTTCGCTCTCGGTCGCGACGTCCTGTGCATCCGTCACGCACCGCTGTCGGGGGACCGGTCGACCGCGACCGCGCTCAGAGAGAGTTCGATGCTGGCGGCGCTGCTCGCGGAGGTCCCGTTCTCGCTATACTTCAAGAACAGGTTGCTCCAGCACGTCCGGGCCTCGCAGGCCAACACCGACTACCACGGGACCGACTCCATCGAGACCGCCGACGGGGAGGTCGTCAGCGAGCCCGAGGACCTCTACGGGAAGACCGACCGGGACCTGTACGCGCCGGAGGTCTGGAAGGAGTCGATGCGCGACGACAAGCGCGTCGTGGTCGACGGGGAGACCGTCGTCACGAAAGACGAACCCGCCGGGCTCCCGGAGGGGCACACCGCCTGGGTCAACACGACCAAAGTCCCCTGGTACGAGGACGGTGAGATACGCGGCGTGATCGGTATCACGATGGACGTCACCGAACGGAAACACGCCGAGTTGCGGACGCGGCGCCAGCGCGACCAGCTCGCGGAACTGTTCGAGACGCTGGTCGACGAGTGCCGGGAGCCGCTGTCCCGGGCGACGGCGGACCTCGAGGCCCTGTCTGGAACCGGGGACCCGGACCACGCCGACCGCCTCCGCCGGTCGCTCTCGGAGGCCGAGACAGCCCTCGAGGAGACGGCGGGTCTCGTCCGAGAGGCCGTCCTCGTCGAGAGCGGCGACGAGTGGACGCTCCGCGACGCGGTCGGGCGCGCCCGGGACTCGCTGGACGCGCCGGACGTGACCGTCACCTGTACGGGAGACCTCGAGATCAGCGGCGACCGGACGGCGTTCCAGCGAGCGCTGACGGCCGCGTTCCGGACGCTCCTCGACCACGCGGACGGCGAAGCGCGAATCACCGTCGACCGCCTCCACGAAGACGGCTTCTTCCTCGAATCGACGACAACGCTCCCCGACGACTTCCGGGCGGTACTGACAGCGTCGGCGCCGCCCGACCCGACCGTCGAACGTGACGTCGAGGCCGCCGTCTTCGGGACCGTCGTCGCGGCCCACGGCTGGCAGGTCTCCGCGTCCGAACCCGACGGCGGCGGAACGAGGCTCGAGGTCACGTCGATCGTCTGACCCCCACCCCGGTGACGGCGGCACCTAGCACCCATCGACGTCGACCCCTGTTCCACCCCCGATTCACTATTGCCGAATATTATCCATTACAGTGATATGTACGTAATCTCAGACGGTATCTCCGGGTGCTACTCGGTGACGGGCCCGATCTCTCGGTCAGTGATCCCGGTCAGACCGACGTGACGGGCAGTCGACCTCCGGCCCAGATATTCGGCATCGCCGAATCGAGTGCCCTGCCACGCCCGGGGGGAGCGGCCGCTGGATCTACGCGTCGACAGCGGTGGAGACGGGACAGTCGCGACTCCCGGGAGCGAAGTCGCTGTCGTCCGGGCCGGCCCGAGTGGTCGACGGTCGCCCTGCTCGCCGATGCGAAGACAGACAGCGACCGACGACCGCGTCGAGACAAGTTTGAACTGCGGGACAGCCCCTGCCGACCGCTGGTGACGCCGGTATCGGTGCTGGGCTGTCGTACCGTGGGAGAGCTGGTCCGAGTGGCCGCGAGAGCAACGAGTCGCGACCTGCTCCCACTTCGGTCGCTGCCTGTACACGGGATGGCGAAAGCCAGAGATAAATATCTTTTGTAAGATTCGTGTCTATACGGGGGACTATCCGGGATCCGGCCGCACTGCACTCCCCGCCGTGACCGCGGCCGAAGCCGCGACGGTCGGGCGTGCGATCCGAGCGGTCCGAACACTGGAGCGGTTTCCGAACACCGGACGAGCGTATCGAATCGAGAAGAGTTGTGAGCGGCGCCGACTGCCCTCACACAGGCGTGAGAGACCGGCCTACCGGTCCATCTCGTCGTCGTAGCTGGCCTGGATGATGCCGCCTTTCGTGACGGTGTCCTTGATGTCGAACTCGCGCTCCCACAGCAGCGAGTCGTGGTCCTCCGGCGGCCAGTCGAAGTCCTGGACGTCGCCCCAGGCGCCGTACACGTACTGGTGGAAGGCGTACTTGGGCAGGTAGTAGTTGTAGTACCGGGCGCAGAGTCGGAGCTGTTCCTGGAGCGCGTCGCGGTTGTCGAAGGGCTGGGTCAGCGTGGCGAAGATCTCGGCCATGTTGACCTCCTCGGCGTCGATACCGTTGCCCGACAGGTCCGGCGGGTTGCCGGGTTCGCTGGGTGCCTCGATGGACCCGACCTCGGTCGGGATCTCCGCGACGACGGGCTGGTTGGTGATGGTGTACTCGTCGTCGGGGTCGACCGAGCGACGGTCCCCGCCGGTCCCGTTGGGGTCGCCGTCCAGGATCGAGCCGTTGTCCCACCACGCCGCCTGGGACTTGTAGTGCCCGAACACGTTGTCCAGGCCGTACCAGTGGATGGACAGGTCGTAGTTCGGGCCGTGCTCGAACGTGTTGAGGTTGTTCGACCACGTCGACCAGTCGTACGACGAGAAGCTCACGTTGAAGCCGAACTCGCGCAGTTGCTGGCGGACGGTCTGGGCCGCACCGACCCAGTCCTGGATGGCCGAGGGGATCTGGATCTCCCAGTTGGCCTCGTTCCCATCGGGACTGACCCACGCGCCGCCCTGGCGTTCATATCCCGCGTTCTGCATGTACGTCGTCGCCGTCTCCATGTCCGAGTTGGTGGGATACTGGTGGAGACTGTCGAGGAACTCCTCGGAGAACGTCGACTCCGAGAGGATGTCGAGCATCCCCGTGTCGTGCTCGAGCGGGATGGAGCGCTGTTCGCCCCAGCCGTTGTTGCCCGCGACCTCCCAGTCGACGGCCGTCGCGATGGCACGGCGCACCCAGAGGTTCTCCAGGTGCGGGTTGTTCATGTTCCACCACACCGAGTCCCCGCCCGACGCCTGCAGGTAGCGGACGACTTCCCTGACCTGGTCCGGCAGCAGTTCCGGGTTCCAGCGGCCGTTGGGTGTGATGGCGCCCTCGTCGACGTCGAGGCGACCGTTGCTCGCCAGCGTCGTGTGGCGCTCCTCGTTCCCGAAGTTGACGTTCAGGTTGTCGTAGTTGATGTGCCCGGCGTTGGGATGGGGTGCGTCGGCGCTGTCGTCGCGCAGGCGCAGTATCACGGAGTCCGAACTCACGTCGTCGGGGCTGCGGATCTCGAACGTGCCGGTCCCCCAGCCGTTCTCGGCCATGCGCTCCAGGGAGACGCGGTCGCCACGCAGGTTGCCGATGACTTCCTGGTAGCTCTCCTGGGTCCCGGCGGCTTCGAACTGACGGAGCCACGGGTCCGACCATTCGGGCGGCAGCGGGAAGTCCCCGCCCGTCCGCCGGGCGGCGTTCCCGAGGACGATCTCGTTGGCCGGGTCCGCTTCCGCGCCCGGCACCTCGCCTTTCGAGCGCCACCAGTGGAAGTCCCACTGGCTGCTCGCTTCCTGCCGGAAGACCGAGCCCTCGGTGTACTTGTTGCCGTCCGAGAAGTAGCCGACGTGGGCGAACTTCTCGCGAGCTTCGGCGTCGTAGGGGTCACCGTTCCAGAACGTACACCGGTCGTCGTGGTAGTTGTAGTGGTCGTAGGGCACCTCGACTTCCCAGTCTTCGAGCCAGCAGACCACTTCGATCTCGTCGCGCCCGATGTGGTGTGGCACCTCGAAGGTGGAACTTCCGCGCCAGGCGGCCAGGTCGTTGACCTTCGAGAAGGCGTCGAGTTGCTGGAGGTACAGCGACCCCGCCGTGTTGTCCGACGGCGTGAACGGGTTGGCGTCGAACTCGCCGGGCGTGTTCGTCACGAAGACTTCCACCGTGTCGGTGTTGCGTGCCGAGTCCGGCGGCCGGGTCTCCTCCGGCGTCGCAGTCGGCGTGTCGTCGCTCGGCGTCGACTCGCCGTCCACGGCATCCGTCGGCGTTGCCGTGGCCGTCGGCGTGTCCCCGCCGTCTCCACCACCCGGTGTCGCAGTGTTTTCGCCTCCACCACACCCCGCCAGACCGGCGATTCCACCGGCCGTCAGGAGCTGTGCGTAACGGCGACGCGATAGCCTGTCTCGGACGTCGTTGTCCTCCGACATGGACTGTACCAGCTATGATGTAAATAAAATACTTTTGGTTTCTGCCTTATAGTTAACTACAGAACGAAATAATCGCCGCCGTCACGACCACTGGCGACACCGGAGCGTGCCCGGACTTCGGCGGGTCGGACGCGGAGGTTTAAGTGATCGAACGACCAACGAGGCTGGCAGAACACGAACCCATGGGACAGTCAGCGAACCGGCCGATCAAATCGGTCGTGCGCGCCTTCGAGATACTGAACGCCCTCGAGCGGCTCGACGGCGCCGGGGTGAGCGACCTCTCGGACGAGCTGGACCTCCCGATGAGTACGGTCCACAGTCACCTGAGCACGCTGGTCCAGGAGGAGTACGTGGTCAAAGACGGGCAGACCTATCGCGTCGGCGTCGGCATCCTCGGACCGGGGATCTACGCCCGCCAGCAGGTCGACGTGTACGACATCGCGAAGTCGGAAGTCACGGCCCTGGCCGACGAGGTCGGTGAACACGCGAGCCTGATGGTCGAGGAACACGGCCGGGGCGTCTACCTCCAGCGCGAGCAGCGGGGCCAGCCGCTGGACGTCGACGTCCACGTGGGGAGCACCGTCCCGTTGCACGCGACGGCGCTGGGCAAGGCCATCCTGGCCCACCTCCCGACAGAGCGCGTCGACGAGATCCTCGACGCCCGACCGCTCGAACAGTTCACGCCACAGACGGTCACCGACCGGGACGCCATCGAGCGAGTACTCGAGGAGATCCGGGAGGCCGGCGTCGCGTTCGACGACGAAGAACGAGTCCGGGGGCTGCGCTGTGTCGCCGCTCCGATACTGAGTACCGAAGGCAGAGTCCTCGGGAGCGTCAGCGTCTCCGGCCCCGCGAGTCGTATCGAAGGCCGGTACTTCCGTGGGGAGTTACCCGACCTCGTCCGGGAGACCGTCGACACGATCGAGTTGAACGTCACCTACCCGTGATAGTGCTTATTGTAGCGATTTACCGGTACGCGCCGACCCCGGGGTCGGCCCGATCCGGAAATAATCTACAATAAGCACTATGACTCGCCGACCGTCTCCGTCCCCCTCGTTCCCCCGACGACTGCCTTCGACCATCCCGTCACCCCGACGGTACCCCGGTACTCGACTCGTGAACGCCTGTATAATAATAAATCTTATACTACGGGTAATGTAACGTATACCATATATGTTGGATTCGTTGGGAGAGCTGTGAGAACCGAAGACCGTCGGCAGCTGCGAGGACTACCGGACTGTGGCAGTTCGCCCCTCGAGTGTCGGTGGAAGACGATTCTGGACCGCGTACTATATCTGTTGGATCGACACGGGACTGCGAGCACTCCGCGTTCGAGGAGCAGTCGACTCTCGGGCCCGTTCCTCCCTGTTCAGGGGTTTCCAGAGAGAGAGAGGCTGTGTTCTGCTCGTCGGCGGAGTCGAACGGGAGGGACAGTACGTTCCGGACTGAGGACCCTATTTACCAGATAGACAGTATTCAAAGACACAGTATATGACGGCGAGGACTGGTCGAAGACCGGGGGTGGCCGGGGCAGATTTCGGGAAGGGAGACACGAACACCGATCGGGAGTGGTCAGTTCCGGTGGGGGTCGCTTCCGGTGGGTGGGGACGCGGTGACCCAGTTGGCCTCGTCCATGACCGTCCGCGAGACGAGCGCGGCGACCTGACGGGCGGTCTCCTCGCGTTCGAACAGCGAGACGGTCCCGAGTTCCTCGCCGACGGTCGTACTCACCTCGGCGGTGGGGAGCGAGGGGTCGCCGACGACTTCCTCGACTTCCCGTGTGAGTCGTTCGTTCAGTTCCTTGCGAGCGGGTTTCGAGAGCGCCCGGCCCGCGGGGAGCAGGTCGTAGGTGACGGCGTACCCCTCGTCGTACCGCTCGACGCCGAAAAACGGCGCCGACTCGCGCTCTGCTCGTCGATAGCCGGCGTCGCGCGCCGCTTCGTCCTCGAACATCGGCACGTCCGACGGCGTGTATCCTGGCACGCCCCCGTCTACGGCCGACAGTCTCATAAATTTCGCCGTCGTGTTCCTCATCGAGTACTCGTCGAGTTCCCGGGGCCGTCTGGCAAGGGATGACACAAAGGGGCGTTTCAGTGACCGGTAGCTACTATGAGCGACGGGCTGTCGATTCGAGTGATGCACCGACAGACAGTCTCCGCGTGTGCCTTCGTCGTCCTGCTGATTGCGAGTACCGTCGCCGTGACGGTGCCCGCGGCCGCGACGGGCACGCCACAGCCCTCTCCGGCGGCGCCGACGGCGCCGGTCGCTGCTGGCACCGACCACCCGACGGATAGACAGTTCAACGACACCGCCTTCCTCGCCGTCGACGCGACAGCCGACGGCGGATCCGTCGCCGGCGGCCAGACCGGACGGTTCGGCCCGAACGCGACGATCAACGCGACGCTCCGTCGTTTCGGCCCCGACGGGACGACCGACTGGACGCTCGACTTCGACGGGGCGAACGACACCCGCGTGCTCGACGTTCTCGCTGCCGACGACGGGGTCTACTTCGTCCTCTCGGAGACCTCGCCCGAACAGCGGTACCAGTCGACGACGGTCACGCTTGGGCACGTCACCCGCGACGGTGACCTGACCTGGCAGCGCCCGCTGAACGCGTCGTTCCTGTTCTCGGCGGGCAAGAGTCTCGTCGACACCGACGACGGCGTCGCCGTCGCACACCGCGTCCCCGAGCGGGGCGTCCGCATGGCCGAGTACGCCGGTGGCACCGTCGTCTGGGAGCAGACCTTCGGCGTCGAAGCCGAAGTCGGCGCGTTCCAGAAGACCGACAGCGGCTTCCTGCTCGCCGGGACCGCCGCCTTCGACGAGCCCTGGGTGGTCCGGACGACCGAGTCCGGGCGCCCGACGGTCAACCGGACGTACCCCGGCATCGCGAGCGGCCGCGTGCTCGGTGCGGCGACGACAGACGATGGCGGTGTCTTGCTCGCAGGTCGCCACCGTCCCGGCTTCGGACCGAGCGGAGCGTCCGTCTGGACCGCCGGCCTCGACGCCGGGGGACACGTCGGCTGGACGCGCGTCCACGGCCCGGGCGACGACGTCCGGTTCAACCGCGTCTTCGACACCGAAGAGGGGCTCCTGCTCGTCGGTCAGCAACTCCAGTACCCCGCGGCGACCGGTGACGTACGACTCGTCGGTATCGGCCCCGACGGCGCCGAACTGTTCGACGAGCACGTCGCCGACGTCCCGCGAATCACCGCGATGGACCGGTCCGACGACGGCCTGACAGTCGCCGGCCTGGCGTCGTTGGACCGGGAACGGTTCGCAAGCGAGTTCACACACGTCCCGGTCCCGGACGCAGCGGTGAGCGCCGACTCGTCGCTCGACCCCGACACCGCACTCACCTCCAACGAGACGGTCTATCGCGGCCAGGACGTGCAGGTGCGCGACTCCGGCCCGGACGAGAGCTACGACCTCGTCAGGCTCCCGGGCGAGTACGACGAGTTCGAGCCGTACGCCGTCCGTCGGATCACACTCGACGGCGGTGACGCGGTCGTCGAGACAGCGACGCTCCCGGAGGGCGAGTACGTCCTCCGGACGACCGACGGTGAGACGGTCGCAGTCGAGAACGGTCGGATCGCGGGCGAAGCGCCCCGTGCGGAAGCGAAGTTCACCGTCCGGGAGCAGTACTTCTTCCGGGTGGAGACCAACCGGACGTTCGTCGACGTGGCCGACGGCGAGCGCGGTGCCACACTGTCGTTTGACTCCGACCGGACGGACTACGACGTCTACGTGACCGCAGACCGGTTCCGGGGTGAGGCCGCGAGCGCCGCCCAGTTGCGGGCGGCCTTCCGTGACGCCGAGGGCTTCGAGGGCGTCGAGACGGTCGACGGCCAGCCCGCCGCACGCATCGATATCGACGAGGTCAGCGAGCGTGACGAGGCGACGATCGACCTGGCGGCCGCCGCACTCGACGCGGGCCTCTACGACATCGTCGTCAGCGGCGTCGACACGCGTGACGGCGGCGCAGTCGCCGAGGGTCGCGTCGTCGTCGGAAGCGCCGACGCCCGACCGCTGGGCGTCAGTCTCGAGGACCGCTCGCTGACCGTCGCCGCCGGCGAGCGCGCGTCGACGAACGTCACGTTCTCGAACGTGACCCATGGCGTCGGCGCGCTCTCGATGAGTGCGAATCTCTCGGGCGACCCCCTGGTCAGACTCCGTCTGCGCGCCGACGTCAACGCCAGTCGGATGAGTTCGGGGACCGGTATCGGCCCGCGCGGGACCGACACCGATACGACCGCCGTCGACGGTGACACTGCCAACGGGACCGTCGTCGTTGGCGAGTTCGGCGTCCGCGCCGAGTCGTTCGGTCGGCACCCCATTACGAACGGCACCAACACCGCCACCTTCCGGGTGGACTGGGTCGTCGACGAGCGGGGCGTCCCCTACGCCGTCCCGGACCCGATGACCGTCACCGTCGAGGTGACCGACGCCGGCAACGCGACCGGCGGGAGCAGTGCGAGCGGGAGCAGCGGTTCCGGTTCGGCTGGCGGGAGCGCGAGCGGGTCGGCGTCCGGCGACTAGGTCCCGGACCCCGCTACAGGTCCCGCCAGGTCCGCTCGGGCTCCCAGCCCAGCAGGTCACGCGCTTTCTCGATGCTGATCAGCGACTCGCGTCCGGAGAGTTCGCGCCTGCGTTCGGTCCCGGGGAAGAACTCCTCGGCGAGTCGCGCCGACGGGACCGCGGCGTTCGTATCTGCGGCGACCGCCCAGACCGCCTCGTGTCCGTCGACCTCTGCCTCGACGGCGAGGCGGGCGATGCTCGCGGCGTCGTCCAGATGCAGGTACGAGAAGAGGGTACTCCGGCCGCTCCAGTCGCTCTCGCGGATGCCTGCGACGCTCCGGTCGGAGTCGGCGTACGCCTCGCGGAGTCGGTCCGACGTGGTGACCCAGGGGTAGCGCAGCGAGACGATCTGTGGCGTGTCCGGTCGGCGGGCGAACCCCGCGCCGAGCGATTCGGTCGTGTGTTTGCCCAGCGCGTACGGATCCCGGGGAGTGAGGGGATGGTCCTCGTCGACCGGGAGATAGCGGACGTCCGTCTCCGCCTCCTGGAAGTCGGCGCCCATGACGTTGATGCTGGAGGGGAGGACGACCGCCTCGCAGTCGAGCGCCGTCGCGGCCTCGAGGACGTGATAGGTCGACATCGCGTTGCTCTCGAAGGTAGTGTGTTCGGCGTGACCCGTGGGTGAGGGGATCGTCCCCATGTGGACCACGGCGTCGGGGTCGCTCGCCGCGAGGGCACCGTACACCTCGCCCGCGTCGAGGAGGTCGGTCGTCCGATACTCGTCGGAGACGCCCTCGCGTCGTTTCCCGCGGGCGACGTCGATGGTGTAGTACCCGTGCTCGGCGAGCTCGGCGACGATCGCCTCCCCGATACTGCCGTTCCCACCCGTCACGGCGACGCGTTCGGTCATACCTCGGGTTCGACGGATCGGCGAAAATAGGTACCGGAACCGGCACTCGACGCTGGGTCGCCGGGTCAGTCACTCGGCGTCGGCGGACGTCTCAGCGCCGGCAGGCGCCCCGTCCCCGGGCGCTTCGCTCGTGGATTCGTCCGCCTCGCTCGCCTGTTCGCCGTCGGTCTCGAAGGCATCATTCGCCTCCGGCCAGTGGCGCTCGGCCCACTGATAGAGCGCTCCGAATATCGGGCTCAACTCCCGGGCTTTCGTGGTGGCGACGTACTCGACTCGGGGCGGGATCTCGTCGTACGACCGGCGCTCCAGTAGCCCCGCCTCGGTCAGTTCGGACAGGCGATTCGAGAGCGTGTTCGGCGAGACGTCGAGTTCGTCCTGCAACTCGCCGAACCGCCAGGGTCGCTTGTCGCGCCGCGTCAGATAGTAGAGGATCGCCATCGCGTGAGCCCGCCCGAGCAGGTCCAGCAACTGTCTCGCCGGGTGGTCCCCGTCCGAGAGCGGCGGGGCCGGGTGGTCCCCGTCCGAGAGCGGCGGGGCCGGGTGGTCCGCCTCGCCCGTCGACCCCGACGGCCCGGCGTCGCCTGCACTACACGACTGTTCCTCGTCACTCATACCCCACACTACGAAAGCAGTAGTAATAACGGTTGCTCCGTGGTTCGGCGCAGTCCGTTCGCCTCACTTCGAAAATCGAAGTTGCTCTTTTCGGGAGGAGTTACTCCTACACTACGGAGATAGAAGCCTAATACTTCGGAAGACGTAGTGAGCGATATGACAGAGACAGAATCCGGTTTCGCGGGGATCCGTGGTCGACCACTCGCCGTACGAGGCGCGCTGGCCCTGCTCGCGGCGGTGGTAGTGAACGCGGCGCTCGTGTGGGTCGTCGGTGCCGTCGACCTCGCGCCCGGTTTCCGGGCGCTGACGTACCCACCCGTCGTCTTCCTCTCGGCTGTGGGTGCGCTGGGTGCGACGGCCGTCTACGCCCTCCTGGGGCGGTTCGTCGACGACGTCGACCGGACGTTCACGCGCGTCGCGGCCGTCGTCCTCGTGCTCTCGTTCGTCCCCGACCTCGGATTGCTGGTCGGTGACCCCGCGGCGACGGTTCCGGCCGTCGTCGTCCTGATGGGCATGCACGTCGTGGTCGCCGTCGCGTCGGTCGCGGCGCTCGTCGGCCGGGTGAGCCTGCGATGACTCGGACGATACTCGTCACGGGCGCGACCGGGACCGTCGGCCGCCACGTCGTCACCGAACTCGCCGACCGCGCCGATACGGACGGCGGGGACGAAGCCCCGGACGTCGCCAGTGCGGACCTCCGGGTCCGCGTGGCCGTGCGCGACCCCGACGAGGCCGCCGAGCGGTTCGAGGCCGACGAGTTCGTCGCGTTCGACTTCGAGAAGCCCGAGACGTGGGGTCAAACACTGGCGGACGTCGACGGCGCATTCCTCGTACGGCCGCCGACGGTCGACACCGACGACGTGACGGCGTTCGTCGACGCCCTCGGTCGTGTCGGCGTCGACCACGTCGTCTACCTCTCGACGCTCGGCGCCGAGAAGAACCCCCTGATCCCGCACCACCGCATCGAAAAGCGGATCGCCGAGTCCGGCGTCGACTACACGTTCCTGCGTGCCTCGTTCTTCATGCAGAACCTCACAGAGGTTCACGGCCGTGAGATCCGCGAACGCGGGGAGATTGCCGTTCCCGCGGGGGACGGCGAGACGAGTTTCGTCGACGGCCGGGACCTCGGTGCCGTCGCCGCGACCGTGCTCACCGGGTCCGGCCACCGGAACCGCTCGTACGACCTCACCGGGTCCGAGGCGCTGACCTACCACGAGGCCGCGAGAGTACTGAGCGACGCCACCGGTCACGAGGTGCGATACCGGTCGCCGTCGGTCCCGGCGTTCGTCTCGCGGCGACGGGACCTGGGCGACCCGCTGGGGTTCGCGCTGTTGATGGTCGCCATCTACGGCACCGCTCGCCTCGGTCTCGCCGGCCGGGTCACCGACACCGTCGAACGACTCCTGGGTCGGTCACCCCGCGACCTCCGGACGTTCGCGACGGACTACGCCGACGAACTCCGCCCTGAAGGCCCTGGAGGAGGACCGTAGACCGCACACGCCGACGGCGGCGAACCGGCGGCGGGAACCGACAGTTCCCGGGTCGGGACCCCCGCGAGTAGCGCGCCGACGGGCGACACCACGACGGGCCAGTACGTCGAAACACGGGGGCCGCCGGTCCCCGAAGTCGCGTACAGAGTGATCAATCCAGTGATGAAGACAGTGTTGCGGTCGCCGTTGCACTCGCTGGTCAGCGACTCGCTCCTGTTGCTCACGTTCAGGGGCCGCAAGTCGGGCGACGTGTACACCACCCCGGTCGGTTACTGGGTCCGGGACGGGAACCTCGTCGTCTCGACGCACAGTCCGTGGTGGTACAACTTCGAGGGTGGCCAGCCCGTGAGACTCCACCTGCGCGGCGAGCGCCGCGAGGGAATCGCGACCCCCCACCCCGACCCCGGGACAGTGGCAGAGTACATCGCGACGTTCATCGAGCGCAACGGCGTCGACGCCGCCCGGCGACTGGGACTCGCTATCGACGGCGACCGGGAACCGACCCGCGAGGAACTCGCGGCCGGCCTCCAGGGCACCGTCGTCGTCGAGATCGAACTCACCGATTGAGACCACAATTTCCCGAAAACAACAGGAATATATTATACAACTATATCTTATAAATATTCTCACCTGTAAAAACCGGCACTGCGGAGTGTATGCCCAATACTGGACGTTCAACCACCTATCATCCCTTCTTCGGCGAAAAACACGGATAGTTCGTGTCGTCGACCTCGAGTAGAGACAGCCAGTATAACACACTTTCAGAGCGTTTCGATCCGTTTTTGTCCCACCATCCGAAACGGCCCCGTTTTACAAATATTATTATCAATTTATCTTTTTTACTATATTCATATATTTAAGCCCGGACACACGAGACACGAAGTGGCGGCGTGTCTCGGTGTGTGCCAAACGCTTTTGTCGCCGCCCCTCGATCATCGAGGAATGCGAGCGGGACCCGACCAGATATCTCTGCAGGGACAGTGGTCAGTCCGTCTCGACCCGGAAAACGCCGGTATCGACCGGGAGTGGTACGCAGAACCCTTCGAAGAGGGGATGACGCTGCCCGGGACGACGGACGAGGCGCAGCTGGGCGAACGAACGACGGAGAGGCCGACGGAACGACTCAGCCGCCGGTTCGAGTACGAGGGCGCGGCGTGGTACCGACGAACCGTCACCGTCCCCCCCGGCTGGGCGGACAGTCGCGTGTCGCTGTGCCTCGAGCGGACCAGGCCCACGACACTGTGGGTCGACGGGACGCGCGTCGGCGCTCGGGACTCCCTGACGACACCCCACGTGTACGACCTGACGGGTCTCGTGGCGCCCGGAGAGCACGTGATCACGCTGCGGGTCGACAACGACGCGCCGGTCATGACCGGTGAGGGGACGATGCTGGGCGACACGCACGGCGTCGGACTGTCGCATATGGCGACCGAACACACCCAGACGAACTGGAACGGGGTCGTCGGTCGCGTGGAACTCCACGCCGAACCGCTCGTCGCTCTCGACGACGTACGGATCTCCCCGGTGGAGCGCGACGGGTCGTGGCACGTACAGACCGAGGTGACTGTGACCAACGGTGGTGACGCCGCGTTCGAGGGCCGGTTGCGGTTCGCTCTCGACGAGGGCGGAACGCTCGGTTCGCGCGGGGAGCGGTCGATCACCGTCAGCGGGGGTGAGACGAAGACCGTCGAGAGCGAAGTCGAAGTCGAGGAGTGTGAAACCTGGGACGAGTTCTCGCCGGAGACCGCCGAACTGGTCGTCGCGCTCGACGACGCCGAGGGGGAGCGCCGCGACTCGCTACGGGACCGCTTTGGCTTTCGCACCGTGAGCACGGACGGGACACAGATCTCGGTCAACGGGCTGCGGACGTTCCTCCGGGGGAACTGCGACTGCTGTATCTTCCCGGAGACGGGGTACGCCCCGATGGACGTGAGTTCCTGGCGGGACGTGTTCGAAACCGCGAAGCAGTACGGACTGAACCACTACCGGTTTCACTCCTGGTGTCCGCCCGAGGCCGCGTTCCGGGCGGCCGACGAGGTCGGCGTCTACCTCCAGCCCGAGCTCCCGCTCTGGGACCCCGAAACCGCGCTCGAGGACGACGAGATGTACGACTACTACCGCGAGGAGGCCGAGCGAATTCTGGACGCGTACGGCAACCACCCGTCGTTCGTGCTGTTCGCCCTCGGCAACGAACTGGTCGGTGACGGCGAGCGCATGGCGTCGCTGGTCGCCGCGTGTCGAGACCGCGACCCGGGACGCCTCTACGCACAGGGATCGAACAACAACTTCACCGACCCGGTCCTCCCCGAAGACGACGATTTCTGGGTGACGATGCGGACGGGACCGGCCGACGAACCCGACACGGACGTCCGTGGGTCCTATCCGTCACACGACCGGGGGTTCGTGAACAACGAACCGCCTTCGACGGAGTACGACTACCGCGATTCGATCGAGGGATGCGACGTCCCGGTCGTCTCTCACGAGATCGGTCAGTATCAGGCGTACCCGAACTTCGAGGAAACGAAGAAGTACTCCGGCATCCTCGAACCACGGAACTTCGACGTGTTCGAGGAGCACCTGGCAGCCCACGGGATGGACGACCTCGCCGACCGGTTCACGGCGGCGTCGGGACAGTTACAGGTGGCGTGCTACCGCGAGGAGATCGAGGCGGCACTTCGAACTCCGGGGTTCGGCGGGTTCCAGTTACTCGACCTGCAGGATTTCCCCGGGCAAGGGACCGCGCTCGTCGGGGTGCTCGACGCCCACCTCGACGATAAGGGGTTCATCGCTCCGGAGCGATGGCGCGAGTTTTGTGGGCCGGTCGTCGCGCTGTTTCGGACGCCCGAACGCACCTGGACGACGGGAGACCAGTTGACCGGCGAGGTCGAGATCGCACACTACGGTGCCGAGGACGTGGCGGACGAGACCGTCTCGTGGCGACTCCTCGACGACGCCGGAGACCCCCTCGCGACCGGCCGATTCGAGTGTGGATCCATCGAACGGGGCGGCCTCCGGGAAGTCGGGTCAATCGAAGTTGCGCTGGCGGATGTGAAGGCCCCGGCGAGGGTCACCATGGAAGTGTCCCTTTCTGAACTCGGCGTCCGAAACAGGTACGACCTCTGGGTGTATCCATCGGACGTCGCTGTCGAGGAGTCTGACGGGGCCACGGTCGTTCGGACGCTCTCGGAAGCTCACGAGGCTCTCCAGCGTGGTGGAGACGTCCTGTTTTTCCCGGACCATGACGACCTCCGATTCGCTGTCGAAGGCGCTTTTCAGCCCGACTTCTGGAACTATTCGCACTTCAAGGATCGCGGGAACCCCGGGACACTCGGACTGCTCGTCGACGAGGACCACCCGTCGCTGGCTAACTTCCCGACAGCGGACCATAGCGACTGGCAGTGGTGGCACGTCGCGAAACGGGCGCGACCGGTCGACCTGGAAGCCATGCCCGACAGCTACCGGAGCGCGATGGAGCACGGCTACCGACCGGTCGTTCAGGCGATCGATACGCCGTACCGGAACCGGAAGCTCGGCATCCTGTTCGAGATGAGTCTGGGCGAGGGTGACCTGCTCGTCTGCACTGCACCGCTTCCGGAGATGACCGACCAGCCGGCGCCACGACAGCTCTATCATAGCCTCCGTGAGTACGTCTCCAGCCCCGCGTTCACGCCGACCGAAGCGGTGACGGTCCCGCTCCTGGAGACACTCTTCGGCAAGTGAGCGACAGTCTCCGGTCGACCGCCCCCGCGACCGCTCGGAAGCCCTGTTCGATCGCCGAACTATCGGCACAGTCACCGCAGTTCGACACGCTCGCCGCGCTCCGCCGATTCGTACATCGCCTCGACGGCCTCGATGTCCACGAGTCCGTGGCGGCCATCGGGTACCGGGTCAGTCCCCGTGCGGAGACAGTGTGCGAAGTAGTCGAACTCCTCGGTCATCTGGTTTCGCTGTTCGAACCGGACGCTGCTCGTCGACCCGCCGTGGCGAACGGTGAGTTCCCGGTCGTCCCACGGGAAGAAGACCGGCTCGACCGTTAGTTCGCCTTCAGACCCCAGGACCCGGAGGTGACTCGCGTTGTACGCGTTGTGGCTGACCGTACAGGCCGCCGTGACGCCGTCCGCGAACTCCACCTGAAAGCTAACGTGCTCGTCGAGGCCCGCGAACCACTCGTGGTCCGCGTCGGTTGCCGCGTAGACGCCGACCGGGTCGGTGTCGAGCAGGAACCGGGTCGTGTTCAGTGGGTACAGACCGATGTCGATGAGCGTCGCACCCCCCGAGAGCGCCGGGTCCAGTCGCCACTGGTCGGGGTCGGGGATGAGTTCCGGGACGCAGTCGGACATGTGGCCGTGAACCTGGAGCGGGTCGCCGACCAGCCCGGCGTCGATCAGGTCCCGCGCCCGTCGGACCGCGGGCTCGGTCTGCATCCGATAGGCGACCATGAGCGTCACACCCGCG
>ENA-ORCS01000516-ORCS01000516.1-marine-metagenome-genome-assembly--contig:-NODE-516-length-25655-cov-3.977598_pt1 | contig 25655 bp, 29 predicted proteins | sample MGYA00237781_ERZ508513 | MGnify/ENA primary metagenome ERZ508513 (study PRJEB26184, sample SAMN06268793) | marine metagenome | isolation source: Eden Landing Ponds, San Francisco, CA, USA | place...
GGAAGCTACTGGGACCATCAGCGATATCTTCACCCGCTTATTGTCGATGGAACTGTCTACACCGGTCTCGTCAGAGAAGATGAAGAAAGCGGAGTAGTCGCCATCGATGCAGCCACTGGCGACGCAGAGACGATCATCGGGACCGAAGGATTATCCAGTCGGAAGCCGTACGGATTGATATGGTTGAGTGGCTCGGTTTCGGCCTGTCGACGCTCCTGTTATTGGCTGGTGCCGGACTCGTCATCGCTGAGGCGTTCGTTCCGGGAGCGCATTTCATCGTGCTCGGGATCGCGCTGCTCGGTGCTGGATTGGTCGGGCTGGCGTTGCCCGGATCACTGGGTGCGATCGCAACGATGTTCGTGCTGGCCGTGACAGTCATGCTCATCGGTGGGGCTGCCCTGTATGCGTACCGCGAGTTCGACGTTTACGGGGGAAAAGGGACGGCACAAACAAGCGACTCGGACTCGCTGCAGGGAAACACTGGCCGCGTTACCGAACGGGTCACTGAGACCAGCGGCCAGGTCAAGCTCGCGGAGGGTGGATTTAACCCCAATTACCAAGCTCGCACGCTCAGCGGTGAGATCGAAGCGGGGACTGAAGTCATCGTTGTTGACCCCGGTGGCGGCAACGTTCTGACCGTCGAGAACTTCGAGGATCTTGAGGAAGACGAGATCGACCGCGAACTTGCCCGGGAGCAAGACGACGGCGACCGCGAACCGGACCCGGAAGTTGCATAGACTGTCGCTGTGTCGTTCGGCCGGTAGCGGCTGAGTGTGATAGCCACCGAACACTTTTTACCTGGTCGGCCGAAGGCCAGGATGCATGTTAGAACTGGTCCCGCTACAGTTGTTGGGGGGCGGTCTGGCACTGGTCGGCCTCATCATCTTGGCCGTCGCTGTCGCCGTCGTCTGGCAGATGGTCGTTATCACAGACGCAACCGAAAAGAAGGCGCTGACCGTTCTGGGAGAGTATCGGAAACTCCTGGAGCCGGGTATCGCGTTCGTCCCACCGTTCGTTTCGAATACACATACGTTCGATATGCGAACCCAGACGCTGGACGTGCCGCGCCAGGAGGCAATTACCCGCGATAACTCGCCGGTGACTGCCGACGCGGTCGTCTACATCAAAGTCATGGACGCCAAGAAGGCGTTCCTGCAGGTCGACGACTACAAGCGTGCGGTCTCGAACCTCGCCCAGACGACGCTGCGTGCGGTGCTGGGTGATATGGAACTGGACGATACGCTCAACAAACGACAGGAGATCAACGCGAAAATCCGCAAAGAGTTGGACGAACCCACTGACGAGTGGGGGATCCGCGTCGAGAGCGTCGAGGTTCGGGAAGTCAACCCGAGCAAGGACGTCCAGCAGGCGATGGAGCAACAGACCTCCGCGGAACGTCGCCGCCGTGCGATGATTCTGGAAGCCCAGGGTGAACGACGTTCGGCCGTTGAGCAGGCCCAGGGTGAAAAGCAGTCCAATATCATCCGCGCACAGGGTGAAAAACAAAGTCAGATCCTCGAAGCCCAGGGTGACGCCATATCGACGGTGCTGCGAGCGAAATCCGCCGAGTCGATGGGCGAACGTGCCGTCATTGAGCGCGGAATGGAGACTCTAGAGGAAATCGGCAAGGGCGAGTCGACGAAGTTCGTCCTGCCCCAGGAACTGACGTCGCTGGTCGGCCGGTACGGCAAGCACCTCACCGGGTCGGACACCAGAACCGACGGCGAACTGCTCGAAGGGCTCGAGTTTGACGCCGAGACCCGCGAGATGCTCGGCCTGGACGACATCGAGGAGATCCTCGGTCAGATCGACCAGGAGGCCGAAGTCGACGTCGAGGAGATGGAGGAGCAGGCCCAGGCCGTCAAGTCCGGGGCCGAAACCGCCGACATCAAAGACCCCGACGAGGTCATCGAGGAGATGGACGACGAGTTCGACGACGAAAACGTCTAATCCGATCGAGCGAAGCCGTTTTGTGACTCCCTCGCGTGTAGGATAGTAATGCCCGACGGTGACGGTGTCGACGAAAGCAAGCGTGCGACGCTCCGTCGATTCGCCGCGCTGGGTGCGGCCAGCCCGCTGGTCGGTCTCGCGGACACCGGCAGCGATAGTCGCGCCCCGGAAGCCATCGCCGGCTACCTCTCCCGGACGCCGGGCGCACACTTTTCGAAGATCCGCGACGACCTCCAGCTGGGTACGGGAGAAACCCAACATCACCTCCGGACGTTGCTGACCGAGGAGGCCATCGAGAGCGAGCGCGACGGGGAGTACCGTCGGTTCTTCCCCGCCGATCGGTTCGACTCCTTCGAGCGGACGGCCCTGGGGTATCTCCGCCGGGAGACGCCCCGGGGAATGATCGTCGCGCTGCTTGCGGATCCCGAAGCGACAGCCGGCGATCTGGCCGAGGGACTGGATGTCTCGACGCCAACCGTCAGCAAGCACGCCGCTCGATTGGAGGAGGCCGGACTCCTCGAGCGGGCGGACGGGTACGAACTCCGCGAACCCGAGACGCTACTCTTGCTCGTCGTGCGCTATGCCGAATCCTTCGGTCCCGAGGCGATCGCCTTCGCTGCCAATGCCGACGAACGTATCAGATATGATGGCTGAACGGGGGACAGGAACGGCTCGTGTAGACTGCTGTATCGACGTACTGCGGCCGCACGACAGCGTGCGACCAGTGCGAAGGAGATGTACAGGGGGCCGTATCAGGCCTCGACCATCCACGTTGTCGAGGAGGAGTACCCCCACTTCTCGACGGTTAGGTCTAACTCGCCGTCGGCAATGGCTGTCATGTTCGTCCCGACCTCCTTGGCCGAGAGGCCGAGTTCCTCGCCGATGAGACGCGACTTGAAGTAGGTCCGATCGTCGGCGTTAGCCCTGAGGTACTCGAGGATCCGGCGCTGTTTCTCGGAGAGCGGCTCGGTCTCCGTTCCCGCGGCCGTACTCACGCTCATATCATAGGGTTGCGTGGACAGCGGTATAGGGAATTTGGTACGGTCAGTTAATCGATCGCTGTATTGCGGTTCTTTCGGGAAAAGGGTCCCCAGTCACGGTCTCGGAGTTCCCCTCTGTCGCTGCCTGGTACGGCGGGGAAACCGATCAGATGTCCTCTTCGATAACCTCGCCGACGGCGAAGTTGGATTTCACTTCGGAGATCTCGACCTTGACGCGGTCGCCGACTTCGGCGCCAGGAACGATGATGACGTACCCGCGCTCGACCCGGGCGATGCCGTCGCCTTGCTTGCCGATGTCCTCGATCTCGACGTAGCGTATCTCGCCATTCTCGACCGGGGGCTGAGGTTCCGAGGGCGGGGCCTCGGTCGTCGGCTGTTCGTCGGCCTCCTCGGCCTCGCCCGAGATGAGCGCGACCCGATAGGTGTCACCGGATTCGATCGAGCCGGTCTCGATCTCGCGGCGGGGCACCTCGACGACGTAACGGTCGTCCTCGGCCGTCACTTCCGCGCTGAACAGACACAAGAGCTTCTCTGAGATTTCCACAGTCAGTCCTCCGTTCGCCGCGTCGGCGCCCTCCCTAAAGAACTTGACGACAATTCGAATCACGGACGTTCAACAGCGTCGCGTACTATCCGATCGATCCCGTGGACTTTTGTCTCGACCTGCCGGAGTGAGAGGTATGGACACGCTCCGGCCGATCGGTCTCGGCACCATGGGGATCGACGATCCCGAGACGATCGCGACGGCGATCGAGCTCGGGTATGACCACCTCGATACGGCACAGATCTACGACAACGAGAAAGTCGTGGGCCAAGGCGTCGAGCGTTCCTCACTCGATCGGGAAGATCTGTTCGTCGCGACGAAGGTCTGGGTGGACAAACTCGCCTCGGAAGCGGTCGTCGATTCGACCCAGGCGAGTCTGAAGCGTCTCGGAATGGAATCCGTGGATCTGCTGTACGTCCACCGACCGCGGGGCGACTACGAACCTGCCGAGACGTTGCCGGCCTTCGACGAGCTCAGAGACAGCGAACACATCGAACACGTCGGCGTCTCGAACTTCACCGTTCGACAGCTGGATCGGGTCAGAGACCACCTGAAGGCTCCCATCTTCGCCAACCAGGTCGAGTATCACCCGCTGTACCAGCCTGAAGCCGCGCTGGAAGACGCTCGTGAACACGAGTATTACCTCGTGGCGTACTCCCCGCTGGCAAACGGCCGTGCCGGGAATATCCCGGAAGTAGTCGAGGTCGCCGAGAAACACGACGCGACGCCCGAGGCGATCTGTCTCGCCTGGCTCACGGCCAAGGACAACGTCGTGGCGATCCCGAAAGCCAGCAGTGAGACTCATCTCCGAGCGAATCTCGAAGCCGCCGATCTCGAACTCGACCCCGAGGATCACGACGCGATCGACGGGATCGAACGCGAAGACGAGATTTTTCCGGAGTGAATCGCCAGGAGCGTCAGTCGCGGGCGTCCAGCGTCGTCCCGTCGGAGCGTTTCTGGCCTTCGGAATCGTGGACGACGACGCCCTCGACATCGACCGGTTCGTAGTTCTCGCGGACGGCGATCGCCTCCTCCAAGTCACGGATCGCGCGTTTTTTCAGCGTCGTCGCCAGTTCCTCGGCCTCGTCTCGTGAGATAGCACGCCCGAGTCCCTCACACTCGTGAGCGCGAACGGGGCCCTCGCTGTCGACGACGCTACCCATCGGCTCGCTCGTGCCCCCGCCGTCCCCGAGCACGATGCTGAACGGGTAGGTTTCACAGATGAGCGGTCGGTCCTCGTAGATCGAACACGCCCCGCCGTCGGCGTCGTAGAAAGAACAGTCGCCACAGTCGTCGGTTTGCAACGCCCACTCGAACGTCTCGCCCTCACCGTCCGCGTCCAGCCCATAGGGCATCGGCCGGGCGACGTCACGCCACTCGCCCCCTTCCGCATCCTGGATCGTCCGGATCTCGTCGGGAAAGACCGTCGCCGTGTGTTCCTCGTCCATCCCCTTACAACAGTGGCCACAGCGCGTACACTCGAAACCGATCTGCTCGATGGCGTCTGCGATGCCCGCCACGTCGAGATCGTCCACAGCGGCTAGTTCGGCTTCGAGTTCCATGGATCGACTATCCGTCGAGGGTGGAAAAACGCGTCGGGCCGTTCCTGAACGCCGCTCGCAGTACTCACCTCATTCGAGGCGGGGAGGCCCCACCCTCAAGTCGGGAGGGGCTGGAGGCCCCTCTGACCGTTCGAACGGGCGCTTCGCGCCCGTGAGAAGAGAGCGCCAGGCTTCCGGCCCCGGCGGAAGCACAATCGAGTAGGGTGGGGAGGACAGAGCGGGACCGAAGGTCCCGCAGGCAGTCGGACGAAGTCCGACGACAGCGTGAGACTACGTCTCACGGGCCGTGAGAGCGGGCGAAGCCCGCGCGCAGAAGCCGACCCGGTAGTGACCAACCGCCAGTCCGTGGCTCACTAACCCCACCATTAAGTAACTACAAGTATATATGTGAAAACATCGTGGAGTACCGTCGTACCGCCGTTATCAAACTCGACACACCCGAAGGCGCAGATAAACACCTCCGGGAGACTCTCGAGCAATTCAAATACTGTTCCAACACCGCAAGCGAGTGGTGCTGGCACGGCGACGACGGCTACCACGTCACATCGAAAGCCAAGGCCGAAGATGCACTGTACGACCAGCTCCGCGAGGACACGGAGTTGACCGCGAATCTCGTCCAGAAGGGTATTCGCCAGGCCGTCGAAGCCATCAAAAGCGGTGTCGAACGGCTCAAAAACGACCAAGACACGTCTCGTCCGACGTTCTCGGCGGAAACCGCTGTCTACGACAAGCGAAGTGCCACGTTCCACCGTGACCACGTTTCGCTCTCGACACCGGACGGCCGAATCGAGTGTGACTACATTCTGCCCGACGACACCGACCTCCCGCCGACGAAGTACGTCGCGGACGAGGATTACGAGTTTCGGCGGGCAACACTCCATCGACGTGACGGCGACTGGTATCTTCATGCGTCGATGCTCAAAGAGGACGACGACACCGACTCCAGTACCGAGCACAGAACAGTCCTCGGTGTGGACCTCGGTGTGAACCAACTCGCAGTCGCTTCGACCGGACGGTTCTGGTCGGCAGACGAGTTCAACCACTGGAACCGCGAGTACGAGAAACGGCGTGGCGACCTCCAACAGTGTGGGACACGAGCCGCCCACGACGCGATAGCAGGTGTCGAGCGCAAAGAGGAGGGACGCTTCGAGATGTTCCTGCATCGTGTCGCCAACGAAATCGTCGCCGAAGCCGTCGAACACGACTGTTCGCACATCGTGTTCGAGGACCTGGCCGATATTCGTGAGACCGTGCCAGAGGCGTCGTGGCACCATCTCTGGGCGTTCCGTCGCCTCTCCGAGTACGTCGCATATAAGGCCAGAGAGCAGGGCGTCGAAGCCGTGCAGGTGGACCCACGGAACACCTCGAAGCGGTGTTCGACCTGTGGGTTCACCCACGACGATAACCGCCACGGTGAGGACTTCGAGTGTCTGGATTGCGGCTACCAGAACCACGCCGACTACAACGCTGCCAAGAACATCGGTTTACAGTATCTCCGGCGTCGGCAAAACGCAGACGCCGGAGGCGCACCAGTAGGCGTGCGCTTGAATCGCGGGACGCTGAACGTGAGTGGAGAGTATGCCCTTCCCGCCGCTGATGCGGCGTAGAACGGGAGTCCACGCGAAAGCCCTCCCCTCAACGAGCGAGCGGGGCCATTGCCCCCGAGCGAAGTAGGGGAGGGTAGTTTACATTCCGTCCAGATCGATGTCGACGGCGTACCAGTCGAGAACGAGGACGACAACGGCCCCGACGAGAGCCGCGCCGGCGAAGACGCCGACCGTGTCGGTCGTCCACGTGACCGCGTACTCTTCGCCGTTCAGCGTGACGATGGGTGCCCGGAGCGCCCCGATGACCAGCGCGACGAGGAAGGCGAACGTGACCTCTCGGTTGGCGTCGAGCGCCCGCCGGATGAGCCGCGAGACGGTAAGGAGTCCCACCAGCCCGCCACAGACGAACGTCACGACGACGACGCCGCTGTCGACGACCGCCGCGATGCCGTTGCCGGTCACCGCCCCGACGAGTCCGTCGACGAACGCGCTCAGCGTCGAGGACATCCGCTCGTACTGGCTGAGGATGACGAGCACGAGCGACCCCGAGATACCCGGGAGGATCATCGCGCTGACGGCGAGCGCACCCGCCCCGAACACCACCGGGAGGCCACTGTTCTCCAGCACGTGACCGTACCCCGAGACGACGAACGCCACCGTGAACCCGGCGACCGCCGCGACGATCTCGGGAGCGGTCCGGATAGAGACCGCCCGCAGGAGGATGAGTCCGGAGGCGGCGATCAGCCCGAAGAAGACGCCGAACAGTACCACCGGGACCGCCTCGTTGGCGACGTCGACGATCCGCGTGACGACGACGACGGCCGAGAGGATGCCGACGAGCAAGGCGATCAGGAACCAGCCGTCGACCTCCTCGAGGACGGCGGCCGCCCGGTCCAGCGAGATCCCGCCGTCCAGCGGCGTCAGCGCGACCACGCCGTCGACGAAGCGGCCGGGCGTGACGGCGCTGATGGCGGCGATGAGTCGCTCGTAGACGCCGGCGATGAGCGCGATGGTCCCCCCCGACACGCCCGGGACGGCGTCGGCCGTCCCCATGAACAACCCGACGACGAACGTACTGGCCCACTCCCGGACCGGCGGCACCGACTCGCGGAAGGAAACGTCCTCTCGGCCCCGGTCGGGAGCGGTCGTCATTCGCCTCCGTATAGTCGGATGGGTCCCAAGTCTCTTGTGGAGTCGCCCGTCGCCGCCGCGAGTCCGGTCGCGGCCACCCGGTCGTGACTCCAGCCGGCCCGGACACCCCCGTTTCAAGTCCGCGCGCCGCTATCGACGGGTATGGACGTCACCTCGCTCACGCGGGACCTGGTCTCGATCCCGAGCCACGAAGCCGAGGCCGCTGCGGGCGATTACGTCGAGGACTGGCTCCGCGAGCACACCGACGCGGACGTGACGCGCGACGACGCCGGGGCCGGGGAGGGACGGGGCGGGAACGTGATCGCCCGCAAGGGGTCGGGCGACACTTCGCTCGCGCTCGTCGGCCACCACGACGTCGTGCCGCCGGACGACTCGCAGGTCACCGACGACGGGGGGTACGTCGTCGCGGAACGCGAGGTGGACGGCGAGCGCCGCCTCTCCGGACGGGGGAGCGCCGACATGAAGGGGGCGGTGGCGGCGGCGATGCTGGCGTTTCGTGACGCGGGTCCTGCCCACGAACTCGTCTTCGCGTCGTTCGTCGGCGAGGAACTGGGCGGGATCGGTGCCCGGTACGCCATCGAACGGGGCTTCGCGCCCGACTACGCCGTCGTCGGCGAGGGGTCGACGGGCTACTCCGCGCCCGGCGTCACCGACGTCGCCGTCGCCCACAAGGGGCGGCGCGGGTCGACTATCACCGCCGAGGGCCGGGCCGCCCACGCGAGCGAACCCGACGCCGGGGCGAACGCCATCTACCGGATGACCGACGCCGTCGACCGGGTGCGGGACCTCGAGTTCCCCGAGACCGAGGTGCTGGGCCACCGGGTCTCGGGGAGCGTCGTCGTCACCGAGATCGAGGGCGGGTCGGCCTGGAACGTGGTCCCCGAGCGCTGCGAGGCGACCGTCGACGAGCGCACGGTCCCGGGGGAACGCGCGCCACTGGAGGGTGTCGAGACCGTCGAGGGCGTCTCCTGGGACGTCGACCAGGACCTCCCGCCGATGGCCTGTGACGACGCCGACTTCGCCGACGCGGTGCTGGCAGCAACCGACGCGGCCCACGACCCCGGGACCAGTCCCGGACACGTCGTCAAACCCCACGCGACCGACGCCGGCTGGCTCGCCGATGCCGGGACGACCTGCGTGGTCTGTGGGCCGGCCCAGCCCGGCGAGGCACACACTGCCGACGAGAGCGTCTCCGTCCCCGTGCTGGAACGCTGTCACGAGATCTACCGCGGCGTCGCCGAATCCTGGGGTGAGTGAGTGGATGCGACGACGCGCGTTCCTCGCGGCCTGCGGGACCGTCGGTCTGGCCGGGTGTGTCGGCGAGTCCGAGACCGGCGGGACGCCGAACGACGCGTCGGCCGACCGGACGCCGACCGAAGCGACCACCGGGCGGACGGAAACAGACCTGCCGACCGGCCAGGGGACGACCGGGCGGACGGCGACCGACAGGTCGACGGCGGGGACGACCCCGGCGCTGTTCCCCGGATACGAGACGACCGAGGTGCGCGTGACGACGCCCGACGGCGAGGTGCTGGGGTCGGTGCTCGCCGCCGTCGCAGACACGCCCGAGTTGCGTTTCACCGGGTTGAGCGACACCGACCACCTCCCGGCGGACCGGGGAATGCTGTTCGTCTACGAGGCTCCCGGCGAGCACACCTACGTGATGCGCCGGATGGACTTCGGGATCGACATCGTCTACGCCGACGGCGAGGGAGTCATCACGCGGATCCACCACGCGCCCGAACCCGGCCCGGGCGAGGACGGCGAGGACCAGGAGTACCCGGGGTACGGCCAGTACGTCCTCGAACTCCCCTACCGGTGGACGAGCGAGCGCGGCGTCGAGACCGGTGACGTCCTCCGATTCGACCGGTGAGTCGCCTCCCTCTCTGTCTCTCCCCGGATCGCCGCGGAACCAGCTTTGATGCCCGTCGAGACCCAACGACGGGGCATGTCGACGGAGACGCCAGACCAGCAGTCCGACGCCGAGGCGCCAGCACCCTACCCGGAGTTTCTCGAACACGTACAGCGCGTGTCCTACATCGGCGACGCCGGCGGCGTCCTGGGGTGGGACCAGCAGGTGACGATGCCCGAGGGCGGCACGCCCGCCCGCTCGAAGCAGTCCGCGGCCCTCTCGTCGGTCCACCACGACCTCAAGACCGACGAGCGGGTCGGCGAGTGGCTCGACGACCTCGACGACGCGGAGCTCACGGCCGACCAGCGGGCCGTCGTCCGCGAGGTCCGCCGCGAGTACGAACGCGCGACGCGGGTGCCCGAGGAACTGGTCTCGGAGATCTCCGAGACCGCCTCGAACGCTCTGCCGGTCTGGGAACAGGCCAAAGCCGAGGACGACTTCGAGCAGTTCGCACCCACCCTTGAGACGATGGTCGAACTGAAACGCGAGTACGCCGAGCACATCGACCCCGACCGCGACCCCTACGCGGTCCTCTTCGAGGAGTACGAACCCTACCTCGGCCTCGACACCGCAGAGCGGGTCCTCGAACGCCTCCGTGACGAACTCGTCCCGCTCATCGCGGACATCGAGGACAGCGACGTCGAACTCGCAGACCCCTTCGCGGGGGAGTACGACACCGACGACCAGGAGGCACTCGTCCGGACGGCGCTGGACGAACTGGGCTACGACTGGGACCGCGGCCGGCTCGATACGGCACCGCATCCGTTCTCCTCGGGGACGCAGTTCGACGCCCGCGTGACGACGCGATTCGACCCCGAGGACCCCCTTGGCGCGCTCGGGTCGACGATCCACGAGTTCGGCCACGCCTCCTACACGCTCGGCCTTCCCGACGACCAGTACGGCACCCCCCTCGGTGAGTCCCGGGACCTGTCGGTCCACGAGTCACAGTCCCGGCTGTGGGAGAACCACGTCGGCCGCTCGCGGGCGTTCGCCGACTTCTTCACTCCCACCGTCAACGACCACCTCGGTACCGACCTCTCCCCGCGGGACCTCTACGAGGCCGCGAACCAGATCTACCCGGACAACATGATCCGGGTGGAGGCGGACGAACTCACCTACCACCTGCACATCATCCTCCGGTTCGAGATCGAACGCGACCTCGTCTCGGGCGACCTCGACGTCTCCGAGGTGCCACAGGTCTGGAACGACAAGATGGAGGAGTACCTTGGCATCCGACCCGACGGCGCGGGCGAGGGCTGTCTCCAGGACATCCACTGGACCCACGGCAACTTCGGCTACTTCCCGACCTACTCGCTGGGCAGCGTCATGGCCGCACAGCTCTACGCCAGCGCCGACGAGGAGATCGACGACCTCGACGGCCAGGTCCGAGAGGGCGAGTTCGACGTCCTCCACGAGTGGCTCACCGAGAACGTCCACCGCCACGGCCGTCGCTACGAGACGGACGACCTCGTCCGCGAGGCCACGGGCGAGTCCTTCAGCGCCGACTCCTTCCTCGACTACGCCCACGGGAAGTTCGGCGACCTCTACGACCTGTAGAACGTCGACGAACTCCTCACGCCAGATTGAGGAGGAAGCCGATCAGGCCCACGACGACCGTCAGCAGGAGGGCTTTCCCCAGGTCCATGCCGTGACTCTCGGCGAGGCCGATCCCCTGTATCGCGACCTTCCAGCACGTCGTGACGAACGTCACCAGGAGGAGCAGCGGCGAACTGAACGAGGTGGCCCGCTGGAAGAACTCGGCGGCCGCCTGCGGGTCCGAGGGCGTCTGTCCCGCGAGCACGAGTAGGCCGGCGGTCGTCAGCGGGAGCGTCACGAGCCCGGCCAGTTCCGCCTCGCCGACGACGGCGAGCGTCGTCCCGAACCCGCGATTGTCCCCGGAGAACCACACGAAGACGTGGAACAGGACGGCCAGCAACAGCCAGCCGACGACGATCAGGAAGACGACGCCGACCAGCGCGCCAGTGACGGTCGACTGGACATCGGCCCGCGCCCCCGCCGAGACGTCCATCCGCGAGAGGACGCGCTGCATGAACAGCCACAGCGCGACGCCGACCGCGACGCCTTCGAGCGCGACGATCCCGGCGGCCCGAGCCAGCGACGGGCGGTCCGCCTGCCGGAAGTACTCGGCGGGGTTGACGAGCGGGGTTCTGGGCATATCCGGGCGCCGAACCGCTCCCGTAATAAGCGTTCTCGACGGTACGACGGTTCTTTGACCCTCTCGCTGGTGCCCAACCGGCCGTTTATGTCCGTCGGCACGGAACGGGGAGGTATGCCAGCGCCGGACCTGGGCCCGGAGCAACTCGACCGGTACTCCCGGCACATCATCATGGACGAGATCGGCCCCGAGGGACAGGCCGCGCTCCTCGACGCTTCTGTCCTCGTGGTGGGCGCCGGCGGCCTCGGGTCGCCCGTCATCCAGTACCTCGCCGCCGCGGGTGCCGGCCACCTCGCTATCGTCGACGACGACGTCGTCGAACGGTCGAACCTCCAGCGTCAGGTGATCCACGGCGACGGGGACGTCGGCCGCCCCAAGGTCGAGAGCGCCCGCGAGTTCGTCGCCGCACTCAATCCCGACGTCGACGTGACCACCCACGAACTGCGAGTCACAGCGGAGACGGTCACGGACCTGGTCGAGGGCCACGACGTCGTCGTCGACGCCTCCGACAACTTCCCGACGCGCTACCTCTGCAACGACGCCTGCGTCCTCGCCGACGTCCCCCTCTCCCACGGCGCGGTCTATCGCTTCGAGGGGCAGGTGACCACCATCACCGGCGGCGAACCGTGCTACCGGTGTCTCTTCCCCGAAGCGCCGCCCGAGGGCACCGTCCCCGACTGTGCGACCACGGGCGTCCTCGGCGCGCTTCCCGGCACCGTGGGGGCCATGCAGGCGACGGAAGTGGTCAAACTCCTCACCGGGGTCGGCGAAGTCCTCGACGGGCGCGTCCTCTCATACGACGCCGTCGAGATGTCCACCGAGGAGGTCGCCCTCCGCCCGAACCCGTCGTGTCCGGTCTGTGGCGAGGACCCGACTGTGGGCTCGGTCCGGGACGTCGACTACGGCGGCCGGTGTTCCGTCGGCGACTGATACCGATTCTCGAAGCTGATACCCGGATATCGACGTTTATGTCGGAGTGGTGAGCAGGTAGCGACAGGAACTGACGCCGGGCATGCCGACACGAGATTCCCGCGGTGACGACACCGGATTGCCGGGTATCGACCCCGAGACGGACGGGGAGGGACTCGACCTGAGCGCCGTCCGCCTGGAGCGGCCCGGCTACGCCGAACTGGTGTTCTCGCTGGTGATCGTCTGGGGCTTCGGCGACGCGGCGTCGACGCTGCTGGCGATGGGCACCGCGGGCGCCCACCTCGAGGCCAACCCGTGGATACGGCTCCTGCTCGCACACGACCCGCTGTTGATGGTTTTCCTCAAGGCGGCGGTCGTCCTGTACGCGGGCGTCGTCCTGCTGGAGTGTCGGCCGGTCGTCGAGAGTGTCCCCGGGTGGCGCGCGTGGTTCGTCGGCGTCGTCGGGCTCGGCGTCGCCGTCGTCCTCGGCAACGTCTACGTCGGCCTGGCGGCGCTTCCCCCGGTCTGATCAGACCTGTGACTGCGACCGCTCTCCGGTCTCCGCCTGCGCTTCGCCCAGCGGCCGGACCACCTCGCGGGGTGGCTCTCCGAAGAGATCGGGGTGGAGCACGCTCGCGAGATGTTCGAGGGTATCGACGAGGCGTGGCCCCGGCCTGTTGACGTAGTGGTGGCCGTCCATCGCCACCGCGCGGTCGTCGGCGACGGCCCGCAGGTCCGCCCAGCCCGCCCGGTCGGTGAGTTCGTGTTGGTTTTCGAGCGTCTGGTCGAGCTCGAACCCACAGGGAGCGGCGACGAGCACGTCGGGGTCGGACTCGCGCACCTCGGTCCACTCGCGCGGGCGAGAGCGCTCCCCGGTGGCGGCCATGCCGTATCGCCCGCCCGCCAGGTCGACGAGTTCGGGCATCCAGTGGCCCGCGACCATCACCGGGTCGAGCCAGTCCAGCACCGCCACTTCGGGGCGCTCCTCGATGGTTCCCCTCGCTTCCGCGCCGGCCACGCGCTCCTCGACGGCGGTGACCCGCTCGCGCAGGTCTCTCACGACCTCGGCGGCCCGTTCCTCGCGGCCGGTCGCCGCGCCGATGGTCTCGACGTCGTCGTAGAGGTCGGCGAGCGTGTGGGTGTCGAGTGTGAGTACCTCGCAGTCCAGTCCGAGGTCGTCGACGGCCTCGCGCACGAGCACGGAGTCGACGGCACAGACGTCACAGACGCCCTGGCTGATCACGAGGTCGGGATCCGCCTCGGTGAGGGCCTCGCGGTCGACCGCGTAGACGCCGCCCTCGGACTCGGCGTCGGCGACCTGTTCGTCGATCTCGGCGCTGGAGACGTCGGGGTCGACGCGCGAGCGGTTCATCGACGGCAGGTCGCGAGCGGCTGGCGGGTAGTCACACTCGTGGGAGGTCCCCACGGGTTCGACACCCAGGGCGAAGCAGATCTCGGTGGCCGACGGCAGGAGCGAGACGACGCGCATACCGGCCGCTGGGACGCCAGCGACGTAAAACCCGGTTCTCCCGCTCTGGCCACCGTAAACCGTCGCGCGCTATACGAAACCCGCCGGGGTCCGCGCGAACGGAGAGCGCGGGCCCGGCTGGCGAGCACAGCGAGTCGACTGGCGACAGTCGCGAGCGGTCAGCAGACCGGTCTGGGGTCGACGCCCATCGCCTCGAGTGCGCTCGCGTACTCGTCGTACGAGGCCTCGACGACCCGTTCTGCGTGTTTCCGGGCCGTCTCCCAGTCGCCCTCGTCGTCACAGACCGCGCCGAGGAGGGTCGCGCCGGCGGTGACCTGGCCGTTCGCGTCGCTCCGTAACTCCCGAGCGAGGTCCGCCCCCGCCGAATCGATCTCGTTGACGAAGAAGTTGACCACCTGCAGGCGGGCGCGGTCCGCCACGAGGCCACGGCCGACCAGCGCGCCCGCGCGAGAGACGGTCGTCTCCGCCTCGCCGAGTACCTCGTGGACGGCGTCGTCACCGGGGTCCCCTGGCACCTCGTCGAGTCGGTCGGCCAGCAGGTCGAGGTGTGCCCGTTCGGTTTCGGCGGCACTCTCGAAGGTGTCGGCCGCGGGGCCGGTTTCGCTCTCGGCCCACCGCTCGAACGTCTCGCGGCCGCTGACTGCCGTGCGCGCGACCGAGTCGAGTACTGCCGCCTCCGCGAGGTCGGCACCGGTCGCCGCGATGAGATACTTGTCCGAACCGAGGCGGTCGAGTTCGGTCGTCAGTTCCGCTCTGACCTGCTCGACGAAGCGCTCGCCGTTCATACGCCCCTCTTGGACTGGGGACGGTTTATCGGTGTGGGCATCGCGTCGCGGATTTCGTATCGCGCGATGTGGTTTACGGTTGCGAGACACGGTGCCGGTCCGGAACCGACGAAACGGGCGTTTCCGGCCGTCAATGCCGGTTTCTGGCCGTTCCGGGGTCGAGGCCGGAAACCGGCGGGCGAGTGGTCCGGGACACAGGGATCCGACAGGTAAACCAGTGTCCGGCCGGATCTACCGGGTATGCGGGTTCGAACGTTCATCTACAACTCCGCGGCGGCCGGCGAGGGTGTCGGGCGCGTCCTGGACCTGCTGGCCGAACGCCCCGGGGACGTCGAGTGCCTCGACGTCGGTTCCGGGAACCCCGACGACGCTCGCCGGGAGGCGATGCTCACGCTGCGCGAATCGATGCGTATCGGTGAGAACCCCGACGGGATCTACGGCGAGGACGGGACGCCCGAGTTCGCGACGGGCGTGCTCATCACCGAAAACGAGGTCGGCCGTCGCGACGTCCACGTCGGGAGCGACGCAGTCGCCGCCCTCGAAGAAGGGGACAGCGGGTAACTGTCCACCGGCAGTCGGTGAGCGACCGCCCCGGAGAGCCGTACACTTTTGCCGTTCGGCGTTCTAACCGCTTGGAATGGATCGGGCACCCCCCGACGGTCTCCTCGACTACGCGCGAGACAAGGTCGCGGTCGTCGACGACGAGGGGGTGTTCACGTACGTCAACGACGCGGTCGAACGGTTACTGGGCTACGACCCGGCGACACTCCTCGGGACGAACGCCTTCGAGTACATGCACCCCGAGGACCGCCCGGCGGTCAGAGACGTCTTCGAGCGGACGGTCGAGAGCGAGGACACGGCACAGGTGACCGTGGAGTACCGGTTTCGCGACGCCGACGGCGAGTACGTCTGGCTGGAGAGTCGGATGTCGAACGTGACCGACGACGACATCGACGGCTACGTCGTGAGTTCCCGCGACGTGACCGACCGCGTCGACGCCGAACGCGAACGCCGGGAGACGGCCGACCGCCTGTCGGAACTGGCCGCTGCCACGACCGACGTGCTCTGGTTGTTCGAGGCCGACTGGTCGGAACTGCTGTTCGTCAACGTCGCCTACGAGGGGGTCTACGGCGGTTCGATCGCCGACCTCGAGGCCGACCCGGCGTCGTTTCTCGACGCCGTCCACCCCGACGACCAGGACGCCGTCGAAGCGGCGATGGCGTCACTGTCGGCCGGGTCGTCGGTCGACATGGAGTACCGGATACAGGCCAACGGCGACGACCGGTGGCTGTGGGTGCGGGGCCACCCGATCACCGAGGACGGAGAGGTCGTCCGCGTCGCGGGCTTTTCCCGTGACGTCACCGACCGACGACAGCGCGAGAACCAGCTCTACGTCATGGACAACCTGTTGCGCCACAACCTCCGCAACGACCTGAACATCGTCCTGGCAGCGGCCGACCTCGCCGAGGCACAGGCGCCCGAGATCGCCGAGCGGACCGAGACGATCCGCCGTGTCGGCGAGAACCTGCTGGCGACCGCCGAGAAGGAACGCGACGTCATCGACCTGCTCACCGGCGACCGCAACCTGACCCGGGTCGCCCCGTCGGCCGTCGTCGAGTCGGCCGTCGAGCGCATCGGCGAGCGCTACCCGGGGGCCACGATCGACGTGTCGGTCCAGGAGTCGGGCGAGGCGTACGCGGTCGAGACCATCGGCAACGCCGTCGACGAACTCCTCGAGAACGCCATCAGGCACAGCGAGGCCGACCGGCCCGCCGTCTCGGTCACCGTCGGGGACGCCGGGAGTCCGGGCGGGGTCGAACTCGTCGTCGCCGACGACTGTCGGCCGATCCCGGACAACGAGGTGGCCGTCCTCACCGGCGAGCACGGCCGGGACGACCTCCACCACAGCACCGGGCTCGGCCTGTGGCTCGTCTACTGGAGCGCCGAACTCTCCGGTGGCAGCGTCGGCGTCGAATCTACCGACGACGGCAACCGCGTCAGGTTCCGTCTCCCGCGGCCGCCCGACGGGGCGTGAACCGGTCGGTGTCCCGACGGTGACCGGGACAGCGGGTCCGTTCGTCTCGCGGTTTCAGTCCGGTCCGTCGACCCCGCTGTCGGCGAACCGTGCCAGAAGCATCCGCGCCCACGCGTCGTTGGCGTCGGGGGTCCGGCCGGCGACGTGTGGCGTGTGGACGACGTTGTCTCGGCCGACGATCGGGTCGTCGGGGTCGAGCGGTTCCTCGTCGAAGACGTCGGCGGCGAGTGCGATCTCGTCGGCGAGCACCCGTTCCCGGACGGCGTCGAAGTCGGTCACGCCCGCCCGCGTGACGAGGACGACCAGACAGCCCTCGGGGAGGCGAGCGACGAGGTCGCTGTCGACCAGGCCCTCGGTTTCGTCGGTCAGCGGGACCAGCGGTGCGAATATCTCGGCGTCGTCGACCAGGTCTTCGAGGCGGTGGACCTGCCGGACGCCCGCGCGGTGGAAACACGGTTCGTCCGCGTAGGGGTCGTACGCGGCGACGTCCGCGCCGAGACTCGCCATCGTATCCAGGTAGCGACTCCCGATGTTGCCGACGCCGACCGCCCGCAGGTTCTTCCCGCCGACGGTCCCGTGCGTCCAGAAGGGTGTGTCGGCGGTCCCCTGGAACCCGCCGTAGCCCTCGTCGGCGCGGTCGTCCCACAGGTCGCGGTCCCAGCCCCCGGTCCCCTCGGTGAGGCCCTGATGCTTGCTCGGGATCCGCCGCATCGCGCCGACCGTGATCCCGAGCGCGAGTTCCGCGACCGACTGGCTCCAGAACCCCTCCGAGTCGTGGAAGTGCGTCGTCACGCCCGCCGCTTCGAGGGCGGCGTGCGCTGTCTCGTCGGGGCTGTACCCACTGTTCATCACCGTCGCCTCGGTCAGGTTCGAGAACGCAGCGACACAGTCGTCGGTGACTGGAACGCCCAGCGCGACGAGTTGCTCGACCGCGCCGGGGTCGTCGAGCACCGTCGAGAGCGGCCGGTCGTCGTCGGGGTCGACGCGGACGTACTCGACCGGTCCCGCGGAGCGCCAGTACTCGACGAGACGGTCGGGGACCTGCGGCCAGACGGACTCGAACGCGGTGTTCACCGCGACACATCGTGTCATGGACCGGGAGTGGGCGAACGCGGACAAAAACCCCCGGACACCCACGGTCACTCACCGGTAGCTCGGACCGAGAGACGACCCTCCCGGATGCCGATCCCGGCCGTCGCGGCGTCAGTCACCGGCGTTCTCGTCGTCTCCGTAGTCGTCTTCGTACCGTTCGAGGGCCGCCTCGTACCCTTCCTTCGCGAGTTCGTAGGTGTCCCGGAGGTCTTCGATCGGCGTCTCGGTGGCGTCGACACGCAGGTCGTCGTAGTACGGGTCCATCTCGCGGTCCTCGGTCGTGCGGACCAGCAACGCGGCGCTCTGGACGTGGAGGTCCTCGCGCTTGTCGCCGCCCTCGGCGTGGCCCGCGGCGAGCGCGTCGACGAGACGCGCCGCCAGCGGCGTCTCGGCCTCGCCCGCGTCGTCGCCCTCTGTGGCCGGGGCGGTCTCCTCGTAGGCGTCGACGACGGCGTCGACCACTGCGGGCCCGGTCAGCAGGTTGCCGGCGACGGTGAAGTGCTCGCCGGCGGTGTGGCCGAACCAGCCCCGACAGTCCTCCCCGGAGAAGGCGAACTCGCCGTCGGCGCCGACGCCGTGGAGCTGACGGTCTTCTCGACCCGGATCGGCGTTCAGCAGGGCCTCCAGGGCGTCCTCGACGGCCAGCCCGTCGTCGAGGTAGTCGATCCCCTTCCGGCCGAGGTCGACGTTGACCAGGCTCTGGGTGGCGACGGCACCGTTCTCGCTGGCGAACGGACAGAGCGTCCCGACGCCCGCCAGCCGGGTCGTCACCGCGACGCCGTAGCGGGTCTGTTCCTCGCCGCCCTCGTCGACGTACGGTTCCCGCACGCAGATGCTGAACGTCATGTCTCGCCGTGGGGACTCGGGCACTGTATGTCTGTCCCGAAATATCCGGCCGGAGAACAATGTCTGACGTAAACTACAAGCCGCCGGGGCCCGGGAACCGTAGTATGGGACTGATGAGCAAGATCATCCCCGACTCCGGGGGGACCCGTCAGAAGGAGGACTACGTGGAGATCGACAGCGACGCGGTCGACACCGCGACCTCGGCCCACACCGAGCTCCGGATCGCCAAGATCAGCGACAAACAGGACGTCATCGACATCAAAGACGCCGTCTACGACGGCTCGGTCGTGATCGCCGACATCACCCGCCACACCACACAGGACCGGACGATGGAACACATCACGGACGAGCTCAAACAGGTCGCCAACGAGGTCGGCGGCGACATCGCCCAGAAGGGCGACGACCAGCTCATCATCACGCCCCACGGCGTGGCGATAAACCGCGACCCCCTCGGCCAGTAGCCCGACGGACCTCCCTTCCCGGGGACTGCGCTCGCCCGTCTCTTCTCCCGAGTCGCGTCTCTCGAAACCCGTTCTCGCGACACTCGCCACCAGAAAACACTTACCGCCGGTCACGAACGAGGAAAGTGGCCGCCCCGGGGTACGGCGGCCGCTGACAGGGACTGTGGCGTGGCCATACCCATGGCCACAGTACCGTTCGCCCCGGATACCTGTTCGTGGTGTCGTTCGCCCCGGATACTTGTCTGCGTCGCCTCCGGGAGGCGGTATGTGAAACTATGCCGCGAGCGTACTTACGTCTCTCGCCGGCGCAATCTCTGGGCGTCGAGCGGCGGAGAAACGGCGCGGGCGGCGCGTCTCAGACCTCGTCGGCTTCGTCGGGGCTGTCCTCGACGGCGCGTTTCATCGACTCGCGCCGGGACTTGGCGTCCCGGCCGGTAGCCTCGAGGAGGAAGTCGTTTTTCACGTCGACGGCGTCGGCCGCCGCGTCGGCGTTACCCTCGGCGATGACCTCTTCGGCGGGGCGCTCCTCGAACTCGACGGCGAGTTTGTCCTTCTTGCCGCTGTAGGAGACGGCCCCGACGGTGATCCGCTCGAACACCGGGTTGTCGGGGTCGCCGACGACGAACAGGTCGCTCCCCTTGTACTCCTCGGTACCGGTGATGGACCCGAAGTAGTCCTCGACCGTCGCCTCCATGTCTTCGATGCGTTCTTCGAGGTACTCGCCCCGGCGCATCTTGTACTCCCGCATGGCCGGGCATTTGCGAGGCCCCCCCTTACCTCTTTCGAGGGCCGGTCGTCACTCGTCGTCCTGAACGAGCGTCCCCGTGCGACACTCCGGACAGAAGTCGCCCGCCCGCAGCGACGAGGACTCGACCTCGGTCGTGAACCCACAGTCGGCGCACTTGTACATCCCCTCGGGGACGGTGGTCGTCGGGGACGCGCTCCGCTCCAGCGTCGGGTCGGTGTCGTCCTCCTCGGGGGTGTCGCGCGTCGTCTCCTCCGGCCACTCGCCCAGCACCGGTTCCCTCGAGGGCTCGTCTTCCTCCGGCCAGTCGGCGTCGGCCGACTCGTCGGCGTCGCTCGCGCCGTCGTCGCCCGTCCAGACGGCCGCGTCGTCGCCCTCCATGGCTTCGGTCACCTCGGGCGATCCCCCGCCTGCGGCTTCCGGTCCATCGCTCTCGGCGTCCGCCGCCGCCTCGGACTCTGCGTCGTCGGGCCACTCCCCGGGGTCGCGGTCCTCGCCGGTATCGCCGTCGATGATGACCGCGTCGTCGGTCGTCTCGTCGGGGTCGCCCACCGGGACGTCACCGGACTCCGCGTCCGGGATCGGCGTCGAGTCGGTCCGCGACCGAGCCTGCGCGTCGGCCTCCGGGTCGTCCCTGCTCGCCCCATCGTTCCCGAGAATCTCGGCGTCGTCGTCCTCGGTGTCGCGGCCCGCTCCGTCGTCCCCGTCGTCTACGGACTCGCTCGCGTCGGCCACGGACCCGTCGGCGTCGACCACTGGCCCGTCGTCGACGCTCGCGGGGTCGTGGGCCACCGACTCGTCGTCGGTCATCGCGTCGACGCCCGCCGTGTCGCCGCCGCCCTCGTCGTCGCCGGCCGTCGCGTCCCCCGCGCCGGCGTCGGCCGACCCGATGATCTCCGCGTCGTCGCCCTCCAGATCGGGGGCGACGTCGTCCGCGTCTGCCACGACCTCGCCGTCGGGACCGTCGGCTCCACTGTCGTCGTCCGCATCGGCCGCGACGGTCGTGGTCTCCGCGTCGGTCACGACAGTGTCCCCGCCCTCGTCGGATACGCCGCTGGCGTCGTCACCGTCGGCGTCTCCCCCTGTCGCCGTCTCCGTGTCCCCCGTGGCGGTCGCGGGTGTCTCCATCGTGGTCACTTCCTTGTTCTCGGAGACGACGCGCGTCTCGCCACACCGCGTACAGGTCTCCAGTTCGGTGATGGTGATCACGACCTCGGAGCCGTCCTCCTGGCGGTCGCGTTCCACGGCCGTCTCGTCGAAGCGGTGGCCGAGGAGCGAACACTTGAGACTCATTGGCATATTCTCCCCGCCTGCGCCCCATAAGCGTACTGCTTGTTCGGGGTCGCTGTCGGACGGGGACGACACCGCGAGAACCACCGGACACCGAGGGATAGACACAAGACCCACCGGGTCGAACGGGCGACCATGCGGGCGAAGCCGGAGTTCCGGGACCGCGACGAGACGGAGGTGGCCATCCTGGACGCGCTGGCCGACCGGCGCGAGGAGGGCATGACCGTCTTCGAACTCCGGTCGCAGGTCGAGGTGGACATCGACACGCTGGAGGGGGCGCTCGGCGACCTGAAAGACGACGACCTCATCGAAGTCGAGAACGACGGAGAGCGGACGGTCATCCTCCCCGAAGCGGGCGTCGTCGGCCCGCACGACCCGGACGACGACGACTCTGTCGTCGACTGGCTGCGCGACCGTCTGCCGTTCTGAGCGGCGCGCGACGGACGCCACCGACCGTACAGCCTTTCACCGAGAGCGCCGACGGGACGGGTATGAGCGAGCGGCGACCGGTCGAGACAGTCGACCCCGAGGACGCGTTCGCGGCACTGGCCGACGACACCCGCGTCGACATCCTCCGTGCGCTCTGGAGCGACGAGGACCAGCAAGCGACGTTCTCCGAACTGCGCGAGGCCGTCGGGATGGCGGACTCCGGCCAGTTCAACTACCACCTCGACAGACTCGTGGGGCGGTTCGTCCACAAGACCGACGACGGCTACGAACTCACGCTGGCTGGGATGGCCGTCAACGGCGCGATCGAGGCGGGCGCGTTCACGATGGACGGCCGACTGGACCCGGTCGATCTCGAGGAACCCTGTCCGGTCTGTGGCGGCGAGCGGACGTTCCGCTACGAGGACGAGGAGGCGGTCGTCTCCTGTGCTGACTGTTCGTTCGGCCTCGGTGCGTCGGTCCCCCCGGGCGTGTTCGTCGACTGTGACCCCGGGGAGGCCCCCGCGGTCGCCAGTCGCTACTTCCAGGCGATCGTGAGACAGGTCGCGGACGGCTTCTGCTGGCACTGCGAGGGACCGGTGACGCTGTCGGTCCGACCGCTCGCGGCGACCGGCGACGGGGACCCGCCCGCGGACGTACCCGACGTGCCGGTCGCCCACTTCGAGTGCGAGCGCTGTGGGAACGTCATCACGAGCGACCTCGGGAGCGCGTTCATCGACCACCCCGCCGTCGCGGGCTTCTACTTCGACCACGACGTGGACGTCTTCGACCACCCGTTCGGGACCTTCGACACGCTGGACCCCGACCGGAGCGAGATCCGCGAACGCGATCCGTTCCGCGCGAGCGTGACCTTCCCCGCCGACGGCGAGGCCGTCACGCTCGTCGTCGATGGCGATGGAGCGGTCCTGGCCGTCGAACGGTCCGACCGGTAGTCGACGGAAAACCGCAGCGACGGTAGCCGCTCCTCAGCGATGTTGCCGGCCGCGAGCGTGACAGATCCGCGCCGATCGGTCAATCGTCGGCGGGTGTCGCCGCGCAGTTGTTCGGTCCGAGTTCGAGTTCGAACGCCTCCTCGGCGTCGGCTGTCTCCCGTCCCAGGTTGACGGCGATGACCCGCTCGAAGTTGGCCGGCCGGGGCGGCATGTCGTCGGTCACGTAGTCGACGAACTCGTCGGGGTCCATCCGGAATACCGGCAACTCGCGCAGGTCTCCCAGTCGCGCGGTGACCGCACCGGCCTCGTCCGGGCGCGCTCCCTCGGCGTGGTGGCCCGGCGCGACGAGTGTTTCGTCGGCAAAGCGGGCGAACCGGTCGGTCAGCGTCCGGTGGAGGTCCCGCGCCAGGTCGCGGGCGCCCTCGCTCCCCCGTTCGAGGTCCGGCCGGGCGACGCTCCCGACGAAGAGGCTGTCCCCCGTCAGGAGTACCGGGACGTCGCCGCTGTCGCCACCGTCGTCCTCGTCGACACTGCCGTCGGCGCTCCCGCGAGTCCGCACCGCAAAGGCGGTCATCCCGGTCGTGTGCCCCGGCGCGTGGACGGCCTCGAGGACGGTGTCGCCGACCACGAGTTCGTCGCCGTCGGTCGCCGTTTCGACGTCGTAGGTGACGCCGCGGTCGACCGCCGCCGCCGACATCACTGGAGTTGCGCCCGTCGCGTCGGCGAGTTCGCGGAGTCCGCTGACGTGGTCGGCGTGGACGTGCGTGTCCACCACCGTCTCGATCGTCGCGTCGCGGGCCTCGACGTCGGCGACGTACCGGTCGGTGAACGCGCGCAGTGGGTCGACGACCGCCGCTTCGCCCCCCGAGACGACCAGAGAGCCCAGACACCCGCTGGCCGGGCGGCGGTACTGGACGACGGTGACGGGTGCGTCTTCGACTGGCAGTTCCGTCGCCGTCAGGAGTCGCGCCCACGCCTCCATGCCGCCCTCGAGGTTGCGCGCGTCGTACCCCTCGTCGGCCATCGTGGCGGCGGCCTCGCGACTGGCCTCCCCCCGGGCGCAGACCACGACGACCGGTCCCTCGCCGTCGATATCGGCGACGAACTCGTCGACGGTGTCCGTCACCGTCGCCTGGATGTACTTCGCGTTCGAGCGCTGGGTGACCGTCACGGCCGGGCCCGAGAGTTTCCAGCGGTCGACCTCGTCGCGGTTTCGGACGTCGAGTACCCGGACGGGGTCGGCCCGGTCGATGCGTGCCTGGAGGTCGACGGGCGAGATACTGGGGGCGTCGCTCATACCCGCCGATAGGACCGGCCGGGGAATAAGCGCCCCGCCGATAGGGCCGGCCGGGGAATAAGCGCCCGCCGGTAGGACCGGCCGGTCGGTCACTCGACCGCCCCTGTGGTCCTCGCGCCGGGTCGGCGGTTACCTGTCCACGTCGAGTCGTCCGTCGTCTTCATCGGCGTCGAGTCGACGGACGGTGACGTCTTCGAACGTGACGCTACAGGCGTCGCCCGGCGTGACGCTACAGACCGTCAGACCGACGTGGACGCGTTCGCCGAGCGAGACGCGGCGCTGGTCGACGGGGACCCAGGTGTCGCCGTGGCGCACCGAGGCGGTGACCAGCAACCCTACTCTGTCGAGTCGAAACCGCTCGACCGGTTCGTTCGCGTTGCCGAACTGCTGGCTCCTCGTCGGTGCGCCGCGCCCGGTCGCCCAGAGTACTTCCGACTCGCCGCTGGCGATCCGTCCCAGGAACCCGTGAGCTGCCTCGGGGTCGAGTGACTCCCGTACCATGAACCCACCCTTGCTGAAGGGATAGACATCCTCGACGCCGAGGAGCGTCCCCTCGATGCGACCGTCGCCCGCGACGGTCGCGTAGCGGTAGTGGAACCCGATCTGGTCGAGATAGATGTTGACGCCCTCACAGGTGACCGTCCACCGGTCGGCCCCGACGTCGGAGACCGACTCGCCGGGGACGGTCACCTCGCCCACGTCGGGACTCTCGGTCAGCGCGACCGGGTCGTCGACGGGCGTGGGGTCGCGGTCCTCGGTGACGAAGACGACGTCGCGGAACTCGAAGCGCGCGCCGGGACTGTCCGTCCCCGGGCGGTCACTGTCGGTGATCGTAAAGCGCCAGTCGTTGCTGTCGGCGACCCCCGAGACGACTGCGAGGCCGACGCCGGTTCCGTCCTCGGTCGTGGTGATCGTCCTCTACCGGAGTTCCGGCGAGGAGTCGACGACCGTTCTCGGCGACCGGGGCGATCCGAGCGGCGACCCCCAGAGATCGCCGATCTCGCTGCCGCCGCCGGGAAGGCCGCCGACCGGATCGAGCAGTACAACGCCGACGTCGACAACGCCGTCTACTGCGCCTGGTGGGAGATGACCTCGCTGCTGGCGGTTCCCCACCCCGAGAGTCACACGCCCGGCGAGTTCGCCGACGCGGCCGTCGATCTCGGCATGGACGAGTGTGACGTCGACGCGCTCACCGAACTCTACGAGGAGGTCCGCTACGGCCGCCGCGACGCCGCCAGTCGGGAAGAGCGGGCACTGGATGTGCTCCGAAACATCGAAGCCGAGTACGGTGACGCGGACGAGGGCGACGAGGGTGATACGGTGGACGATAGTGACGAGTCCGGTGACGCGACCGACGGACCGGGCGCGAACTGATCTCGGTTCTCTCCGTCTTGTTCAGGCTGTTCTGTGAACGTATCATTGGCATCCGCGCCGAGCGAAGCGAAGCGCGGTTCACTGAACCCGAGCGAAGCGAGGGTTCAGC
>ENA-ORCS01000518-ORCS01000518.1-marine-metagenome-genome-assembly--contig:-NODE-518-length-25611-cov-12.201457_pt1 | contig 25611 bp, 16 predicted proteins | sample MGYA00237781_ERZ508513 | MGnify/ENA primary metagenome ERZ508513 (study PRJEB26184, sample SAMN06268793) | marine metagenome | isolation source: Eden Landing Ponds, San Francisco, CA, USA | place...
AGAGGAGTCTCGTCGGTGGTTCGTCGATGGACCGGAGTTGGACGAGACGATATTGCGCTCGATCGTGAGCACACTCTGGACACCGGCAGGTCGTCGTTGGAAGTCCAAGACCTGGCCTGTCGTCGCTCGCCACGGTAGTCTCGGAAGCTTCGGGGGTTGCGACGCCTGTGAGTGCGCTCTTGTTCGTGTCGTCCGCTGTCTCCATCTCTGTCTCCCTCTCCTCGTCGCCCTCTTCATCAAGGGCGGTTCCGAAAAGGTCGAGGTCACGGATGAGCGCCCAGAGACGGCGCTTACCCTGGGGAACGGGAGTGACCGGAACAGGCGTGGATTCGGGGCGGCCCGTCGAGACGACCTCCCGGATGGCCGCGCCAATCTCTTCCCCATCGGCGTCGGCGTCGACGATTAGGGAGACCACGTTGGCTTGTTCGCGCCACCAGGTCGGGAGTGGAATTTTGCTGTCAGCCTCGTCGAATATCTCGGTGGCTTTGAGCCATTTGAGGGCGTCCAGCTTCTCGCTTTTCTCTTGGTCGAGCCGGTCAGTGGGAGCATGCACGGGACGGGAGACTTCTTCGACGCCGGGAGCGCCCAAGAGAGGAATCGTACACGCGCTGTGCACCTGGAAGGGATGTTCGATGCCCTGTTCACGGTGACGCTTGGCGTATTTCTCCCAGTCGACGTTCGGGATGTCGCCTCTGGGAGCGGGGCCGTCGCCACGCTCGAGAACTTCGATTCGCGTCTCGGAGTCAGCGGCGAGAGTGGCCTGTCCCTGGTACTTCCCGACTTTCCCGGCACGAATCCGAGCGAGATCGCCTTCGTGGAGGATGACACCCTGTTGAGAGCGTGTCCACACGGTGAATTTGATCGTATCGCCGGCGTCGTCTTTGATGAGGCCGACCTGCTGTTGGCTCCCTGATTTGGGTTGCCACAGAGTCGTGACTTTGCCTTGGATGTCAGCCTCAACGTTGTACTTCGAGGGGATGATCGGTACGGACGAGATGGGTTGGATGACGCTCGCCTCCTGGTAGAGCTGGTCCAACGTGTTGGACTGGGCGGTGAAAACATCCTGACCGCTGCGGACTTTGCGTGCGAGCAGGTGTCGGAGTACCTCGTCATCGGGGCCGGTAATAAGATGATCTCCGATTCGAGCAGCGGCCTCGCGGACAGCTTCAGCCTCGTTGTCGTCGATATCTTCGAACGCGTTGTTGCGGATGATTCCCTCCCCGAGGACGCGCTCATCGCGCTTGGACTGGCGTTCCTCGCGCTCTTCGACGAGGTCCTCGCGACACCGCGTTTCGCGATCGATGCCGACGACGTGGGCAGCTAAGGCCTTCTCGCGCTGACGTTTGCGTTCCTCACGGAGTCCGTGCAGGCGTTCCTGGGCTTCGAGTGGGAGTCCAGTAAGGTCCTCATCGGCGAGGTCGATAGGATCGACGTCGCGACCTTCGGTGGTGCGAAGGCTCGCACCGATCCAGTATGCGTCAAGTTCGTAGTTTCCATTTCCTTCGATTTCGAGGCCGAACTCGTCGTATTCGGGCTCACAACGGGCAGCCATCATGAGCTCGCCAGCGTTCTCGAGGCGGATGCCGAGGCAGTCGCTTTCGAGGTGCGGTGACTCGTACAGGCCGCGCATGGTGAGTTCGTCGAACCGGTCGTCTTGTTCGACGTCGCTGTTCGTGAGCCGGTCGTCTCCGTTGTGGTAGTACGTCATCTGGTAGTCACTCCATCTGGGTGAGGTCTGAGGTGGTCTGAACCGGCAGTGGCGCTGCTGCCGACCCTCTCTCACTCCCTCAACCCCATTTGGGGTCCAAAACTGAGCACGAGCTAGCCGGTCGCGTCTTTAGATACGCGTTTCCCGGTATGCCTTGGTCGGTGTTCGCCCGCATTTCGCGGGAGTAGTCAATAAGCGTGAACGGGCGGGATTTTGGGGGGTAACGTCCGAGGACAGACCACCGTGTTATGAACTGGGTAGCCGGTAGCCGATACGGTTATATCTACACCCAGAGTAGTTAGAAATGGGCCTTGAACGGCTCAACATAACATCTCGGAAAGACGACCCTCGTCTTTCCACTTCCACACTTTCTGAGCGATAGCGCCGCCTGCTGGTGTGACTATCCCCGAATTGTGAGTCGATTCACACGGAACGCAGCTTTGGGTTGCGGGCGCGGGAGACATAGTCGGTTGCTCTGTTGGAGAGGGACGGTATTTCGGGGGTTTTCAGCAGAAAATCGCGTTACTGCGCGGCGATGGCGAGATACAGTTATAGACGGTTCGAGCGTCTATGCGAGTGGAAAGCACCGTCGCTTTCCGAGATGTTATGAGTGGAAACACCGACAGTGTCCACCTCTCTGAGGCTGGTCACGAGAAGAACGGTAGAACCGAAATCGAATATGAGAACCCGACCCACATCGCCCGTCGCTACGATGGGTGGTTCGACGATCTCCGCTCCCTCGATTGCGAGGAACGCCGTCGCTTGGACGGTAACGTGGAGTCGCCGACTATCCGCTGGCACGCTGGCCTCTATGAGTCCGAGCGTCGCCTCGATGCAGACGACGTGGAGTCGCAACACTCACTCTCCGAGTTCACGTCTGACTCCGAATACGAGTTCGAGACTGACGAGCGCGAGAGCGAGAGTACTGATGATTGCTACGGCTGGTATAACGACCAACCGATGGTCCCATCCCGTAGTGACGAGCGGAGGGCTGAGATGAATGCGAGAGGCCGTCCGGCTGACGCGATCTCTGAACCCGACGCTCTCTCGACTGGCGAGTACATCTACATGGGCCACGACCGCCTGACCGACCCAACTGGCGATCAGTTGACGGGCACAGCGTCTGGCCTTGAAGAGTACATCCCCACGAGTTCGTCTACTGCTCCTGTACAGTTGGGACAGAAGCTCGAACCTGTCGAGACCCTCGACCCGGACACTCAACGGCTTCGTGAGCTGAAGATCATCCCCAACGATGAACAAACGCCTCGCGAATCAGAAGGTGTCACGACGTCCGAATTAGAAGTGCTGCTTCCCTATGGCGAAGTCGCCTTCCTTCGGCACGTCGTCCCGAACCCTGAGGACTACTCTCGATCGTCGATAGCTGGAATCGAATTCCGCCTAGCGTTGGATGAAGAGCTCAAGCGGAGCTCTCATGGTATCGACGAAAACGGTCACATGACGGGTGTGGCTGCTCTCCTAGACCGACACACAGACCTCCTTGCTCGTTTCCGCACGGAACACGATCGCACGCTTCCTGAGCGACGGGATCGGAACCGGCGGAGCTTCGAACAACGCTTCAAACAGCAGGTCTACGACCGTGCTGCTCCGTTGCGCGAACTGGGTAAGGAAGATCCCGATCTTCGTGAAGAAATTCTCGCCGAGACACGCAGACTGCTTGACGGGGATGCACTGCACGAAATTCGGAAACCACCGGTCACTGTCGCTTCCACCCTTGCACGCCGTGTGCAGACTGGGACGGACATCACGACCGCGTTCCTTTCGCTTGTCGAAGAGGAACAGACCGACCCGAGAAACGTCATCAGGATCAACGCGATTTTGAAGGCGAATCTCGCGTCCTCGAAAGGCTATGTCACGACACAGGGCGTCGTGAAGAAAATCTACTATCCACCAGTTCCTAGCCTGAAGTTTGCTATGATCCTAAAGGATGGTAACCGCCGCGAGGATGAGGTCCGCGTTTCCGTCTGGGAGTCCAGCGAATACGAAGAGACTGCGTCAACGGCTGACCCCGACGATGTCGATGGCGAAGTCCTAATCTCGAAGAAGATCTTCATTGAACCGAACGAGGGCGACACTGTGCGTCTGGTGGATTTCAAGCTTCCACGCGAGAGATCTAAGCAGACGTATCAAGGTCAACCGAAGCTCGATTCACGATGGGCATCTGAAATCGAGATTGTCGAACGTGCTCCTGTCGAGTCATCCGATCAGACGTCTACGACTGCCAGACCGCAACATGTTGGTCGTTCGTTGAGTCCGTCTGATGATGGTGAGCCAGTTCCCCGGAGTGAGGCTGCGAATTTCGACGGTAAAGTCTGTGTCTCCTGGCCCGAGCCAGCGATGATTGTTGACTTTATCGCCGATGAGCTCACCCGCATTGCCCAGACTGGTGATGCTACATGAGTACACGCGTAGTGCGCACTCCTCGATATGGATTCGATGACGGAATACCGTCTCCGTACTGTCATTCCGAAATGTAACGAACCCTAACAACCACCCGAGTTCCCCCGACGAACTCAGAAAACTACTCCTTCCTTTTTACGGACCACAGAGCGAGAGCTCCTAATGGCGATCGCGATCTCGCGTCGTCCGTGTTCGGGATCTCAAGACGACATCGGGTGAAGTAGAATGTGGCGGATGTGATGGATATGGTGGATGTGACGCTACAGTAAATGTGAACAGCAAATCATCTTATAACGTGACAGCGTTGGGTGCGGTACGGTTGCAAACCGGGATGTTCAGTCATCCCGGCCGCTGACGCGACCGGTCGAAACACCCTCCAACAACACGGAATTGGCTCGGCTCGGCCCTCGTTGTGTCATTGACGTGGGCGGATCGAGCGGATTCTCTCTCCACCGATGACACCGAGACCTCCATCGACAGTGAATAGCAGACGGCGATGCACAGTTGATGCTCGCGTAACTGGTCGGCGATCGCGATGACGAGCTGGCGCAGCGACGATAAAATGAGTATCGATGAGCAGTGGTACGAAATTCAGTTATCGGTCCCATGGGTCGTCGCTGGCGCGAAGAGCGTCCAAGACGTAATCAATATCGCAGTTGCAGAAGTCGGTACGCGAACGAAGTCAACAGAAGCACGGTCGTCGGAGATCCTCGTCCAAGATGTCGTCTGTCCCTCCTGTGGGTATGAAATGGAGGCGGCGCTCTGTACAACGGATTTTGCGCTGGTCGTACTGACTGTTATCGTCGAGATGTTGGCAGAGTCTCACGAGGAGAGCGAGCGTGTCGCAAAGCGCGAGTTGGGCGTCCGCATGAAGGACATCCCGCTCACGGTGTTGGAAACGCGACCGGTTGAGGAGGCGGATGGAAAGCCAGAAATGAACTTCGTGGATCTTGGTCGCGACGTCCAATCCAGAAGCGAAACAAGGCAAACGTAAGTTAAACCGGTTAAAACCAAAGGGTTAGAATAAAAATATTTTCGAGAAGAACATTATGCGTGAATAATACATCCTATATGGTTTTATTCTAAATAGATCCTATCGGTTCATCATACTTCCAGACGACGACACTAAATTCTTTTATCACAGCCTCAAAGCGGTCTAATCAGGCGAACCGTTTCAGCGAGGATTTAGAGATTTCTCTAAATCGAGTATCCTCCATTACAATATCAAGGATAGTCTCAGGATTGTGGAGTAGCCGATGAGAGTTGTGGCGGCCGCCGCCTTTTCCCATATTTACCTCTTTAGTTTCAATTACCTGACTGAGTTGCATCTCATCGAGGATATCCCGGAACCGCCGTATCCCGATCGTGTCCATATCTATCGCGTTAGTGATCTGCTGGTACGCATCATATAGTTCACCTGTGATAACATAATCGTCGCGCGAGTAGAGCGACTTGGCAGAGATCGAGAGGCATGCGGCTTTCATTTGAGTTGGGGTTCCCTGGAGGAAGTCGCGGAATCGATCCTTTTCAAGTGTGTCCTGAGCGCTTCGCACATGATCTTCTCCAACAACGTCTGATCCCTCGCGATCAGCAAGCTCTCCCGCTGTCCTGAATAATCGCATTGCCTTTCGCGCATCTCCGTGTTCCTGTGCTGAGAAAGCCGCAACAAGAGGAATAACGTCATCGGTCAGGACTCCATCACGGAAGGCGTCATCACGGCCTCGAAGAATTTCTTGAATTTGATTTGCGTTGTATGGGTCGAAATTGAGTTCTTGGGTCTGGAAAGCACTCTTCGTGCGTGGGTTTAGCTCGTCGAAGAAATTGATTTGATTGCTTATTGCGATAATTCCAATTTGACACGATGTATCATTCGACTCGACAGCCTTCGCGAGGCTCATCAAGACATGGTCGCTCTTGAGAAGATCGACTTCGTCGAGAATGATGATAGCCGAGTCATAGTGATCGAGGATCTGCCAGAGGCGTTTGTAGAACTTGTCTTTCGGTAGCCCGGTATCGGGCATTTTCACGATGTCTTCATCCTCGTCATAGATGTCCTCGTCGTTCAGCTGTTGCCCGATTGTCGAGATGACTTGAACTTCAGTTGAGGATTTCGAACAGTCTAGATACGTATGACCTATTCGGATATCCTCAACAGATGCATTAACAGCGCGACGAGTGACGTATCGGGAGACAAGAGATTTTCCCGTCCCTGTTTTCCCGGTAATTGAGATATGGTTTGGGGCACCACCATAGACAGCGTCGTTCAGACAGCTGCTGATAGTAGAAATATAATCGTCACGTCCGACAATTCGATCGCCATCAGGTACCCAACCGACACGGACCATCTCCTTATTTTGGAAGATTCCCTTCCGTTGAGAAAAGAGCGGGTCATCAACTTTGAATTGTGTACCGTCCCCGTCGCTTGATGGCGGTTTTCCATTCTCGTCTGGACTCCCCTTCGGTTCCGATGTTTGGACACGAGATCGGTCGTCTTTACCGTCTGAAGACGAAGATTCCAAATCTCGACTTTCATCGGAAGTCGAGGTGCCGTTTGACATAGAGGCATCGACGAAATCTGATTACTTAAATGTATTCCCACCTCGACTTCCGACGTAAATCTACCACCGAAGAGAATCTACTGGAAAGACTACCTCCATCTCCGAACAACCAGAGACCCCCAACACACACACCCCTTCGGTTCCGTCGTTACCGATGAACGTGTACCCCTCACAGGAAGCATAGGTACGATCACGGTTCAGAGGATAGAACGCGCCTCTACGGCGTTTCTGTGCGTTTCGATCGGTTACCGAATTTCGTCTCGGACGTATCAGTCGCTCCGCTTCTCCGTATCTAGCACTTCGTCCCGCGGGGTTGTTTCAGCTGTATTGTAATAAACCTATGGCTAAACGAACTCAAATTGACATGCTTTATTGTGAGACAGGGTACGGGTCGCCTCTAACGTTCTCAGGCTAGTTACCTGCTTTCGTGGCTGCTAACGTCGGAACCGGTGGGGTGTGTCTGACCATCCTATCTTCAATCCGGGTGATCACCAATTCATCTAACGCCGGAACCGAAGGGGTGTGGGCCAACCATCGTGAGCCGGCAGAGTCTCCCGAGTATAACTCTCGTCTCTAACTTTTACGCTCTTCCGTAGGAAATTGTTGATACAGTTCGGTTCGTCTCGTGGTGAGTGCTCAACCGAGTACAGAGTGAGTCACGAGTCGATTCTCGAATCAGAGGTGATACAGTCAAATCGTGGGACAGCGCTCGATCAACAATGTGCTACACAAGAGCGAATTTTATATTCCACTTGTGGGATGCCGAATTATTCACTCTCAACGAGAGTTCTGAGGTAGTCTCCACTCGCATTTTCACCTTATCTGTTCCGCTCTAATACTAAGAGAGTAGATTCACATACTAACGTCGGAAATGGTGCGGTATCTCATCTCGATCTCTGGTGAGCTAATTCTATCTCTCCTTACAACGGAACCGGAGGGGTGTCCCTTTGTGTTAACGTCGGAACCCGTGGGGGCCGACCATCTCTCCTTACGACGGAACCGGAGGGGTGTCCCCCCCTCTGAATTTTCTCTCCCCACGTTGGATCCTAGTATGTCCGATGCTCCGATTCACCTGGTCGTATGGAAGAGTGAGCCCCGAATGAGATATTACCTGTACTCCCCTATCAGGCCAAGCACTAACCTCAATATCGGGGTCCTGAACGGCATAGCCAAAAATAAAGTTGCATATTGTTCTATCGCCAAGACGGGAAACTCTGAGCTCTCCCACTGCTGTTAGAGGACACAAACAAAGCGGTGTAGTAGCACTACCTATTACTCTCGGAATTCCTCATCGAGGAGGTTGCGCTCGGCGGGATCGCCGTCATACGTGAACGAGACGAGTTCGTGGAAGTCTTGATTCGTCCGATCCTCAAGATACACGCTGTAGTCCGTGTCCGCGTCGGGTTCGTCATCTTCGCCGTAGCCGAGGACGAGATACTCGGTTTCCGTCTCGTCGACGACGAAGTGAGACCGCTCGACAAACCACTTCTTCTCGACTCTGTACCAGCCCTCGTCATTATTGATATGGAAGATGCGGCCGTACTCTGGGTTCCCACCGTTTTTCGAGACTCTGATGGGATACATCGACGGAACGACGTACTCGTCGGAACTCTTCCAGTCACCGATATCGACGGCCAGATCGAAGGTAAGGTCGACAAGCCAGACAGGGCCGTGATATTCGGTGTGATCCTCGTATTCGTTAATGACCCGGTAGAAATGGTACGGGTCGGAAACCGTTGCGGTGAGCGGGAAGACAGGCTCATCCGAGCCAGGCGTCGGGCTCGAACCTTCCCCATCATCATTCGTCCCGCCACTAGCGCTGGAGCTGGAGCAGCCGGCGATCGCGGTGATTGCTCCAGCGCCGGCGAGCGCACCGGCCTCCTGGAGGAATGACCGACGACCGAGAGTACTGTTCGAGTGTTGTGCGTCCGCAGAGGTATTGGTGGAGTTCATGATTGGAATAAACGAAATCGAGCGAGAACAGCGGTTACGCCGCCTCTCCGACCTCCATCACTCCTCTTCAGGGCCCAATACTCACACGATGCCGAGGAAGGAGCTTGGTGGGTGTTCATAGTCAGAACTAGCAGTGAAACGCAGGTATAACTCTTCGCGAACCACATTCAATGTAGCCGCCACATTTCACGGTGTGCAGCGGGTGCTCTGACAGCAATTGGTGACGTTGACGGTATCTCCAGACTGAGATGGAGTCGTATGAAAGACTCAAATCCTACGTTACAGTCTGAACGCAGATGCCGTTTGTTGTTGCGTAGGACAAGAACGGAGCGCCGGAACTGACATCCGTCTGAAACTGCTGGCGGATGGTCGAATGGGCACAGAAAGTGACGATGCGAGAGCCAGGTGCGTCGTCAGACGTGAGATTGGCAATACTGGACGACGTCCAAGGACCACGCTCTCAAGCGTATGGTCGGGTCAGCTGTGACTCTCAACGGGGACTCTGCGATGAGTTCGGTGGCGTTGCCAGATTGCTTTCCAGTGTTGTTATAAGTGGGCACGGGCAGGAATCGTGCCAAGACTCCGGGAATGAAACCGATGGAAGCAGAGTCGAACGGTCGGTGAGGGCTAGCGATTGATCGTCGTGAGGCCCGCGATCTTCGACGAAGGCAGTCATAAGCCGACCTCATCGATGAGGCGAGCACTAATCGATGGTCGAATCGCCCCCTTGCCCTCCTTCAGGGGGTAAAAACTGGAGGAAAGAAGCGCCAGAGGGAATCAAAAATGGGTAGAAGCTAGTCAAGGGTTAAGAGTCGATGTAACAGCATACCCATTGAGACCAGCGAAACAGCAGTCGTGCCGGGGGCACTCGACAGATTTTCGATGTACAGTGACGCCGTGCCGGAGGGCGACGTTCACCTTAGCCGGACGGGAGTATCCCGCGCCGCCCTTACTGGGCGGGAGCTGGCTCCGACTCGATGTCGCTGCCGGCAGGCGCGAGGTCCTCGGCTGCCACCTGGACTGCCGCTTCGATGGCCGAGATATCACTGTTGTAGACGCTAAGAACGGCGTCAGCTGCATCCGATTCACCGCTCTCGAGCGCGCCGAGTCGCGCCCGGGTCGCGTTGATGGTTTCAGCCATCCACGAGTCGCGAATCTTCCCGCCCACCGTCGAGATGTGCTCGGGCTGGATGGAGACGTTCACGCCGGCGTCCGTCTCGTACTGGTGGACCTTGCCGACCACTGCGACGAACGACGGGGTCTCGGTCGAGCGGAGCACAGCCATCGGCTCCTGCTGGTACTGCCCCGCGTAGATGTTCACAACTTCACCACCTGCCATGACGCGCCCCTTCCAGAACTCGGAGTCATCGCCGACATCTGAGGTTTCGATGAGAGCACCGACCACGAGCACGCGGTTGACCGCCTCACCCGAGGGGAGTAGCGTGAACTTTGGCGCACGATCGTCGCCCTCGTCCTCTGGGCGGGTGAACGAGTGGGTCGCCATGTTCAGCTCTTCAGCGAACACGCGCTTGGCGGGTTGGCGCTGCGTGGCGGCGTCTGCGAGGGCTGCGTTACTGAGGCCGGCATTCTCTCCCGAGTAGGAGATCTCCTCGACCTCGTCGACGAGAAAGTACTCGCCGATGACCGGGCCCCGGATATCGTACGTCCTGCCGATGAGCAACTCACGGAGCTCCGTTTCGACGACGCTGGGATCGAGGGCCTCGGAAGCCATCTCCATGGCGTCATCGAGACTCACTCCGGAGACTGCCTCAGTCATCTCAGCGTTGAACAGCGTGCGGACAGCACGGTTGCCGTCGTCAAGGATGGCCTTCAGGCGAAGATCGAACACGCCATCGACGTCACCGTGTTCGGAGCAGCGACCGTTCTGGAGGACGCGCGTGCAGTCCTCGCTGGGGCAGCGCTTGATGAGGCCCGAACCCTCATCGAGGCCGACGAGCGTCCCAGTGGCGCGAATCGACCCGTCCGTGGGTTCGACGGCTTCCTCGGACTCCGTGACGCTGCTCGCCTTGTTGAGCGAGACGGAGTACTTGCCCTCGTACTCGTTCGTGACCGCCGAGGTGATGTCGTAGGTGACGCCCTCCTCGAGGGTCGGGAGCGAGTCGGTGTTCTTCGCCCAGACAACGAACTTCATTTGGGCCGTTTCGTCGGCGATGAGGCCGACCTGCCGCATGGAATCGGAGTGCGGCTCCCAGAGGTCGACGATCTGCGCCCGGACGTCCACCCATTCTTCGTCGCCGAGGCTGGAGATATCCTTGAGGGCTATCCGGTCGAAGCCCCGGGAACTGCTGTTACCGTTACCGACGAAGCCGGCAACCGCCTTGACCCCGTCCGAGAGGTCGCTGGATTCGAGGTCGTGATCGTTGATGACGTTACGAACTGTCGTCTCGACTGCCGTCTCGATCGGAACGGAGAACTCCTGCATAGCCGCAATCCGCTCTTCGATGCTCGACACGGGAATCTCCACGCCCATCTCGCCGAACTCGCCGCTGATGTCTTCCGCGCGCTGTACTACGTCTGTGGTAATGTTTGCACACATGGTTGTCACTCTCTGAGGGGATGTTTGAGAAACGGCTTCGGGACTGGGCACTCGACTGTCGCGCCCGTCCCACCCGCTCTCCCTCACCCCCCTTTGGGGGCTAATACTCACGGGAGACGCGAGCGGGACAACCGGAAAGCGACCACCGGGACATCCTGATCGCCGCCGTCCGGACTGATTCGCCCCGAGGCTGAACCCCGGATCTTGGACGAGAATGAACGCAGTCACCGCTGCGCCCCTCTCTAACTTCCCTCAACCCCCTTTAGGGACCAAAACTCACGCTGTGAGGAGCTGGTGAACCCAAGAGATACAATTTCCTTGTCAGAGTTATTAACAGCCGATAATCCGGAAATATATACCTCGCACAAATATCGTCAGCGTGTGAAGCAGTTCAAATATAAAATAGTATGCGCATTCACCTGCTGATATACGATAACGATGAGCTTATTCGATCTATTCCTATTTGGGTTCCCGGCCACCTTATCAGCAAGCGTCGCACTGTTTGCGTGGCAATATCGGTCAAATCCGGGGGGCACGCCGCTTGTTATCCACGCGCTTGGGTCAGCAGTGTGGATACTCAGCTACGGAGCGGGCACCCGACTCAACAGCCAACTGCTTGCTCCGGGTATGCTTGGCGTTTCGTGGCTTGCCGCGGTTGTAGTGGCCTTCTCCGGTATGTACGTCGCCGTTGAGTACACCGAACGAACATGGCTCAAACAGCCAGTGGTGCTAGGTAGTATTGGTGGCTACCTCTGTTTGGAGGCACTACTGATCTGGCTCAACCCCAGAGGTCTGTTCTACACCCATGTTCCGACAATCGTTCAAACTGGGACGCCAGTGTATGAGTTCGGCGTCTGGTGGACGGTTCATCTCGCCGTGGTGTTTGCCGCAGCTACTGCTATGCTGGGAATGTTTTTCCAAGTATACCTGAGCGAGAGTGGCGCGTATCGCCAACAGGCCCGCACAATACTCGTCGGTATCGCAGTCATCTATTTCACAGTGATCGTCGAGGTTACCGGACTTGAGCCGTATCCCGACCTGTTGTACAATGCAACGATGGCAGGGAGTACAGTCTTGTCCGTGACGTTCCTCTGGGCTCTATTCTACGCCGACTTTCTGGAGTTGACTCCTATTGCACGTAAGACGTTATTAGAGGATATCGAGGATGCGACGATTGTTCTCGATCATCAGGACCATCTCGTCTATGCTAATCGGACTGCCCAAGACGTGTTCGATACTGGTCCGGAGTATACGGGTATATCGGCAGACGACCTTTTCGATTCGATCATCGGTGAACTTCCCGATCGGTTCATCGATATGGCCGACAGCGAGATCGAGGTCGCGATCACGCCTGATGATGAGAGACGATACTTTTCGGTGTCAGCGTCGACAGTCGGCGACGACGAGAGAGGCCGTGCGTTCGTGTTTCATGAAATCACGGCGCAAAAACAGTATGAACGACAGATTGAACAGCAACGAGATGAACTTGAGACTCTCAATCAGGTTCTGAGACACGACATACGCAACGACCTCCAACTGATCACAGCGTACGGTGACATACTTGATGACGAGTGTGAAACAGAAGACAAACAACAGTACATAAACACAATAAATAAGAGCGCCGACCACGCTGTTGAACTCACGCAGACGGCGCGGGAGTTATCTGAGGTTATGCTCTCGGACAGCGTCGAAGAACAGCGAGTTAATCTCCAAACGATTCTGTCAGACGAAGTTACCGAAGTACAAGCTTCATACCCCAGCGCTACTCTTGAGTTCGGAACAGAAATACCGTCAGTCACCCTTGCAGCAAACGATATGATCTCCTCGGTGTTTCGGAACCTGTTAAAGAACGCTGTTCAGCATAATGACAAGGAGGTGGCCGAGGTGATCGTATCGGCCACCGATCATGAGAATACAGTAACAGTCACAATTGCTGATAATGGTCCTGGCGTCCCTGATAGTCAAAAAGAAACGGTCTTCGGGAAAGGAGAGCGGGGACTGGACAGTTCTGGCACCGGAATAGGACTACATCTTGTTAACACCCTTGTTAGCATACATAATGGTGACGTGTGGATTGAAGATAATGAACCTGAGGGAGCCATATTCAGCGTTGAACTACCCACAGTTTAGGCTCTGTTGAAATCCTATTCCTCAGACATATTTTCGCCTAAAACAGCCGCTCGGTGAGAACTACGGGTTTATCAAGGTCAATTTACAACGCCGATTCTCAGAACCGTTCTGCTTGACAACAGTCTTATCTTGAATCCCATTAGAAGCACCCATATGGATAGTGTCCGAAATTCAATCATTCGCGCCGACGCGTGGCTCTGGCATCTATCCAACGTCACCGTTGGTGTCGCTGTCTTTCTTGCTACGGTCCTGTACGCTCCGCCGGGGGCCTACTCAGTGAATTTGATCATAGCCAGTGTGGACCCATTCTACATCGTTGCTCCCTTCTCTTTACTGTACACCTGCTGGTGTGGGCTTGATTTGTGGCGGTGGTACGAGGACAACGAGATACTGTGATTCGGTAGGTCTACAATCTAACCTTGAGTAGTAGGTGAGACCTCTGTACTGAGCGATCCCCGCCGCGAAAATATCATCTGCTGAGGATTTCAACAGAGTCACAGTTTAAAATCAATAATGAATGGTCATACCGAGAGTCAACTACCCCGCCCTGCTCGCTCGATCCGCTCGCTCATCGAGGAAGGGGACTCCGCGCTACAGCGAGATTGAAACACTGGGTACGGAGTCGCCTCCTACAATAACAAACTCTCTGTTTGCTGTATACCCCTCTATATCTCTCACATCATAGGAATAATATCACCGATTCACCAACATAGATCGCACTACTCTGGGTTTGACAGTCCACAGTGAATAACAGACTAGCTAGAACCATACGAACGGAACCGCGCCACATCCTCGACGACTAGAAGGTGTACTCGTCGCGATTGCGAGCCTCTGCACACGCCTCGCAGAGGATGTCGAACGGCGGCCACCCGGTCAGTCCGTCGGCGTCTTCGAGAAGCGCGGTCGGGACCAGGCCCGACATCCCACACCCACCGTCACACGACGCCCAGGAATGGCTGACCGCGGCGAACGTCTCGCCATGTGGGTCGTGGTTGGGCTTCCTGAACTCGGGGCCGTCGCCGGTCTTGAACTGAACGCTCACGGGTTCTCGCGGCTCAAGTTCGGCTTCGGCCGCTAATCCGCTGAAGTCGCTGTCGATACGTCGCTCGTCGGGGTTGATGTTGTCGTACATCTCACTTCCCTCACCCCATTTGGGGCCCAATACTCACGCTGCAAGGAGCTGGGGTACACACGGGACGAACGGCGAGATCAGCCCGCCGGCCGAACAGTTCGGAACAGCGTCGTTAGAGCCTGTCATAGAAAACTTCGCACGGTCCGTCTATCCGCCTCTTGTCAAGACCCGCGTGCAAGATACAACGCGCGTATCTTGCACACTCAGTGCTACCTCATTTGATTTCTTCGAGTACCGTTTCACCGCTGCCTCTCTGTGATTCCCATTCCCACTCATCCTCAACTCGCAGGCGGCCATCTTTTAGAACTTCGATGACCCCGACAGAGTGGCCCGTTGCAGTCTCGTGGTTTCGGTTAATCTGTGTGTATCGGATGTCCCACTGGTTGCCCTCAACAGTTCCAACAAGGTGTCCATCCACCACATCACCACCCCCGTAGTGGGCGTAGATTCGTTCACCGTCCTGTTCAAAATGGAACTTCGTGTCCCCGCTCACCTCTCCGTCGTCAGTATTCGTGACCCCGACCAATGTCCGTCCGTCAAGCGAAATGTTGTTGCTCATGTAGCATCTCACTCTGTGTCCTGTATTCAAGATTGCGTGCGGAACCCGTCCTCTATATCTTGCATACCACCTCAGATATCAATCGTATCTAGTAGTTCCTTTGTCGCTCAGTACGCAGTTCTGCTAACCGGCTGAGACTTATTCTATGGCACGCTGCCGTTACCTGAAGAGACGCGAGAGGAAACCCTGTTTCTTGCGTCGTTCGCGTTCTTCGGCCTTGATACGTTCGTTCGCCTCTTCGTACTCCTGGAGGACGGCGTCGATTCCTGTGAGTGTCTCTTTTGCTGTCTGTGCGTCTTCGCGCCGAATCTTCGGACGCATAATCTGCTTGACTCGCTTCACGGGGTCGTCTGGGAGCTCGGCATCGTCCCTCGAGAGCTCTCCGAGGTGCTTGAGTTGCGTACGATACTGAGCGCGTTCCTCCATCAGCTCATTCATCGTTTCGAGGTAGACCCTGAGGACAAACCGGAGGCGTTCGTTCTCCTCGCCCTGCTCGCTGAGTTCGGCGAGTTCCCTTGATTGCCGGTCGAGTTTCCGAGCGAGGATTCGCTGGTCTTCACGAGCGAGACGCATTGCTTGGTCGGTCGCGGAGTGGCCCCGTATCTCACCGATGGTCCAATCTGCTGGGTACTTCTCGTCATCATTGAGCGTCGGGTCGGTGCGTTCCCATCCCGGCCCGGCGTCGCGAGCGGACGCTTCCATCATCCGCTGGGTGCTCTCGTCGAGGTCGGAATCGGTATCCACGCCACGCGGATCAGCGGGTTCGCGACCATCCGCCGCGGCTGACGCGGTCCCCGAACCGGCCGTTCTCTGCCCTGAGACAGGACTATCATCAGCACTTGTCCCAGCTGTCGTGGAACCTTTGGGTGTGGTCGTCGACGAAGCGGCGTCATGACCATGGGCCCCGGCGTGGCTGTTCTCTCGCTTTGGTTCCTGCTCGGCTGCGTAGGCGTCGGCGACTGCTGCCGGGTCGCCATCTTCGTCCGGGTTGACGGGAATGAACTCTTCGTCGTCCTTGAGGTCGGGATGGACATCGTCATCGACGGTGGTAGTCTCCCCGCTCGCCCCCTCGCTGTGCAGTGGGCCGCTCTCGTCCGTAGCGGTGTCGACGGTCTCGGACGGGCCGGAATCGGAGCTAATCTTGAAATCCATTGGTGGGAGATCGTGGTCGTCCGCTCCCGAGGATGACGATGAATCCGAGCCGTTGGAATCGGCCTTCGAGAACTTCACACCATCTTTGCTCGGGACTTCGTAGTAATCGTCCACCCGGAGGAGCGCACGGGCGAGTGTGACATCGCCGTAGGTTGCGCCACTCGCGTAGTGACGTCGCTCCCACTTCTCGCGGTGTAGGCCGGATTCGTTGAACAGCGCGTTCATCCGTTCGGGGTCCTTGCCTGTCCAGAACGCGAGGTTGTGAGCGAGCGCCATGTCTGCCTCGGATTGGCTTGGATAATCAGCGTCATGAGACCCCCACATCGAGGCGTCGCCTTCGTAGAGACGCTGCCTGCGGTCACCTCCCTGAGAGTCGAACATCCGCGTGAGTATCTCTTGATCTGATAGGTCCACACCGGGTCCCGCGAGGTCGGCGAACGTACTCGGACACTTGGAGGGAAAGTACTTCGTCGCGACCCGCTCGAGGGCCTCCTTGATTGCGGGGTCGTGGATGCTCCTGAAGGCGTCTCCATAACGCTCGATGAGCGAACTTGCACTCTGCTGCACCCGGGCCTCGGTATTGCGGTGGCCATCCGCGTCACCTCTGTTTTCTGAATCTTCAACTTCCGTCCCTCTGGTGAGAGTCGTCTGTCCATCTGATCTCACGCCATCCTGGATGAACTCGCGGTGAACGGTCTCTATCTCATCCTGACGCTTCCGGATTTCCGTAGGGGTTCCCTCGACGTGAGCACCAGTCGTAGCGAAGTACCGTCCGGAGTCATACATCTCGATAGGGCCCTTCCGGTTTCCGCCGGGCGGGAGTCTCCCACTTGCGAGGATGTGCACACCAGTTCCGGAAGCGGAAACCTCCGTATATGAGTCGACCTTGTCGATGATTGTTTGCGTCCATTCCTTGATTTCACCAGTATCAGAATCACGACAGTTATCGAGGTCGATACCGACGATGGTGACGTCGTCACTGAAGACGAACCCCAGACCATCGGCGGTCACGCGAGAGTCGTTGAGTGAATCCCAGGCGGTGTCGAAGTCTCGGCGATGTTCGGGGTTGGTAACGTCGGCATTAATGTCACCACTTGTCCGATATGGTTTAGTCGGAATCTTGGTAGGTTTTCCGTCACGCATACCTTCACGCCAGCAAATCCAATTCCTGATACTGCGGATTTTGTCCGGGATCCCGTCTTTAGCTACGTCTACTTTTGGCATGGATATTACCTATTGTCAGTCCGCCTCGTCGCCTCGCTTCGCCGGGCGAGACAAACCGATTTCGTCGATTTTCCCCGACTCAGGGCGAAAACCAACAGACAGCACACGAATTGTGAGGGAATGATCCCCCTCCCGTACCCAATACTATGTAAAATCACTCCGAAGGTGTTGAATGGAGCGATCTGGTTGGTTGATAGCCTGTCTAAAGCGCTTTGCGCACGTGCGCTAAGTGCTGACGCTGAAAGGTTATTAGAAAAGGCGGATTCTGACGATAGAGCTCCCATACTGCTGATGCGCGTCACACGCGAATTTTGCGCGAAGTCGCGAGCACTCGAAACCCCCGCAACCCCAGTGATTTCGCTTTGAGCCTCGAAATGCCGTTTTAGAGCCTCTAAAGTGTCTTGAACGCGCGCGCTAAGTGCTGACACTGAAGGGGTGTTAGAAAAGGCGGATTTGCTGGGTACAGCGTCAGTACTGCTCGTGCGCGGCGTGCGCGGACTTTGTGCGAATGCATGGATGTGACTAGTCGAGATCATTGAGGAGATTTGGAGCGCCGACGAACGTCCACTCACCATCTTCACCCCAGATGGCTTCGGTGAGCTTCTCGTAGGTCCGCTTATTTCGCTTGGGTGGCAGTTCGTCGATCCGGCCAACATTCGCGAGTGCCCGAGTGATATCCCACGCGACTGATAGATTGGGCACAATCCAGATTTTCTTCTCGACGTCGAACTTGTTGAAGTCGTCATAGTGCTTGACCATCAGCGAGGGATGGACGTTTGAGATGACCTCTCCAATAATGACGGGATCTTCGCCATCGTAGCCGACCACGTCTGGCTTCACATCAGTCCCGTGAAGTGGCGTATATTTTTTAACAAAATAGTGATTGTTCTGGTCACGGGCGAGTGAGCGAGCGAACGCCTCTACCATCACCTTGTGGTAGGTCTTCTCGTTCACATCGCCCTGGTCTTCGCCGGTCGCGACCTTCGCTCCACACGCTCGCTGGCCGTCGCGAGTCACAGTGTAGTAGACCCGCAGATTTTCGATCTGCTTCTCGAGGTAGCCAAGTTCGACGAGCTTCTCTTCGTCTACCTCATCAAACTGATTTTTTATCCTCTCCATCGAGTTCACAACGTCGTAGGCAGGGTGGTTGCCGTTGACTGTGGTGACGATCGCAGCGAGGAAGTGGCGTTCTTCAACTGTCAGACTCTCATCTATGGCTGATCGAGTCTCGCTATCCTCTTTGTCGGGACTCTCAGCGGCGTTCTCGTTGGGTGCACCAGACGCACTCTGCTCGTCTGTCTTGTCGGCACTTGTTCCTCTATCCTCGTCGGTGTCTGTATCGTCGGTTTTCGACGGATCTTCGGAGCTAGGGTCAATTCCACCGTAGAGAAAGCCGTCAACTCGATCTCCCAGATTACTGTCCCCTTCCTCAGCTGATCGTGGAACCCCGCCATCGGTCTCGTTTTCATCGCTCGTCTCTCGCGGTGGGCGGCGTGAACCGAGATCGTCTGTGAGGTCGTCTGCGGGGACTCGACTAGCTCCTGATTCGGCCTGTTCGCCGTGCTCGTTCGATCGGGGTTGTCCCTCTGTGCTGGGGGTGTTTGGACTCCCCGTGCCGAGTTGCGTCTGAGGGTTGGACCCAGTCTTCTTGCCTTCGCCGCTTGCGTCTCCGTTCTCGCCGGACACGCCGATCTTGAAGTCACGATTCTGGCTATTTTCACTACCGTTGATGCCGCGTCTGTGTTCGGCTGAGAGCTGCTCGTCGGAAGCGTCGGTGTTACTTCCGGGTAGCAGGCAGTGGTCACGCCGCGTTGTACGGGTGATTTCTGCGTTGATGTCGCTGAAGACATGACCCTGCGCCGACACGGTCTTGTTGATCACGGGGTTGTCGGAATCGCTGTGACCGTCGGGGATATCGACGGGGAGCATCGTCACGATTTCGGGGATATCAGTCATGAACCCGGTGTCAGGGAGTTGAACGACCCATTCTCCACGCGGGAGCGACGTGATCCGGTCGACGAGCTCCTCGTCCTCGATGCCTTCGTGGAACAGCGTCATAACGAGTTCGTCGTCGACGGCGAGTTTCCCGATGAGTTTCGTATTGATGTTCCGCAGAATTTCCTTGTACGAGGAGACGTCGAGGGCATCGGCCTTGACCTGCTCTGCGAAGTGGACGATGACTTCGAGGGAGAGACCGAATTCACGCCCGTCAGGAATCATGTCGTCGCGCACCAGTTCGGACTGGAGCATCGCCGCAGCTTCGTCGATGATGAGGTTGATAACGTATCCATCCTCGACCGGCGGGGTGTTCCTGAGTCGATGACGGAGGCGAGCGCCTGACCAGATGTAGTCGAGCAGCATGAACGTAAACAGATTGCTCGAGGCGGGCCGGAGGTCACCCGTATCGACGAGGACGATCTTCTTCGAGGAGAGGACATCCTGAATGTCGAACATCGGCGATTGGTTGGCGTAGCTGCCCTTCTCGTCGTTCCACTCGGGAACGAAGTTGAGGACACGCCAGACGAAGCTCCGCTCAGCGAGCTTCGTGATACGGTTCATCACGGCATCGATCGACGTTTGGAACCGCTGCTCGTCGGCGTGGAGATGCCGCGTGAGAGCGAGGCGAAGCGTCCGGTCGCTCACTTCGGGGAGTTGGCCCTGCTGCATCTCGAAGGCAACCTCGAACAGGTCTTCGATGGGCCATGCGTCCCGGCCGTACACGGGGTCGAACATCGCTTTGATGAGGTTGTTGAGAATCTCTTGGGCGACGAACGCTTGCTGGGTCATTTCTCGGCCCAGCACGTACACGAGGAGTTCGTTGTAGCGGTCAACTTTCTCTTGGACGGCGACCGTGCGTGAGACGCCGGCAGCAAGTTGCGGTCGAATGTCGAAGTACGGGAAAGCAAGTACCTCGTCGTTCGGCCCCGGGACGGGGACGTGGAGAACGTCATCGAGGTTGCCGAACTTCTTGAAGTGTGCTTTCTTATACTCGTCGGCCATTGTCCCACCTTTCCGGTCGAAGACGAAGATGGGGCCGTCAAACGATTGGTAGGCCGACAGCGCATCGTTGACCATTGCGGTTGTCTTCCCGCCGCCCGTCGTCGCTGCGCGGAGGATGTGGTGCGTTAGTTGCTCTGCACTGAGACGGATGGGAATGTCCGGCCGGTTGTCCACGGCGGTCTCGGCATACCCGATGTGCATTCCGTAGTCGTACTGCGAGAGTAGGTCCTCGTCTGTCGCCGTGAGTGGTGAGCGAGCGTCGGGTGATCCACCCGAAGATCCACGCGAGGCTCGTGGGAGGGCGTCCGTATGTGGGACGACGACAAAGTTCGCGAGTTCGTCGGGAGATGCACAGATGAGTGGGTCACCCCTACTGAAGCGCCCGGTAAAACCGCTGGTGCTGGCCTGACGCGCGTGGCACAGGTGGGCGAACTCTTTGTTGTTGAACCCGAGGAGTTCCCCCTCGATGCCATAGTATGGCCCTGAGAGCGATGTGAAGGCGTTTGAGATACTCTGGACGGTCTGTTCGTCGCAAGCAGCTCGGAGCGTGAGGTCGAACGTTGTGGTGGGTTGTTTACGATCGATCTGTTCCATCCGCGACCCCGTGATCTTGTCATCCTCGCCGGCGCTGACGGACCCTCCGACCTGCTCGGAGATGTCTCCACGGTGGATGTTCCGGCGTTCTTGATCGGATGTTCCAAACATCTGCCGGGCAAACTCGTTTTTAAACGCGGAGAGCGTCCCGTGGTTGCCCATTTTGAGGTTCCGCTTGTGGGTTTCAGCCTCACTAGTCCAGTTAGAGCGTGGCCTGAAGGTGGCCTGGAAGATGAACGGATCGTCGGTGTGGACGGCCTGCTCAAGGAGCACACTGAGCGGCGAGCGATACTGGTCGTCGCTGTCGATAGCCAAATCGCTGAACGGCCGAAGCAGCGTCATCCAGTCGTCTTTTTTTGAAGCGATGCCTTTCCACCGGACGAGCGAGGGGCGCTTCTCTTCACGGACTTCCTCGGGACGGAGCGGAACGCCTTCCCTGACGAGCTGCTCTTCAGCCTGCTCGGAAGAAAGATCATGCCCGCTTCCAATACTATGGTCAACGAAAACCTCGGGGTCCTCGAAGCCAGCGAGGTTCTCGAGGTCGATAATGTCGTCGAGCGTAGCGATACGCCGCCCGCCAACGCGGGCGTTCCCGTCTTCTGAGGCAAACGCCGCGACGGGGTTGAACGGGACGATCTCGAACTCGAAGGACTCGGGATACATCGCGGCGACGTTCGCGGCGAGCGTCTTGAACGCAGTCGCCTCGTAGGGCGTCACTGAGATATAGAAGTCGAATCGCTTCGTGTTCCGCGGCTTGTGGATGATGAACTCGAAGGTCTTCTTGTAGTCCTTGAGGCCGAGGCTGGCTTTGAGATTGAACCGCGAAGTACTCGTCACGCCCGCCCGGTACAAGCCAAAAAGCCCCGCGATGACGTTCCCGGGAGTGACCTGCTCACGGGCGGGGGAGATGTGGATATACGGCCGGGCTTCGACCGGATCACTGAGCTTCTTTCCCGGCCCAGTCGTGCCTTTGACCTCGTAGGAAGTGACGTGATCCTCACTCCCCTTCTTTTTTTCATCGACCCCGTTCTCGGTCGGAGGGACGCGGTCAAAGTTGGTCGATTCGTCTTTGTTCTGAGTGTGATGCTCCTGTCCCGATTCGGTTGAGTCGTCCCCGCGAGTCGACGACAAAGAGCTGATGCGATCGTGGAGGGTGTCCTGTTTATGATCGTCCTGGTTGGGGCTCGTAGATGGGGTAGTCATTGGCCCACCGTCTTCTTGCGGGCAGATATCCCCCTCCGCCGACACTGTGCAACGGTTGAGTGCTCCCCAACCCACCGGACGATTCGGCCGAGTAGGCTCACTATTAGTATGTTTGTTGTCATTTTGGATCGTGTTTTGATGTTTGATTCAGTCGCTACTGGATTCTGACATAATTCTCTCATAATTGGAAATTCGGGCACGAGCGGAGAGCGGGAAACCGTCCGTATCGTCTAGCCCGTCTAGACGGTTTACGGGGTGGCGATCCACTCCAAGACGGCCACAAAGATCGTGACACCGAAGTAGAAGATTGTCATACTGATTCCACCAATCATGAGCCACATCCCGTTCTCAGCGCGGTCGGAATTTTTCCGGGCGGTGAACCACACGATCGCTCCAAAGGCGAGAGCCACGAGGCCAGCGTACTTCAGAACGAGCAGGACGGCGTCGTATAGATTGGTCATGATACCCTCGAAATCGGCTGGGGGCCCACTCTGCGCGGCGACTGGATCCACGAAAACGACCAGGACGAGGATTCCCAAGACGAGGGATATGCTGTGCTTTCTTAGGAGTTTCTTTGTTCGGAGGGTGCTCATGTTACCCACCGGGAAGAGGCGAGAATCTATTATAAAGAAGGGTAGACCACATCTAATGTGGTAGATGTAGAACGCCGGTTTTAGGGTATCAACGAGCGGGATTACGGGGGTTTCCACCGGAACAGTTATGTGGTTACCAATAGCACACCTGAATGTTGGACTGGGAACACCCTCCAGTGCCTCCTTGTCCATAGGTGATTGCAGTGCCAACAAACAGCTCTAAGCCCACCGCGAGTGATAACACCGGCAGCGACCCCGAGACGACGATCAACGTCTGCCTCCACCGGGATACGCATACGCGGTTGACCGCCTACAAGAACGACAACCCCCTGATAGAGAAGTCGTACGACGAAGCGATCAACGAAATCCTTGAAAAAATCGACTTCCCACAGGCTGAAAAGATAGAGAACAAGTACCTTCCCTCAATGTCCGACGCACATCCTAGCGACTCAGACTGAGACGAACGACCCACCTACAACACGTTCTTTTTCACGCTGGTTTCCTTTCCCCCACTGACGTAGCACGGTATTACGGAGAGCTGGCCATCGGGCGGCGTTTCGAATTGATCGGGATATCGTTGTGAGGGCCGCTAGTGGAGGCTATCGATATCCCACCCGTTTCGGTGCGCGGGGGGCCCCACCGGAACTCGACGGTATCACCGACGTCGATTCCGTTCTTGATGGTCCAGTAGTAGGGGACTTCGAGGACGTATTTCGACTGGCCCCGGTACTCTGTGAGGGGATCTCTGTTTTCGAGTTCAGCGTGGTGGATCACGGTGATCCGCCCCTCCTTGTCGATAAAGATGATATCGATGGGGAAGGCCATGTCCCGCATCACGTAGGTGCGTTCTCGCTCTGTGTCGTGGAGAAAAATCATCCCGTGACCATCTTCGAGGGAGTCAGTATTCGAGAGGCCAGTGTATTGTTCTCGCCATGTGGCGGCGACATTTCCCTCGACGGACGCGAGGTAGTCGCCGTTCTCGTCGTAGATGGTCGCAGTCCCGTAATCGGGAGAAGTCAGGTCTGCGTGAACAGTATAGCCGACCCATACGACCATCGGTACGAAAACGACGATGAGGATAGCGATGACCCAGGGGTTCTTGAGACGGTCAACAATTCGCCGAGCGATTGTGCCTTCGGGGAGCAACGGTTGGTCCGTGGAGCCGTACTCTTCTTGCTCCTGATCAAGTCCCTGTTCTTGCATGCGGTCGCGATTTGCATCACACTCTCTTCCGGCGTCCGGGCGTTGGCCGTTGCCGGTCATAGCAAAATCCACGCGAAAACGCTGAACACGTTGCCTCCGATGCTTCCACCGATGAGAGCGAGCCCCATTACGATCCCACGACGGCCGCGAGACTCGGCACGCGAATCGCGGCTGCCGAACGCCCACCACGTCACACCGATGATGAACAAGACGAGGCCAAGGCTGTGGAGGACGATGCTGAGAGCGGTGGCGAGCTGGGAGAGGTTGCTTTCGTGAACGCCGGTCACGGCGCCGTAGGGCCACCCATCCGGGAGGAACTTGCTTCCAAGGATGAACACGAGAACCTCGTAGATGACATCGATAGCGACGATCGCTATGTAGCCGGCTCCGCCACCGACGGCCATCCCCCGGAAGCGGGCCATCGCTCGAGGACTTTTCGCGTAACCCCACCAGCCGATGATACCGATGACGAGCGCAATGAGGGTTCCGTAGCGCCCGATAATGGTCGCGATTTCGAGGAGTTCGATTGCAGGCTCAGTAAATTCACTAACCTTGCTCATCCTGATTTCCCCTTGCTGGTGCGACGACGCATCCGCACCCACCACACGGCGAAGATCCCGAGGGCGAGCCACTCGACGAAGATGAGAACATTGCTGATCGATGCCGAGATGTATTCCCCGACTGCGCCAACGGCCTCGAAATCGAGGGGTGAGGGCGGCAGGATATAGAGGAGTCGGTCACCCTTGTAGTAGGGGTCGCCGGGTGACCAAAACACGTCGCCGTCGTAGCGAGCGCGGAGAACCGATCCGTCCCACGCGATCTTGGTACGGCCATTATTGTCGGTCGTAACCGTCGATGTCGTTCCGTCACCTTGGGTGACAGTGATTTCCTTATTTTTGATGGAGTTGCCGTCAGTATCCGTGAGAACGAGGACGCCATCGTGATCCGCGCCGGTAGACGAGACATTAACCTCTGTCATCTGGACGACGGTTGACTCGTATGGTTGGCTGTAGACTTCGAGCTGGTCTTCGCCGGAGACTGTCTTCCCGTCGAGTGGAGCACCGAACGGATTCGAGGCGTCGACGGTGACGGTCTCACCTGTGTCGAGATCACTCGATCTGACGTCGATGACGTGGTGTGTGTAGAGGTCGGTCGGCTGATCGTTATCGGGATCGTTGACGTTGGCAGGAAGTGGTGCTCCCGGGAGCGTCGTCGAAACTTGGCTATCGACGGTCTTCGTGTATCCCCATACCTGGTTGTCTTCACCCTTCTGTGGGAAAGCGGCGGTGACGTTGGCGACGCCTGTCTCGTAGCGGTAGATGGCAGGCCAGCGGTCGTTGTGGGTGTGCGTCGCGTTGTGGGAGGTTGACCCGCCTCCGGTGAGGACTTCTACTTCGTCGTTGCGAGAGATACCGTAGAACCGCCACGGAGAGGTGAGGTGGATGGTTTTGTTGTCGATATTGACACTGATTCTTCTCCAAGGGTCGCTCGGGAAGTCTTGATTGCCCTTCCACCTCACGGCGAGGCGGTCGTGACCAGCGCCGTCGATGTGAGCGACATCGATCTCGAGATTCGGGGAATCCCAGTCCGTGATGGTGACGGGGACGCTGTATTTCGTCGTGTGAGT